>Ga0190313_1001133_pt1 | contig 14595 bp, 10 predicted proteins | sample 4870071011_MG_FD_169989 | JGI IMG/M metagenome (GOLD analysis project Ga0190313, IMG submission 169989) | Hydrothermal vent sediment bacterial communities from Southern Trench, Guaymas Basin, Mexico - 4870-07-10-11_MG | ecosystem: Environmental > Aquatic > Marine > Hydrothermal vents > Sediment ...
TAATTAAACATCATCATGAAAGATGGGATGGAAAAGGATATCCTGATGGATTAAAAGGAGAAGAAATTCCTTTTGAAGCAAGAATTCTGGCTTTAGCTGATGCTTTTGATGCTATGACTTCTGACAGACCATATAGAAAAAAACTAACTATCGAAGAGGCTATAAATGGAATTATCAAAAATGCAGGAAAACAATTTGATCCAGAATTAGCAAAGATCTTTGTCGAAATGATAACTAATCATCCTGAAATTGTTCTGGAAGATAATAAATAAGCAGGCTTTATGCCCGCTTATTTTTTCGTTTTTTAAAAAGTCACATAATCGTTATTCTATAAAACCTTTGTAACTTCAGTTTATTTCCCAAACTTCTTATTTTTTACATTTTATGATATAATTGTGCTGCATTTTTTTACTCTAAAGAAGGTGATAATTTGAGGAAAACCCTTCTTTTTTTGTTATCGCTTTTTGTTTTATCAGCCTTTGGAAACATTACGTTAAAAGTTGGAATATACGATAATTATCCTCTTTGTTATTATGAAAACGGGAAACCCCAAGGATTCTACGTTGACATTCTTAATTATATTGCAAAAAAAGAAAACTGGAATATTCAATACGTTTATGATACCTGGCCTAATTTATATTCAAAACTTCAATCAGGTGAAATTGATGCTTTAACAGCAATTGCTTATACTCCCGAAAGAGAGAAATTGTATGATTTCAACAAAATCGAATTTTTATCAAATTGGGGTGTTCTTGTTTCTAGTTATCCAGTTGAAAATTTATCTGAGATATCTAATATAAATATTGCTCTTGTAAAAAAAGATATATATACTCAAAAATTTCTGGATATCACAAGCTCTTTTTCTTTAAATTACAAAATTACATGGGTCGATTCATATGAAAAGGTCCTAAAACTAATAAATGACAATAAAGTTGATGCGGGGATTGTTTCAAGATTAGCTTCCATCGCATATAGTAGTAAACATTCGTTTATAGAAACATCTATAGTTTTTGGCGTTGTTGATTTAAAAATTGCTTTTAATAAAAATTTCACTTTTTACAAATTGATTATCCCTGAATTAGACGGCTATCTGTTAGAATTAAAAGACAATCCAAAATCTCTTTACTGGAAATTGCATGATAAATACTTTACAAAAAAAATCCTACCATCTTGGACAAGAATCATTTTAATCTATGTTTTACCTATTCTTTTAGCTGGTGCCTTAATAGCAGCTTATTTTGCAGTATTTTTGAGGAAAAAAGTAAATGAAAAAACCAGAGAATTAACCATATTAAATAAGGAACTTGAAAAATCAAACAGTGAACTTATTAAAAATGAAAAAAATTTAATTGATATCTTAACACTTCTATCAAAGTTAATTACTTTAAAATCAAAACCTGAGCAATTTTTAAAAGATATTTTCAAACATATCTTTAAATTAATATCAAAAGCTGATACTGGCTCAATATTTTTAATTGAGAAAGGTAAAATAAAATTTATTGCTACAAAAGGACACGATTTAGAAAAGCTTCAAAAATTGAATATAAAATCCGAACAATTTTTTATCTCTGAACAAGTTAAGGTAATATCAAATGAAAAAATTGTTAAATGGGGTCAAAAAAACGTTTCAGAAGAAGAAATTAAAATTCTTTTCCCAAAATCTATTAAACAAATGATGCTTGTACCTTTAAAATTTTCCAACGAAACAATAGGAGTTTTCTCTTTAGAAGTATATTCTGACAATTCGGAAGTTTTTTCTGAAAATGATAAGATAATTCTTGATAGTTTTTCAAAAATTATTTCAATTTTTTATACTCTTCAAAAGTATTCAGAACTTCAAGAAAATTTTCTTAAAAATGTTTCACTTGCTCTTATTAAAGCTCTTGAAACACATGATTACTATACTAAAGGTCATTCTGAAAGAGTAGCTTATTATGCAAGCAAGTTTGCAGAAAAATTGAGACTTGATAAGAATACAATCTCAAAAATTTACTGGTCAGGATTATTACATGACATTGGAAAAATAGAAATCCCACCTGCCATCTTAAATAAGTTCTCAAGATTAACAAGTGATGAGTTTGAAATTGTTAAAAAACATCCGCTTACTGCATATGATATAGTAAAAGGTTCAGAATATTTTGAAAATATCGCACAAATAATTAAACATCATCACGAAAGATGGAATGGAAAAGGATATCCTGATGGATTAAAAGGGGAAGAAATTCCTTTTGAAGCAAGAATCCTGGCTTTAGCTGATGCTTTTGATGCTATGGCTTCTGACAGACCATATAGAAAAAAACTAACTATCAAAGAGGCTATAAATGAAATTATCAAAAATGAAGGAAAACAATTTGATCCAGAATTAGCAAAGATATTTGTTGAAATGATAACTAATCATCCTGAAATTATTCTGGAAGATAATAAATAAGCAGGCTTTATGCCTGCTTATTTTTTTTGAATAAATTCTTTTATTCTTTTAAATCCCTCATCTAATTTTCCCATTGAATTTGCAAATGATAATCGCACAAAACCTTTTGCATTAAAAGCACTCCCAGGAACTAAAGCTACCAATTTTTCTTCAAGAAGATTTTTGCAGAAAAGTTCATCATCTTCGATAGGAGATTTAAAAAATAAATAGAACGTTCCTTTTGGATATACAAAATCAAGCCCAATTTCCTTTGCTTTTTTTACAGTAAAATCCCTTCTTTTTTTGAACTCTCTAATCATATACGAATTGTCCACCAAAATACTCACAGTTGCAGCATATTGTGCTATTGAATTTACCGAAGAAGTAGTATGACCTTGTAATTTAGTCATTCTATTGTAAATTAATTTATTTTTTAAAGCTGCAAATCCCAATCTCCATCCAGTCATTGAATAACTTTTTGAAAAAGCATTAATATAGATTAATAATTCATCTTTTACAAAATTTGCAAAAGAAACAAAATTACCATCGTACACTAAGGAATCATAAACTTCATCGGTTAAAACAAAAATTTCATTTTCATTTGCAATTTCAGAAATTTTCCTAACAATTTCTTCTGGATATACAATACCTGTGGGATTGTTTGGAGAATTTACAAGGATGGCTTTTGTCTTCGGATTTACCAGTTTAATTAATTCATCTAGATCGGGTAAAAAAGAATTTTCAAATTTTGTTTCTAAAACTACCGGCTTTGCTCCAGTTAATAAAACCATGGGAATATAACTTACCCAAAAAGGGGAAAATAAAATAATTTCATCTTCTTTATCTAAAACAGAGAGGAGGGCATTAAATAAAGCTTGTTTTCCACCATTTGTTACAAGTATTTCATTGGAATCAAAAAAAATATTCTTTTTCTCAAGTAATTTTGAAATTGTCTCTCTTAATTGCACAATTCCCTTGCTATTTGTATATTTTGTAAAATCTTTTTCCAGAGCTTCTTTTGCTTTTTCTTTTATCTTCTCAGGAGTAGGAAAATCAGGTTCACCTGCAGTTAAATTTATAACATCTTTTCCTTTATTTTTTAGTTTCGTAGCTACTGCATTAATTTCCAAAGTTTTTGAAACAGGTATTTGGTCAATAATCTCCATGAAAATTCCTCCTCATTTTATAATCAAAAAATACCGTACATATTCTTTTTTATCTTCCCCTCTTACACTAATCATTAAACTATTGTATTCATTTTCAATATTAAATGGCCCGGCATATATTACTCCATTTTCTTCAAAACTTTTCACAATTCCCTTCTCTCTAATATAAACAACAGGATTTGCAAATGTTTCTGGTACTTTTATTTTTGCTTCTATACATAATTTTCCATCTTTCCAGTAAAAAGGAGTATTCTCCGTTATAAGTGCTTTTCTCGACAAAACATATCTAACGTGAGATTCATTTGCCCAATCTTCAACTAAGGCTTCTCTAGGTATTTCAAAAGGTGAGATTTCTTTTGAATATGATCCTGATAGTTGAATAAAAGCCATTTTAAAACCATTTTTCTTTAATACTTCAATCATTTCTTTGTTATAATATCCATACGGATAAGCATAATATTTCATTTTAAAATGCATATGATCATCCCAAATTTCAAGCCCTTTTCTTAAATCTTCTTCAAAATATTTCACAAACTCCTCTTTTCCCAATTTTTTAAGAAGACTTGGAAATTTATTATGAGAAAAGGAATGATGCCCAAATTCAACACCATAATCGGCCATTTCCCTAATCATATTCCAAGTCAAGTATTCGCTTGAATCAATACCTTTAAAATACAAAAACACGGAAAATGGTACGTTGTATTTTTTAAAAATTGGAAAAGCTTTGGTATAAACTGTTCTGTAACCGTCATCAATTGTAAATACAACTGCTTTTTCTTCTTCTTTATTTCCATAAATATAATCTTCTAAATCTTTCAAACTCCACGCTTTATAACCAAGTTCTTTTACTAACTTAATGTGCTTCTCAAGCTCTTCAGTCCAGGTGTTTGTAGTTGGATATCTTTCATCATCAAATCGGTGATAAACAAAAACCACAATACTTGAAAAACTTAAAATATAATAAACAAAAATCATCAATAATATTGTTATTTTTTTCATATTTCACCTCTACTAATATTCTAAATATTCTAAAAAATTTTTCTACAATCAAATTATGAAGCAAGAATTTATAAAAACAAGCTTTCAAGAGCTATAAAGAGATAAAAAATAATCAAGAAAGTAATGCTTTAATTTTTCTGAGTCTTCAATTTTCATTATTTTAGATCTAAATTCCCTTGCACCTTTTAATCCTTTAGTATAACCAGCTATAAATTTTCTAAACTCTACAACTGCCCTGTTTCCAACTTCTTTTTCTAATAAATCAAAATGTTCCAGAATTACTCTTAACTTTTCTTTAAGACTTGGGATTTTATTTGAAAAAACCCAAGGATTTCCAATTGAAGCTCTCCCAATTAAAACTCCAGTAGCTCCTGAAAGGTCCATTGCAACTTTCGCTTCTTCTAATGAATTTATATCGCCATTTATATATAAAGGAATATATCCTTTGTTTTTTATTTTCCAGATAACTTTACCAGAATACATCTGCTTTGCAGTTCTTCCATGAACAGCTATCATATCTGCTCCAGATTCAACAACTGTATCGTAAATTCTTTCAAAATCGTCCTTTTCAAAACCTAAACGTACTTTTACTGAAACACTACAACTAACAGCCTGTTTCACACTTTCGATAATATTTCTAAACTTTTTAAGATCTTTTAAAAGAGCGCTACCAGCACCTTTTTTTATTACTTTTCGTACAGGACAACCAGCATTAATATCAATCCAAGAACCATAATTTTCTAATTTTTTTGCTGCCTTGGCCATTACAAATGGATCTGAACCAAATATCTGAATTCCTACCTTTTCCTTTTCACCGTCTTTAGGAAAATACTTTTCATTTATCGATATGTTTCTAACAACACTTTCAGAACTAATCATTTCAGTATAAGCAAATTCAGCTCCAAAATTAAAACAAATTTTTCTAAAGCTATAATTTGTTACTCCAGCCATAGGAGCCAAACCAACCTTACCTTTCACCATAAACCTCCTCTAAATACGGGATCAGTTCATCAGGGACAAATCCATAAACACTCAATTTTTTCTTAAGCCTTTCTCTAATCATCGTTGAAGAAATCTGAATTAAAGGAAGATCAAGCATAAAAATTGAATTTGATAGATTTCCCAAAGCTTTTTCTGCTCTTTTTATCAAATCTGGATTATTGTATCTTGGATATACAATCATTTTTACTTTTTTCAATAACTCATCATATTTATACCACTTCTCTATAGTTTTCAAAGCGTCTTCTCCAACTAAGAAAAAAATATTCTCATATGTCTTCAAATAATAATTCACTGTATTAATTGCGTAACTTATTCCTCCAAGTTTATTTTCAATATCACTAACAAAGAGTCTTGTTTTTTTGAAAGCAATTTTAGCTAATTCATATCTTATTCCAAACGGAACTTCAACCTCTTTATGAGGAGGAATAGAGCTAATAACAATATGAAAATCAGAATTTTTAAACAATTCTCTTACCATTTGCGCTATTATTATATGACCGTTATGAGGAGGATTAAAAGAACCACCAAAAATAACCAAACTATTCTTTATATTCAAAAGCTCTGCCGGCAACCCAAACTGTATCCCCATCTTTTACACCAGCCTTTCTAAGTTTTTCCTCCAATCCATTTTTATTCAAAAGTTCCATAAACTTCCTGAATCCATCCTTTTGATTTAAATTTAACCTTTTTGCCCATTCTTCTACATAGGTTCCAGAAACCACATAATCACCATCTTCATCTCTAACTATCTCTATCATAAATCTTTCAGGTAGTTTTTTCCAAACAGGTTTTGGTCTTTTAATTCTTTCATTAATTACTTCTGAAGTTTCAACCAATTTTTTACTTTTCTTAACTATTTCATACAATTTATAAATTACTTCCTTTAAACCTTGCCCAGTTAAAGTACTTGTTGGAAAAACTTCCTTTCCAGTAGTTTTTCGAAGTTTTTCAACTCTTTTTGCTACCTCTTCTTCATTTAATAAATCGATCTTATTGGCAATAATTATCTCTTCTTTTTCCGCTAAATTTTTACTAAAAAATTCCAGTTCTTTTCTTATATCATAATAATCTTTTACTGGATCTCTTCCTTCCATACCTGAAATATCAATAACATGTGCAATTACACTACATCGCTCAACGTGTCTTAAAAAAATGTTTCCTAAACCAGCACCTTCATGCGCTCCTTTAATGAGGCCTGGCACATCGGCGATCACAAATTGTGTGTTTTCAACTTCAACAACACCCAGATTTGGTATTAAAGTTGTAAATGGATAACTTGCAATTTTTGGTTTAGCATTACTTACTTTGGAAATAAAAGAACTTTTTCCAACATTTGGATATCCAACCAATGCAACATCAGCAAGTAACTTTAATTCTAAAATTAATTTTCTTTCTTCTCCTTCCGATCCTCTTTCAGCTATTTTAGGTGCTCGCATAGTAGGAGATTTAAAGTGAACATTTCCTCTTCCACCTCTTCCTCCACGAGCTACGCATACTATCATCCCTGGTTTATCTAAATCCGCTATTATTTCATCTGTTTCTAAATCTTTTACAACTGTTCCCACTGGAACATCTATTACAATATCTTCTCCGTTTTTTCCGTGTTTTTTTGCACCTTTCCCGTTTTCACCATTTTGAGCAATATATTTCTTTTTTTCAGACACTGTAAGAAGAGTTGAGAGCTCAGGATTTGCTCTTAAAAAAATAAAACCTCCATCGCCTCCATCGCCTCCATCGGGCCCTCCTTTTGGAACGTATTTCTCATGTCTGAAACTTGCAGAGCCATCTCCACCCTTACCACCTTTTACATAAATAATTACTCGATCAATAAAATCTGCTTTATTCATATTTATCACCTCTATATATTATTTTACCAAAACAAAAAATCCCCCTAATAGGGGGCATGGAGCCAACGGAGGGACTCGAACCCTCAACCTACGCATTACGAATGCGCCGCTCTACCGTTTGAGCTACGTTGGCACAGATACCAAATCACCTAGTTTTATTTTATCAAACGCAATTTAAATGTCAATACAAATTAAAAAATTAACTTAATATATCTAAGAATTTTTAAATAATAATTAAAGGGACATATAACTCATCATCGGTTAACGAACCATGCATCCCCTGAAGTTTATCTTCACCTCCAGTATAAAGATAAGTAAAAGCATAATCTTGTTTTGAAACTAAAACTAAATCACCTATTCTATTTATAGTTTCAGGATGTAATTTTCCTATGCCAAAATATCCTTCAGAAAGTGCTTCTCTGGAATCAATAAGATCAAATCTACCTTCAAATTTTTCACTGAAAAATTCTTTTAATTGTTTTTTCTTATTTGATTTTAGATATAAATACATCATTCTCATCTCACCCGTAGGAGGGAGTCTCAAAAACTTTCTAACTTCATCTCCTATATAAACATTATTCTCCCTAGGGATCTGCACCATACCATGATCTGCTGTAATAAACACTTTTGTATTTTTATTTTTATATCTTCCAATTAGCTCTTTAAGTTCTTTTAAAAGATATTCTGCTTCCTTTTCATATGAATGACTATCGGGCCCTTTTTTGTGTCCTAACCCATCTAACATACCGTAGTAAACAAATAAAACTCCTTTAAACTCTCTCTGTAAATTTTTTTCAATTAATGCAAACATATCTCCCAAAGTATAATACGTTAGTACATTTGCATCTTTCTGAATTAAGAAAGAAAGACCAGAATTTGCAATATTTGAACCTGTAAGAATTCCTGCATAATTTCCTTCTTTCTTGATGTTTTGAAATACATTTGGAAGCCTTTTTATTTTTCTTTTTATCAAAGTATCATAATTTACATTCGACATTCCAGGATAACTGAAATCTATCATATTCAAAATGGTTCCAATTTCTTGCAAAAACTGAATGTAACCAAGTAATCCATGCTCCTGAGGAGTTAGACCTGTCATAAAACTTGTTATAGCCGAAACTGTTGTAGTAGGAAAAACACTACTTAACTTTAAAAATTTTTCAAAATTAATTTTTTTGTTTAATTTTAAAAACTTGTTGTATCCTAGACTATCAATTATTATTACAATTACTTTATCTGCTTCATCAATTTCAGGAGCAAGTATTTCATGCATAGTTTTATAATTTTCATGCAATAATCCAGAACCAAATTTTTTAAGCAATACGTTTACAAAAGATACAATTCCAATTTCATAATCAGGCTTTTGCATATTTATCACCCAAAAATAAGGCCGCACAACGCGGCCTTTGATTTTTAACCTTTCACTGAACCTTTTGTTAAACCTCCAACAAGATATTTCTGCATTGAAAGGAACAAAATAACCATTGGCGCCATTCCAATCAAAGCTGCCGCAGAGAACAACCCCCATTCAGTTTCAAATGGCCCTGTAGAAAATGTCCAAAGACCAACAGCATAGGTATATTTTTCAACATCCTGCAAAATTATTCTAGCTAAAACAAATTCATTAAAAGTACCCATAAAACTCAAAATAATTACAACTGCTAAAATTGGTGAAGCTAACGGAAGTACTATTCTCCAGAAAGTTTGCCAACGTGTTGCGCCATCAATCATTGCAGCCTCTTCCAAAGAGCTTGGAATAGTATCATAAAAACCTTTTATCAAATACATATTAAATGCAATTCCACCTAAATATACAAAAATCAATCCACCTAAAGTATTCAACCCTAAAAATGGTATATATCTACCCAAAAAACTCAAAAATCCATACAATGCAACCATGTACATAATTGCTGGGAACATCTGGATCAAAAGTAACGACATTATACCATATTTTCTTCCTCTAAATCTCATTCTACTAAACGGATAAGCAGCAAGGGCATTTACAAGTGTGGTAATTATTGCAACCAATCCTGCAACAATAACACTATTCAAAATCCACCTTATAAGATGATGATCAGTTTTTTCTTTCCAGATTTGATCTATTCTAAACAATTTTTTATCAATCACTTTTAAACTTGGATTTGCTCCTTTTAATGGGAGATAATCAATTAAATTCACTGCTAATTTTGATGCAAGGCTTAGATTAGATGCAATTTTTACAGGATAATCAGATTGTATCTTGGGAAATAACTGAGATAATGCCGAAATTCGAATTTTTATTCCATTTTTTGCTGATCTTATTGCATTAGGGCCTATTCCTTCAATACTATCTACATATTTATCAAATTCTTCCAGAAATGCTTTCATATTTTTGGAAAAGGTTTCATATCTTTTTTCCAAATTCATATAAGTTTCGACCCAATCCATATTTCTAAAATATACTCTCAATTCCTTCCTTTTGACATCGTCATCAATATATGAAAGATAGTTATTTAAACTTGTTCTCAATGATTTTATGGCAAAATATGTTTTTCGAATATCTTTTGGTAAACTATATTTTTCTATTTTGGAAACAAAGGATTTAACTTTGTTTTCCAAAATTACGCTGTAAACAAATTTCTCAGCATCATTAATCTCAAGTTTCTTGCTTTCGTACTCTGATTTTAATTTTTCGAATTCTGATTTGTCTTCTTCAAGTTTTTTTGATAAAGCACTTAACAAATTCGATTTTTCAAGATAGTTATCAACAATGTCAGAAAAGTTATTAATTATATCAACACTTTCTTTTAATTGTTTTGAAGCTTTTAAATTAAACAATCTAATTGTTGACAAGAAATCGGCATATTTACTGGAAGATTTATCGGGAAAACTTTTCCAAACTGATAGAACTTCATCAGCTAGGTTATTTAATTTCTGTATAACCTCAGAAAAATCTGAAAATTCATCTGTAAATTTTGCATTTGATAATTTTTTTAAATAATTTCTTGTTTTTTCAAATTCTTCCATTTCATTACTTTCAGAAACAAAAACTTTAACTGAGCTATCGGAATTCTTTAAAATATCCAAAGCAACAACTAATGTATCCTTAAAACTCAAAAACTGCGGATAAATGGATTCTCGGATTACATTTAACATTCGTGTATATTCCTTTTGATAGAAATCAAGATCCTTTTTCAATAAATTAATTTGATTTTCAACTGTTTTAATTTCATTTTCCTTTTTGTTGATATTATCCAATAAATTCAAGAATAAATCTTCCCACTTTTTTTCAAATTCTTTTACTTTGTTTAAATCAAAATAATCATCTATATCCCTTTCTTTCAAATTTCCTTCTTTCAAAAGAACATTAAGAGCAACATATAATTTTTCTTCATCAGGTTTATTTTCCTTTGATTTTTCCTTTATTAAATTAGCATTTTCAACTAAACTTGCAATTAATTCTTTTGAGTTATCAGTAATAAATTTCTGAATATTTTCATATTCTTTATCTGTTGTTGCAAGTAAGCTTTTTGTTTCAACAGAATATTTTTTCAAACTTTCTATATCACTATTAAACTTTGATATCAAATCATCGTATGGTTTATCTGTATAAGGTAAGGAATTTGTGGTGATTGATTCAATATCTTTTAAAAGTCTTAAGACATTTTGTTCAGGAAATAAAAGATCTTTATAATTCTGTAGACTTAACCTGGAAGAAAATAACTTTGTTGAAAATGCAGCATTATCTCTTCTTAACGAAGTAGAAACAACCCAGACAATGGGAAATAATATAACAATAGCTAGAACTATTAAAATTATGTGTGTAATCCAATTTCTTCTTTTTACAACCATTATCTATTCACCTCTTCAAAAGAACCAGAAATTCTAAAGTTTACAAAGCTGATTCCAGCTACAATAAAGAATATAAGTATCGAAATTGCGCTTGCAAAACCAAAGTCTTGTCCTCTACCAGCTTCAAAAGCCAATTTATATGTATATGAAATTAGGATATCAGTTGCCCCTGCAGGAGTTGAAGTGTTAGGTATAGCAGGGCCTCCACTTGTTAACAGGTAGATATTTACAAAGTTATTAAAATTAAACGCAAAACTTCCAATCAGTAATGGTGCAACAGTAGTCATTAAAAGAGGAAATGTTATTTTCCAAAATCTCTGACCTTTCGACGCCCCATCTATGGAAGCTGCTTCGTATAGTTCATCTGGAATGCTCTGCAGAGCTCCTAAACTTACGGTCATCATATATGGAAATCCAAGCCATGTATTAACTATCAAAACTGCAACTTTTGCCCAAAATGGATTTGTCATCCATTGAATAGATTCTTTATTGAATAAACCACTAACAATAAATTTATTGATGATACCATACGTTTCATTAAAAAAACCATTTTTCCAAATCAAAACTGATATAAACGCAGGTATTGCCCAGGGGATTATTAAAAGAGTTCTGTAAAGAGAACGGCCTTTCAATGAATTATTATTCAGCACAAGAGCAAAAGATAAGCCAATTACAAAGGTAAACAACACACTTAAAGCTGCATAGGTGAAATTCCATAAAAATATTTTCATAAAAGGTCCGGAAATAGTAGGATCTGTAAAGATTTGAGAAAAGTTTTTAGTACCAACATAAGAAATATAACCCATTACAGGCTTTTTTTCACCATTTTCATCAAAGTCATAAAATGTACCATTTTCTTCCAACAAAGGTTTGTTGGTTATATCATTAACTAGAACTGTCTTAACCACATTCTTTCCATTTTCAACAACTTCGGAAAGCGATAATCTATAAAGATGTCGAATTGATTTCAATCTTAAAGTTCCATCTTCACTAAATCTCATTGAAAGTCTATTTCCCTGAAAATCGACTATTTCAACTTTACTTAAAAGAGGAAATCCAATTTTTGATTTAAAAAACACCTCATTAATTGCTGTGTCTATATCATCTGGAGAATAAAAATATCTGTAAGTTTTATCTTCATCAACTATAGCAATTATTTTATCTCCCTCTTTAATTAAATTATAATCATCAATTTCCTTTAAATTTGCTTCTCCAAGAAGCATTTTTCCTGCTTGAACTCTGATACTTTTAATTTCTCCCATAATATATTTATCCCCATTTGGGGTTATTACTATCAACCTAAAGTCATCAGTTGGTTCAATCCCATTAAATTCCACAAAAACTTCATAATTATATTCTTTAGCATCATTAGGTACATAAGTATATACCGGATCAGTCAAAAGTCTATCAACAACTTCCTGTCGCGTCATAATATGTCCAGTTCCGTAATTGGTAAATGCAGTTTTTATAGTAAATGCAATCGGATACAAAACCAATATAAATAACAAAATAATAGCAGGAATCATATATCTAAAAGGATAAGATTTTCTGTTAAAAATAAAAAAATCAATCAATACAATTAACACAAAAAAAGTAATCGATAACTCATAAAAACCTTTTTGAAATAAAAATAATGCTCCCCAAATAGAAAAAGCATTAAATAAAGCAAGAAGTATCCATCCAATAAATTTCCAAACTTTTGTCATTGCATCTCCTCCCGCATATTTTAAAAAAGGGGGAATCAGAATCAATCCCCCCTCTATTTAAACAAACAACATAATTATTTTATACCAGCTAAAATGGTATCGACAGCTTCTTTCAAAGCTTGTTCAACTGGGATTCCTTGATCAAGTGCTTTAGATATTGCATCTCCCATTGCACCCCAAACTCCAGCCATTTCTGGAACATTTGGCATTGGAAGACCATAATTACCAAGAAATTCAGCAAACGCTCTTGTCACATCATCAACCATTGGTAATAAATCTTTTCTTGATGGTACCCTTGGGTCAGCTAAATAAATTCTGTACATTATATCTTTTGTAGCAATAAATTTGGTTAAGAATTCAATTGCATAAAGTTTATTTGGGCTCTTTGCATTAACCATAAAGCCCTGTGCACCAAAGAATGGTTTTGGGTGAACACCAGGTTCAAGATCAGGAATAGGAGCTACTCCAAAATCAATTCCAGCTTCTCTCCAACCAGGTACTGCCCACGGTCCATTGATAATCATAGCAGCTTGTCCATCTTTAAAAAGACCATCCATTACATTATAATTATCTCCTGATTCAAGTATTCCTTCATCAACAAGTCTTTTAATTAATGATAAACCTTTGATTGCTCCTTCATTTGCAAGTCCAATATCTTTTACATTAATTTTTCCATCTTTTTCGCCAAAAACATATCCTCCATAACCAAAAATAGCAAAACTACTGAAATAGAAGTTTTTAAAATCGTAAACTAAACCTCTAACTTCACCTTCGTATTCATCTTGAATTTGTTTTGCAAGCTCTATAAGTTCATCAAAAGTTTTTGGTGGCTCTTCGACATAGTCTTTATTGTAAACCAATGCTGGTCCATCAAATGCATATGGAATACCATATAATTTACCATTATATGTAAATGCTTCTAATGGTGTTGGTAAGTATTGTTCTTTTTCAGGTAAAAATGGTATTGGTTCAAGAAGACCATTTGCTGCAAGTTCCCCTACCCAGTCATGTGCACCAACAATAATATCTGCACCTTCACCTGCTGGAGCAGCTGTTAAAAATTTCGATTTTATATCACCAAAGTTCACCTGTACAACCTCTACCTCGATACCATAAATAGACTTAAATTCATCAGCAAGTTTTGTTAAAATAGGTGCTTGAGCTTCTGAAGTCCAAATAGTAATTTTTACAGCAAAAGCACTGAAAACCATAACAATCATAAGGATGGCTATAAGCCATTTTTTCATAATACTTCCCCTCCTTTGTAAAAAATAATTTGCATATAAATTATACTACAGAAATTTAACTTTTTTGAAAAAATGGAACAGTTTCCAATTAAATTATATCATAAATTATTCCGTTATTGTCAAATTTAAAAATAACTTTATTTCCTTTTCCAATTTTTTCGTCGATAATCAAATTTGAAATGGTAAATTCAATGGTATTTTCAAATAATCTTCTTAAAGGCCTTGCCCCCATACTGGGGATATAACCAGTTTCTGCAAGGTATTTTTTCGCCGAATCTTCAATTATCACAGTTATTTTCTGTTCTTTCAATTTTTCATTCAATTCTCTTGTATAAATCTCCACAATTTTTTCGATATGTTCTTTATTAAGGGGTTTAAAAATTACTATTG
>Ga0190313_1001134_pt1 | contig 14592 bp, 11 predicted proteins | sample 4870071011_MG_FD_169989 | JGI IMG/M metagenome (GOLD analysis project Ga0190313, IMG submission 169989) | Hydrothermal vent sediment bacterial communities from Southern Trench, Guaymas Basin, Mexico - 4870-07-10-11_MG | ecosystem: Environmental > Aquatic > Marine > Hydrothermal vents > Sediment ...
AGCGACCACGAACATAACACCCAAAAAGCCTCTTAAAAACCTTAAACATAGCCTCCAAAACCCACCTAACATTAGAATACCGACGAAACCACGGCAGACCACGCATCCTCCAATAAACAGCCATAAGGCCCCGCCTTGGAACACCCCTCCGCTTGCAAGGCTTAATACCAGGTATAGCATTAAGCCTCTCCTTAACCTCTTTATAGGCCCTATTAGAGGCATACGCCGAGTCAGCTGATACGTAGCGAATCCTGAAATCGAAGACCTTGGCGAGTCACTCCAGTTCTGGAAGGAAATAGCTCCAGAAAGGCTCACTATCGTGGCAATACCTATCACTCGGAGTCGCCAAGATTATGACCCTCGTCTCCTCGTCCATAACGACGTGGAGCTTGAAGAAGTCCGCCGCTCTCTGAGCCCTATAGTTATAATAACTGGTGGCATCTATCATCTGGAAGTCCGTTGAGTCTATCAGAACGCCTATTTTCCTTGTCCCATTCTTTAGGACTATAATGGCCATGGCTGTGATAATGTCCTGTATCTCTCCCGGCTTGATCTTCTTTGCGAATGCGTGGAGGTTCTGGAATGTCGTTACCCTCTTTATGCCTAGGACGTCTCTCAACTCTCTCGCCAGCGTCTCCGTTTCCCTGTAGGTGTAGCCTAGGGCTTTGGCTATGGTTATTATTGTCATTTTCTGTGGTATTGTCATTTTTCTCTGACCGTGCTTGCTGTATTTCGGATATATCTGCCTATACATGGCGTGGAGAACGAGGGCTAAGAGTTTTAAGGCTTCTCATCCTATATATTTTCTCATGGGGCGGGCCTCGCTGTTCTTCCTGCTGGCTCAGTAATACCTAATACCGCCCGCCCCACCATAAAAATGACGCCTAGACGTCGAGTCAGGAATTTTTTGACAAACCAGATTAAGATAGACGATTAATTAAAAAAAACAGAGCTAATGAACTATATTGTAGATAAAGTTGATGAAAAATGCTAAGAAGAATACCGAACAACGATTACCTCTTATACATTTTCAGGATTTCTCTCAAAATAGTCTTGACCTTATGTTTACAAAATAAAAATTCTAATTCATCATTTCTCTTAGTTATATAATTTTTCTTCCATACGTTATTTCTAAGGAGCAAAAGAAGCTTTTGCGCCAATTCTCTTGGATCTGTTTTCTCGGAGTATTCAATTATGTAGTTCCTAAATCTTAGAAGAATATCTCTTGAGATAGCACCTCTTCCAGCCACTATAGCCTTCTTAAGAACTAAGTATTCAACAACTTTTCTAGGTATTGTAAGAACAGATTTCATAGGGCCAATACCCACGTCACTTTCAGCGATCATTTTAAGGGTCTCCCTTCTCGGTAAACGCTTAATGAAAACTTTATATTTAGTAGGTATTTTCACTTCAGTATGACCAAGGATAGTAAGAACAGGTTCATAACCTAAAGAGGACAATTCATCTAGAAGTGGAAAGATTTTATCGAGAGCATACTCGGCGGCCACTCTCCCAACGTATATAAATTTTATCTTTCTGGAATGGGAGACTTTTCTTCTAATATTGATATTTCTCAAAATAGTATACGAGACGCAATTTGGTATTACTAGATATCTTTTAAAAATTACTTTCGAGCGTTTTTCTAGTATTCTTTTATGTTCACTGCATACGAAAATGATTAGATCATTTTTAATGAACTTGGTCACAAAACGTTCAAGCCCATCCACTAAATAATCAACAATCGTGAGCTTACTTTTCAGGGGTCTCCATACATCTCTTACATCAACGATATGTGGAATGCGAAAAATAGTTGAAATGATATGTCCTACCAGCGAAAGAGGATGATGAGGATGATGCATAGAAATTATCACTATTGGTCTCAAGGTGCATAGTATTTTTAGCGAGAAAAAAAATGCTAAAAAGGGATATAGTACAACAGATATAGTCTTTTTCAACGGAATTGGAATTATTTTTCTTTCCACATTCGCTGGAACTTCCACATTTATATAAGGCAAGTCTATTCTCTTTGGCTCTATAATTATAGAGCAGATTTGTGATGGCATGTCCATTAAAAGATCTAGAAGACTTGCTGATGCTCCCATTCCATAATTCAAATTGTAGTATGACAAAAAAAGAACTCTTAAATTTTCATTCTTCCTTTTCATCGTGCTTACCTCTTCATAAATGAATAAAGAATTTCAAATTCTTTTCAAAAATGAGAATTTCAATAAGGCATTAGTTACTTTGATTTCTCGCGAAATCGGCTATTCAATATATATATTTACTAATGGACGACCAACTCCTATGTAGACAAGTTTCTTCACGTGACTTTTCTTCATCTTTTTTATTTGAGTGTAGCGAAAATTCCTGATTAAAGAGAAATCAATACTATCACGAGCATCAACTAACGCTACTTCTTTATAGATATTAAACTCAATTAATATAGATAACAAATTAGGAGACGAGAATTCTGGATGATCCGTGAGGATTAGGATTACGTTTGATCGGCGAATTACGTCTTTTAAATTGTTCGCTATAACTACCCGCTCATTTCTAAATATCTTGTATTTCATAAAATCTTCTAAATGCACGTATGGATCATACACGAGAATATCAAATTTTCTTGTTTTCTTAAGAAACGCTATAAGATGGTTAAGTACAGCTATTGCTGGAGAGTTTCTTGTATCTGAGACCCCGCCTTTAAATGCAACTCCTAAGATTCCTATTGTAAGTTTTTTAGAATAAGTTAAAACGTTAATAACTTTCCTTATGAGTTCTATAATTTTTAATGGTTGTCTTTCGTTTATATAACGCGCCGTGGATGTAATAGGCATCGAGATATTTAATTTCTTAGCCACCCACATCATGAGATATGGATAAATAGGTATACATATCCCACCAACTCCAGGTCCTGGTTTATGTATCTGACGTAGAGGATGAGAATTAGCTAATATTCTTGCTTCTTCAAAATCAATACCTAATTCCCGAGCAATGTTTGCTAATTCATTAGCGAGACCTATATTTACGTCCCTATAGATTCCTTCTAAAATTTTTTCAAATTCAGCAACCGTCGGACTTGATGCTTTGATGACTCCTTTTTTACAAATTCGCGAGTATAATTGCATTACAACTTCCGTTGATTTGGGTCCAATACCTCCCACTATTTTTGGATATGCTTTTTCTAAATCATAAAGTGCCCGTTCTACCTCAATACGTTCTGGAGAATATGCAAGATAGAATTCTTCTTCTGCCCTTAAGCCACTAATCTCTTCCAACATTGGTTTTATTCTCTCCTCGGTTGTTCCTGGGGGCAAAGATGTTTCTACAATCACAATATCTCCGCGTCTTAAACCCTTTGCCACTTTTATTATTGCATCATCAAGGGGATCAAAATCGGGTTCCATATTTGTATCTAACAGTAGAGGCACAGTAATTATTTTTATCCTACTTTTTTTGGAAGCTTCTATACCATCTAATGTAACGATGAACCTTCCTAATAATATGCCTTTTTTAATCCTTTTTACGACATGTGGATCGGGATGATAAATCTCCCCATTTTCTATTTTTTCTATCTTATCGTGGTCTATATCAACCCCAATAATATTATATTCTGGATAGGCATGTAAAAAAGCAGCCACCAAACTTAGCCCCACACCCCCTAATCCGTATATCGCCACTGTACTTTCTCTTCTCATCATTTCTCACCAGTAATCGTGGAAAAAACAAATTGTTTTGCAAACACCTGTTACTCGCAAAAATATGAAGATTTACTTGTTGTTAAAAGATTTCTCCTTCCTTAAAAGCTCTTACGCTAATAAGCCGAGATGCTCAAAGGCTAAAAATAGTCTCCAAAAAACAAAAAATATTAACGTGATATTTACAAAGCGTGGATTGCTTAATTTTAAGCAGATACTCCGAAGAACCACGTTCAGAGAGATTTCACTGCTTAGAAAAGTATGCCCGTGCGTCTGAAGAAAATATGAAGTGCAGTAAAAGGTTCAAATAAACCTTATAAATCTTAGGGAGAAAATAATGGAATTAAAAGTTAGAAAATTCATCAAAATGAACAGATCTTTTTTTTCCTTTATACTATTCATAGAGTTTATGCTTATTGTCAACATATTTCTCATACATAGCTCGGTATTAGGCGTAATATGCTTTGCTTTATATCTCTTCGCAAATGGTTATATCGTGGGTTCTATTTTTTTTGAAGAATTTTCAACAATTCTTAAAGTTTTTCATGGAATTTTTATTTTTACGATAATGATAGGATTAGTGACCATTTTTCTAACACTTTTTTATATTATGTTCCCCATCTTGGTCGTTCTTCTAGTTATGCTTCTTTCCTGTACTCTCCTTATATTAACTCCGAATAAATTTAATTACAAATTCATTAGAATATCACCAAAACAGCACCAATTTAATCTAAAAAATTATGGTTTATTCATTATATTCTTTGTGTGCCTATTTCTATTTCTTGTAGTTGAGATTTTTCCCCTCCGAAGGGTAGAGATTATATCTAATGTTAGATTATCACTAAGTCTTCGATTTTATATTGGCTTCTTCATGCTTTTATTCTTATTGGGAATTAATATTAATAGTCTTATTAAGAAAAAAACCCATAGTTCTCTTACTTTCTTTCTTAGTAATCTTGCTAGCAGTCTACTACTTTGGATTCCTGGACTGATTATCTTAACAGTATATAATTTTGGATTAGGATTTCCTTGGGGCACGGATCAGTCTATACATCTTGCATATATTCGAAATCTTATTAATCATGAGTATGATGTGTGGGGCTCTGAGCCTCCTTTTACGATCTACAGAATTTTAAGAACATTTCCAGAAGATTGGTCTAGAAAACTAATAGTTGTGCTACGCTATATCCTTTTTTACTCATTGATAGCTTCTGTCGTTCAACTTACTCAAGTGAGTGTTTTAACTGTTTTTTCTCTCTTTATACCTTTCCTAATAGTTTTTTATTTACCACTTATAACATATAGTATTGTAATTTCCTTAGAAAAATATAATACGAAATTTTTATACACATTCTTCTTAGCGCCTATTTTCGTCTTAGGTCATTGGACAGGAGTTTCGGTTCCTAATGCATTAGGTTTTATACTTTCTTCTTACTTTCTTTTCCTTGTTTTATATTATATGAAACATCCTTGTCCGAGAATTCGGTTATTACTAATTATAATGTTGATCTCCTCTATGCTAACGCATTATCTTACTGGATTCATTAACATAGTATTAACACTACTAGCAATAGCATATAATATTTACATTTCTTCTGAGCAAAAAATTTTACAGAAAATTCTTTCATTGTTTATATTACTGTTTGCAATCCTTATTTTCCCAACCGCACTACTAATCTACAATATTATTTATTATAAAATGCCTTTTTCAGTCATCCGAAAGTATGATTTTTCTTCCACTACACTACTTAAGTTATTATTTGGTGAATTATCATCCTTAAAATCTTCTGAATTAATTTTAATGCAAATAATAGTTATTTTTATTGGAGGAGTACTTCTCTCAGTACTTCTTCTCTCTCTTAAGTTATATCCTAAGCATGGCTGTCTGATCTCATTTTATGCAATATTTCTTTGGATAGACTATCTTATTCTTTACAATTTCCGTCAATTCTCCGTAGTGATCATACCATTTGGTCCTTCGAGATTATTTATTCCCCTGATGCACATCTCTTTCATAAATACAACTATTATTTTTTCACGCATCAACATTTATATACATAATTGGAAGGAACATTTAGAAGGATATAGTAGTAAAGTTACATTTAGTTTTGCGAAATACAGAACTCAAATAATTGCATACCTGCTTATTTTACTCATCTCATTATTCGGTACGATTAATCTTTTCTATACACTTCAACAAGGTTATACTCATAAGTTCTTTCCATACGTTTCAGTATATGATAAAGAAGCTATTTTGCTTATCGATAAAATGGCTAGAAATCATTCTTATGTGACCATTTGTGATAGACAATTCGCAGAAATAGGTATGTCACTTATGGGTTATGCAACGTCAAAAGGAGTCTACACCGCTTACTGGGATGAATTAAGAGAAATTTATAGAGAGATGATAAAGAATCCATCACTCGATATCATAATTAAAGCAATCAATTATACTCATACTGATATAGCATTTTTTGTTATCAATAAATTGAGAGAAAGAGATTATTATAAAGTATTACAGAAGGCTATAAGGATTTTAACCCCAATTCTTATAGATTTCAGGGGCATAATATCAGTTTTCATGTGGCCCGATTTTCAGAATTCCACTTATCACAAAAATGACATACTACTCTTCAACTCAACAATTTTTACACCTATCTCTTTTAACAAATTTAATAGAGATTTAATTCTTAGCTGGTTTGTCAAAAATTTCTGCTGTCACTCCGACATTACTTTTATGGTAGGGGCGGGCTGTAATAAAGTATTACTGAGCCAACAAGAGACACACCAAGGCCCATCCCATGAGAAGATATATGGGGTGAGAAGCCTTAAAACCCTTAGTTCTTGTTCTCCACTTTATGGGAATAAAGAGGGTAACGACATTCCAGAACCTCCACGCATTCGCAAAGAAGATCAAGCCGGGAGAGATACAGGACATTATCACAGCCATGGCCATTATAGTCCTAAAGAATGGGACAAGGAAAATAGGCGTTCTGATAGACTCAACGGACTTCCAGATGATAGATGCCACCAGTTATTATAACTATAGGGCTCAGAGAGCGGCGGACTTCTTCAAGCTCCACGTCGTTATGGACGAGGAGACGAGGGTCATAATCTTGGCGACTCCGAGTGATAGGTATTGCCACGATAGTGAGCCTTTCTGGAGCTATTTCCTTCCAGAACTGGAGTGACTCGCCAAGGTCTTCGATTTCAGGATTCGCTACGTATCAGCTGACTCGGCGTATGCCTCTGATAGGGCCTATAAAGAGGTTAAGGAGAGGCTTAATGCTATACCAGCTATCAAGCCTTGCAAGTAGAGGGGAGTTTCAGGGCGGGGCCTTATAGGTATCTATTGGAGGATGCGAGGTCTGCCGTGGCTTCGTCAATATTCTAATGCTAGGTGAGTTTTGGAGGCGATGTTTAAGGTTTTTAAGAGGCTTTTTTTGGATGATATGTTCGTGGTCGTTCCCGGCTCTCTAGGTGTCTGGAGCTTCTCTTTGAGGCCTTAACATGGGACGTCCTAATCTTGCTAGGGATTATATGGCAAAGCTCGACTGGATAACGGCTAAAGGAGGCGGAGAAATAAATTTTGACAAACCGTTCTTAGCATCTCTTTTCTAGCGGATTACTCTAATTCTTATCATTACAGGAGATGATGAGAGATTGATAATCTTATTCTTAAGTCTATTCATTGATCAGTTCTAATATTGTGCTAACTCGCATAACTCTTAAGTTTTATCTGAAAGTATCATGTTTTTCTCATTCTATTCTTGATAACTCTATGAGAATCTAAGTACGTATTATTATGCATATCATTTCGAATTTTAAGATAAATCACAAAAATATCACTAATACTAACAGCTTATGTGTTAGCGTAAAGTTAAAAAGGACTTTCAATTGTACTAATGACTTAAAAGTTTCCAGAAACGGTTTGTTATATTGCTAATACAATACATGACATTCACATCATCTTTGATCCTTGACTGGAGGATAACAATGATCGATTGCAAAAAAACTTCCATATCCAACGATAAAAATGCATCAAGTTCAACCAATTTTGAAAAATGCGAGAAGAAGAATCTCATTCTTGTGACAATTGATTGTCTTAGATATGACGTCTTTGTAAACCTTCTTAAGAAGGGTAATCTTCCAAATCTGGCGCATATTGCGAAAAAAGGGGTTTTGTTTACTAATGCTTATGCGCCAAGTTCGTGGACACCTCCATCTATTTCCTCATTTTTTTCCTCTACATATCCACTTATGTATGAAGGATTTCTTAATTTCTCCCCTAGAACACCTTTTCCAGAAATTCTTAAGAGTCATGGGTACCTTACAATATCGTGCCAAACAAATGCATGGTTATCTAGATATTTCAATTTCAATAAGGGTTTTCATGTATTTTTAGATGATTTTTCTGGAGCTTACATGAAAGAAAGGAAAAGATTACACTTTTCTTTTCCAGTAAAGAATAAATTGAGATCATCATCATTTCATAAACTTATGGGTCTTCTTTATCATGTTTACCTTAAATTTCTGAAGAGACGAGAAAATCCATACTTAACAGCAATGGAGCTGAATAGAAAAGTTATTACACTACTTAATTCTATATGTAGAATGAAGAAGAATTCTCCGATTTTTCTCTGGATTCATTATATGGATGCTCATGAGCCTTTTAATCCTGCTAATGATAATTTATGGTATAGAATTATAACATATAATATCCTCCAGAAGATTGAAAAAAATCTGAAAATTCAAAAAGAAGAAATTGATTTTCTTAAAAAAAGATATCTGGAGGCAATCATTAACATCGATAGAGCTATTGGAGATCTCCTTGAAAAATTGGCCGCAATGAATATTGACTTTAGTAACACGTATTTTATAGTAACCAGCGATCATGGTCAAGAATTTTTTGAGCATGGGATGTTTGGTCACTCTATGCACTTATATGAAGAATTAATCCATGTGCCATTAATAATAGCAGGACCAGAAATTAAGTCGAGAGTTATAATTTATCCTACGAATCTAATAGATATTCCTCCTACTATTTTAAGTCTACTAGGTATTACTAAAAAGCCATTAAATTATAAGGGCATGGATTTAAGTGGCTTACTATTGAGTAGTCGAAAGCAATTTCCAGAACGGGTTATTATTAGCGAAGACGGAATAAAAAGGAGATTTAACGCGTGGACCCATAGTAGTCGAATAATAAAACTTAATATAAGATATCGCAGAATCGCATGCATATATAATAAGTGGAAGTATATTCTTAATCCAGACGGTTCTGAAGAATTATACAATCTAAGTAAAGATCCAACTGAACAAAAAAATATTGCCAACGATGAGAATGATATAAAGAGATTCTTCCATCAAATCATTTCAGCTCATATAGACATGGAGAAAAGAACTTCTTGGTTGCAAAAAATATATCTAAAAATTCGTAAAATTCGAAAAACAACGTCATGAATTTCATTTAAAGATGATTCCTTAAGCTAGCGAATGAGAAATTACATATTTAATAAATTATGTAACGAACAAGATCTGGTGAGTCTCAATATGGTGAACTTACTACTACTTAGTCAATTAAAACTTGGTGCTCAGAGAATTATTCATAGTGGTGTTTTCTACGAAGCCTTAAATTTGTTAAACAAAGATGAAGTAAACCTAATAGTTTTCTGCTCTTTTACTAAAAATTCTAAGCTTATTAAATGGAAACAAAGTAATAGGTTCATAGTGTATGCATATCCGTTTTCAATACAATTTAGAAATTTACTCATTGATATATTTAAATTAATTTTTCTGTTACCGAAACTTATTCTCTTTTTAAAACAAGTGATAAAGAAATATAACATTAATCACATTAGAGTGGATGGAGTAACTATATGGGGAGTAGTTGGTTTTCTCCTAAAGAAAATATATGGAATTAATTTCTCAATTTTCATACCTGGAAATGAAGTCGAAGTAATTCTGAGAAAATACAAATTAAAATGTCGGAAAATAGTAGAATTCCTAATGTTTAGCATTTATAAATTAGTTTTGTCAAATGCTACTAATGTTGCAACAAACTTAATCACCATATATAATAATTTAAGAAGATTTAATCCAAGGGTGTATTTCTTACCAACATACGTAGATATTTCTCGATATAGATGTGAGAGGGAGATTCTATCTGAGAAACCAGTAAAATTTATGTATGTAGGTAGATTTGACAGAGAAAAAGGAATTGACGTATTACTCAGCGCATTAAGAGTACTTCTCGAGAAGAAAAAGGAGTTCGAATTTCTTTTTATTGGTCATGGAATGTTCGGGGAATGTATTAAAAAGCTAGCTTCACAAAGTAACGGCAAGATAAAATTCATTGGTGAGATCGACAACATCGAAATGCCTAAATGGTATAATCGCGTTGATGTCGTAGTACTACCTTCATATACAGAAGGAATGCCTGCTGTCCTTATGGAAGCAATGGCATGCAAAAGACTTGTAATTGCGACTTCAGTCGGTAGTATCCCCTTCTTATTAGACAATGGAAAATGCGGACTCTTAATAAAGCCGGGAGACAGAAATGAATTAATAAGGAAATTAATAAGCATAATAGATAACCCTGATAAAAGAAAATTAAGAACTATGGCTTCTAGAGGAAAAAAAAGAATCCGAATCTTTGTGAAGCTATATGAAAAGATCGCCGTAAGACATTTTTTGAACAAGTGATTTTAGGGTGAAAAGATTGCGAATGCTAGTAATATCTCCAAATTATCCTTCAAGCGTTAATAAGCATAGTTATGGGTTTGTTCATGCCAGAAATAAGATATATAAGAAAAAAGGCATTGAAGTCCTGACTTATGTTCCACTAGATCTTTATCCTTTTCACTTGTCAGATGTAAAACCAATCAAGTATTGCTATGAAGGTATACTCGTAATAAAGGATAGACTCATTTCTTTAAAGAGAATAATAAGAGTTTTTGATCCAGATATGCTAGCAATTCATTCTCCAAACCCGTATATTCTTAGGTTTATACTTGAATTTAAATTACCAGTGATCGTATGGATTCATGGCGCGGAAGTTCTGATTTCTGCGTTTCATCATTATATACCCCCGATAGGCTTTGAAAAGAATTTAGAAAGGGCAGTAATTTCAATACTACAGTTTTTTAGGAACTTTTTATTAAGAAAATACTTACAAAGAGTCGATGCGATAATTTATGTATCACATTGGATGAGAAGAATAGCTGAAAAGTATTTGCTTATGAAACATCCTAACTCGTTTGTTATCCCAAATCCGATTGATACGAATCTCTTTAGACCTCTGAACATCAAAAAGAGAAAAGAGGGTGTAACAATTAGGGCCCTAGAGTGGAAATATGGGCTTGATATAGCGATAAAAGCTTTTGCGAAGTCGGAAATTCCACTTACAATAGTAGGGAGAGGTTCTCTTGAAAGATATCTCAGAAAACTTGCGAGAAAAATTAATGCAAATGTTAAATTTGTTACCCACGGTATTCCTCATAATGAACTTGCTCAGTTTTATAATCAATTTATTTTTTTTCTCGCTCCTAGTAGAACAGAGGCACAGGGAGTAGCTATGTGTGAAGCAATGGCATCTGGATTGCCCGTTATAGCCACTAAAGTAGGGGGAATTCCTGAATTCGTTAAGCATCGTTACAACGGGCTCTTAGTACCTCCCGAAGATCCTATAAGTATTAGAAAGGCTGTAAAAATGATACTAGCTGACCAAGCATTATACGAGGCAATGGCAAAAAATGCTAGAGAATTCGTAGTCAAGAATTTGTCGTCAGAGATTATTTTTAGGAAAGAATTTTCAATATTTAAGGAATTATTGTAGGCTCTTATTGCATAAGGAAACCAAAAACTCTTCATAATGCATAGTGTCTCTCTTTTTCTTGCAATTTTCCTATTTGTCCACTAATATTAATATTCAAGCAATTCTAGAGCAGTAATCGCTGATATCAATATTAATAAGAATCCTTGTATATTCTTTCATCACTTGCATTTTCTACAGCATTGTTGTCATAAGAGTATCCTAAGAAATTTTTTAGGAAAATATCTGAAATCCAATACGTACTGAGCTAGGTGTCTCCTAATATCAGTACCTTGTGATAATAGGGGATTGAAATTTCTAACGCTTAGATCTCTAATTTTATTAGCTTTTTTAGCTTTTTTTGGAAACGTTTCATTTAGCCAACTACCTTAAAAAGACGGGATTAAATATTCCGGGACTTAGATCGCATCATCATGTATTCATACGTGATTATTTTTTTCTCTAGATTTCTAACAACATGTATAATTATTGCTGAGGATAACAATACTATGCCTACAGATATGAATCCCAAAGCTACTATAGCCATGGGCAAACTGAAATATTTTGATTGATTATATAATGCTACTAGTAGATTTATGAAATATAATCCCGCGAGAACGCTTAATGATCCTGGTATTCCTAGGTATCTTAGTGGTCTTCTTCCTATTGTTTTCGTTATGAGTGTTCCTATTACGCCTGCTCCGTGTTTTATTGGGTGTTCGCTCGATGTTTCTAATCCCTCATATCTTATTGTGATTGGTACTTCTTTTATTCTGAGTTTGTGTTCTACTGCTTGTGACAGTATTTCTACGCTTGCTCCCATTCCATCCTCTGTTGGTCTTATTACCTGTATTGCTTTCTTATTATAGGCTCTGTAACCGCTTTGTGCATCGGTTAGTTTTACTCCCATCAGCAAATTCGTCGCTATCGTTATTGTTTTCACGCCTAGCAATCTATACATCTTCGCATCTGTTTTTCCTAGGAATCTTGACCCTATGACTATATCTGCTTCTCCCTCGATTAATGGCTTTACAAGCTTCGGTATTTCTCTTGGATCATGTTGTCCATCAGCATCCAGGGTAATCAGAATATCCGCATTCTCCTGTCTTGCCTTATGAAAGATTGTTCTGAGCGCGGCTCCATAACCCATGTTCTCTGGGTGCCTGATAACCTCTGCTCCAAGTTCCTTCGCTATGTCTCCCGTCATGTCTTCTGAACCGTCATCTACGACAATTACCTTATCAACGTGTTTCTTTGCTAATAGAACTACTTTGGCTATTGTTTTTTCCTCATTGTAGGCTGGGATTCCTGCGATTATGTATGGCTTATTCTTCATCAGTTCTCACTGATTAATCTTTGCTATCTTTAGGAAATTTGTCTCTTTAAATTTATTCTCCTCCCATTAGCAATAATTTTAATTAACTGTTCCTCTTAGGAATTGCTATAGCACATCTCTCATCGAGTTTTAACAATCTCTTCTTCTATTAATCCTATTTGTCCTGTGGAATATTAGCTAAAATAGAAGACTGAAAATTTTCGTCGAGATTGTATAAGATTATGTCAGAAATCCTTGGGTTGATAGCCATATTCTACGGATTTCCTCAACGTTGTCGAAGTCGTCATCTTCACTTATTATAATGGATACGTTGTTGTTTTTCATTACTGCGACGTGTATGGCGTCAGATGGTTTAAGTCTGTACTTCGATAATATTGATAGAAATGTGTCTAAAGTACTGAAATCTATGGCTAAAACACTAATATACGGAAAAACGGCATTGCGGATAAAATCTATCGTCACGTCATAAGGTACCCCATATTTCTTTTTCGATATCCATAGAAGTTCGTCGATTACAAGCATATCCGTGAAGACGATGAATGATTTCAAGATGTCATAGTATAATGCTTCATACGGCATTCTATCCTCTTCATTTTTAATACAGTTAAGATATATTAGCAAATTCGCGTCAATGAATGCGTATTTCCTACTCGAACTCCTCTTCAAGGGAAATCCCCTTTAACTCTCCTGGTTTTGGAGATTTGGTGTTTAGTGCCTGAAGCCTCTTCACATGCGATCTAAAGAAGTTCTTAAGATCATCGATACTATTCCCAGGCTTAAGCAAGATTCCATCATCTCTAAGCTCCACTAGTATCCAATCCCCTTCCTTAAAACCATATTTTTCACGCAGTATCTTGGGAATGATAAGATAACCCTTTTTACCGAGCCTGAGTCTTAAAGCAACCATTAATTCCACCATTTTCCAACCAATATTCCAACTCAATTTACATATAGAATACGCAGACTAATTTATTTAAATTCTCGTTGTATCCCGAGGAAAACTTCTCATAATCAGTTTTCCCTATTATGGTCTAGGAAGTTCCCTTAAGTTTCAGAATTTTTCTGAATCTTAAATGAACTTATTCTTGGCATTAAGGAAGCATACGATTGTATATATTTGTATTACTATTGTTCTCTGCGGGATGTTATTAAATGTCATGAATGTGAATTATTGTGAAAGAGGTGCGAAATCATAAATAAGGTTCTATTGCTATTTTATGAAGAAAGGTGTTGGGGAGGACTAGTCTATAATTTGGGCTTTAGTATGACGTTTTTTGAAGAATATGCTAGGAGGTTTTTCTTTGAGGCTAGGAAGGGTATGGAAAGAGCTCGCAAGGCCTTTAGAGATGAGGATTATCCTGATGCTGTTTTTCATGCTCAGCAATGTGTTGAAAAAGCTGTTGAAGCGATGATTGAATCGAGAAGAGAGTATGTTTATAATCACGGTCCACGGTTGGCATCAATTTTTTCGCGAGTGTTTAAAGATGATTGGAGCGAGGAGTTTGATGATGTAGTCGATATTATTGGTTGGTTCTCAGAATATTATACGAGGTCTAGATATCCTTTTCAGTATCGAGGGAAGGTTATTTCACCAGATGAATTTATTACGGAGGATATTGCTCGGGATGCTTTAAATAAGGCTGTTAAGGTGTTAAAGATTGTTGAGGGATACCTTAGGGAAAGAAAAATTCTATGAGGATATTCTAGAATTCTCGAAGTCTTCTCTTGGAGATAGGGTGGTGGGAATA
>Ga0190313_1001135_pt1 | contig 14592 bp, 14 predicted proteins | sample 4870071011_MG_FD_169989 | JGI IMG/M metagenome (GOLD analysis project Ga0190313, IMG submission 169989) | Hydrothermal vent sediment bacterial communities from Southern Trench, Guaymas Basin, Mexico - 4870-07-10-11_MG | ecosystem: Environmental > Aquatic > Marine > Hydrothermal vents > Sediment ...
CATTAGGGATTTCACTAAAACCTCTACAACCTATTAAAAAAATTAGATAAATAAAATCTGTAGTGTCGAAAACAAAACCAACTTCTAATGATTTCAGTATGTTACAAAAAATTTTGACAAACTTGGGTTAGGCATTTATGCCAATTGTACTACTATTATAAATGTAACAATGAGGTTTGCTAGGTTGCAATTTACACGAGTTTTTGGTAATGGTGCCAGAGTGAGCAAGAAAATTGGGCATTGTTGCCAGTTTCTGTCGGGAGGAGTAAATGAGAGAAGACATCAAGGTGAATTATTTGAGAATTTTAAGAATTTTATCCCAGGCCAATGGACCTCTTTCCAGCCGAGAGATCACCCGTCGTTTGAGTATGCGCGGATATAACATGAGTGAACGAACGGTACGACTTTATCTGGCACGAATGGATAAAGCCGGATTTACCGAAAACTTCGGTAAAAAGGGACGGATAATAACGGAGCTGGGGAAAAAAGAAGTCGAAGAGAATACCATTTTCGAGAAAGTTAGCCTCTTGTCTTCCAAAATCGATCGCCTGACATATTTGATGACTTTTGACGTTCGCACCAAAACCGGTACAGTGGTCATTAACATAAGCGTGATGCCTCACGAAATACTCGTGGAAAATCTCTCTTACATCGAAGCGGTTTTTGAACACGGCTATGGCATGGGCAAGCTAGTTACGGTCTTTAAACCGGGTGAAACCATTGGAGGGATTACAATTCCAACGAATCACGTTGGCATTGGAACCGTTTGTTCGGTCACTTTGAATGGCGTGCTTCTCCACCACGGAATTCCGGTAACATCTTTGTTTGGAGGACTGCTTGAGCTTAGAAATCATAAACCTCATCGTTTTGCCGAAGTTGTGTACTATCAGGGAACTAGCATAGATCCGCTGGAGGTTTTTATTCGCAGCAGGATGACCGACTATACTGGGGCTATCACTTCGGGAAGCGGAAGGATTGGAGCAGGTTTCAGGGAGATGCCTGCAGAGAGCAGAAATCAGGTTATAGAGATAGCTCAATATCTCGAAGAAGTTGGCCTTGGCGGATTCATGATCATCGGATGGCCTGACGAACCAGTCCTCGACATTCCCGTACCTGCAGGACAAATCGGATCGGTAGTCATAGGAGGACTAAATCCCGTAGCCATCATAGAAGAAAAGGGAAATAGTATCTCATCTAGGGCTCTTGCAGCCCTTATTGACTATGGAAAGCTATTTCCTTACTACGAATTGAGAAAGCATATCTAGGAGAATTCGGTACTTCCAAGACGAGTCATTTTTCAGTAGCCGTTTACATAGACCTCCGTTAACCTATTCTAAAAACAAAAACCGCCGGAAAATTGCTTCCCGGCGGTTCGCTCTCCAGTATTCCGGATGGAAGAAAACCTAAACCTCTTCTACTGTGATAGATCCGGTTTCGCAAACTTCCACACAGCTTTCACAGCCCAAACACTCCTCAGCATTAACAGGTTCAGCTTTACCGTCTACCAACTCATAAACATCAACGGGGCACACTTCCACACACTCACCACACCCTTCACACGTATCCTTATTAACGGTAACTTTCCACATCTTCATTTCCTCCTTCAGATCACCAGCCAAGCAACTCTATCGCTGCCTTGTCTAGCACCTTTCCATCTAGCAAAAGGCAGCCTAACAGCTAGCTGTCTCTTACCGTTACCTTTTTCCTACTCATAGCTTCCTATTTCTGCTCAAATGAACATCCACTTTAATGAGCTGTGGAGCCAGACATAACGGCTTACGTTGCCTGACACCGTCGGAGACAAACCCCTCGAGTTGCCCACAGCTCATAAATCTATGACACCATAACTCGCTTGTATACATGCATACAAATAAGCAAATAAAATCAAAAAATCAAGTAACTGTTAATAACCCTGGTAAATTACACGCACCCGGTTGGCTTAGGCAATCCAGCCATCTTACAAGCACCCTTACCCGGTCCAGAAGGAAACAGTTCATAGATTTCTTTCAACTTGTAGCCAGTTACCTTTGTCAGAATTCTTACCATTGGAGCAATGCCATGCTTCTGGTAGTAATCTTGAAGCATATGGATGACCTTCCAGTGACCTTCAGTCAGCTCCTCGATTCCCTCAGACTGTTTAACATACTCAACCCATTCAGGACACCACTGATCAAAGCTCTGAATGAAACCGTCTTCGTCGACCTCAAACACCTTTCCTTTGAACTCTACCTTTTGTGCCATCTTACTTTTACCTCCTTTGTCCTGAAGTTACTGCCCATTCTGGTCTTTTCAAAATCACGGGGTTTAACATCGAATATTTTCCCCCTTTTGTCCCATCCCTGTAAAAGTGCGCTGCTTCTACGAACCGCAAAGCCCATTCTCTGTTGCTCAAAGCATGAATGTGAGCGTAAGAAGCAGCACAATTTTTATAAACCATACCATCAAAATGTTCAACAATTCCGTAGCCTTTTTTTAGTTTCACGCTCAATTTCACGGAAGGCTCAAAATTACTTACACGGGAGTAATGAAACTCGTGACCCTTGAGCCACGATCCTCTACTAAAAAAGGGATTGGAACCAACTACCTTTCCAACCACATACCCATGGCCCTGAGGCTTACGGGACATAACAAGATCAACAGGAAAAACACCGACCATGGGATAAGACCGTTCCATGTAAGACACCGACCTGCACAGAAACATCAGTCCACCACACTCAGCATATACGGGCATCCCCGAATCAACGGCACACCAAATTTCTCGTTTGAGCGTTTCGTTAGAAGCCAACTGCTCAAGATGAGTCTCAGGAAATCCACCGCCTATATAGAGGCCATCAATGTTGGGAGGTAAATGAGCATCTTTAGAAGGGAAAAAGCAAAGATCCGCCCCCGCTCTTTTCAAGGCCTCCAGGTTCTCCGGGTAGTAAAACTGAAATGCCTCATCCCTCATCACCCCCAGCTTTATCTGACCCGTTTCGTAACCTTGAATCGACTCGGATTCACGAGCAAAGCCACCTCCATCAATCACCGACGCTGCCACTTCCAGCAATTGCTCAACATCGACATAGCGATCCACTATATCTGCCGCGAATCCAATAGCTTCATCAACCTCACCATGTTCAGGAACCGGTAATAATCCCAGATGTCTTTCAGGGAAAAAATTCTTCCCCTGACGCGGAATAGCTCCAACCACAGGGATACCGCAGTCCCTTTCAATTGCCTCTCGAACAATTCTTTCGTGACGCAGTGTTCCCACCTTATTAAGGATAACTGCCTTTACGACGACATCAGGATCGAGGGTTACACATCCCTTAACAACAGCTGAAGCCGTACGCGTCATTTTTGTAATATCTAAAACCATGACAGCAGGAACACCAAGAAGCTTAAACAATTCCGCCGTTGAACAAGTTCCATCTGCATCGACCCCATCGTAGAGTCCACGATTACCCTCAATAACAGCAACACCACCAGCTACGGCACCGGCAAAAAAAGAATCCACCACATCCTCCGGCCTCATCAGAAACAAATCCAAATTTCGACAAGGAACACCTGCTGCTGCCGATAACCAGCCCGCATCTATGTAATCAGGCCCTTTCTTGAAAGGAATTACCGCATACCCCCTTCTTTTCAACAGCGCAACCAGCCCGATGGAAAGAATGGTTTTACCCGTTCCCCCTCTCAGAGCCGTTATCCCGAAGGCTTTCATTTAAAAATTCCCATTTAAAAAGGGGATCTCCCCCCTGGGAAGACCCCCTTTACCCGTTCAGATTAACCACTACCACTTGAACTGTGTTGTGGTCCGCCAAGTTGTCATAGCCAGACGGTAATCGTCGATATGTTCGTGGCGGAACTCCAATCCTGTTTTTTCGAAGAAACGCTCCCAGCCAATCCGGTCAATCCATTCGCCTATTCTCTCGTACCTGCGGGCATCGGAAGCATAGGTTTCAACAATCTTCTTGATGGTTTTAACAATAGTTGGCCATCTGGGTGGTTCGTTAGGAATGTAAGGAACTGCGAGTTTGGAGAACTTGGGTGGAACTCTCGAGTTTGACACTTTTCCACCGACCCAGATCGCCGCTCCGTCACCTTGACCGTCTGCAATCGGGAGAGCCGGACACATGGTGTAACAATTTCCACAGAACATGCATCGAGCCTTGTTGATTTCTACACTTTTATATTCTTTACCATCAATTTCCACCTTTTTGGGCTTAATGGCCGCGGTAGGACATGCAGCGATTACCAACGGAATTTCACATACATTCTGCACACGCTCATGCTCGATAAAAGGTGGCTTCCTGTGGACGCCCAGGATAGCAATATCGGAGCAGTGAACGGCACCGCACATGTTCAAACAGCAGGCAAGAGAGATTCGAACTTGAGCAGGAAGTTTGTGTGAACAAAAGTACTCGTAGAGTTCATCCATTACAGACTTCACAATACCGGAAGCATCAATAGCAGGAGTATGGCAGTGTACCCAGCCCTGAGTGTGAACGATGTTGGTAATACACGCACCAGTTCCTCCAATTGGAAAGCGGTTATCCCTGCTTTTGAGGTCATCGATCAGAGGTTGCAGCTTGGATTTGTCGCTTACGAGAAACTCAATATTATTGCGTGTCGTCCAGCGTACATAACCGTCACAGTACTTGTCTGCAATCTCGCACACCTCACGGATGAAGTCAACACTCACCAGTCTGGGCGTTCCAACACGCACCGAGTATAATTCATCACCTGTTTCAGACACATGAACCAGCACTCCAGGCTGAATAATTTCATGATATTTCCACTTCCCGTAGTTTTTCTTGACTATAGGCGGAAAGAACTTATCGAATTTAGGGGGACCAATGTCTGTGAGACGATCTTTCATTATGTCGTTAGGATCGAAAGGCATATCTTCACCTCCTCACTGCTACTACGGTTGATGTCTTTCACGAAATGCTTTGGTATCGCGTTCCCAACCACCTGGTACGTCGGCTGGGTCAAAGAAAATGTAAGGATTATACCTCGGCGTATTGACCATACGTGGATCAGGCTTCAATCCGGTAGCCTTCAGAAATTCTCTCATACCAAGACGCTGAATCAACTCACCCAAACGCTCACGGTTTCTACCATGCTCCATCCACCAATCCCACATCTTTTCAACAAATTCATGGAATTCCTCGTAGGGCGGTTCCATCTTCATGAAGGGAATTACTACACTGGATAGCTGAGCACCTTCAAGAATTGGAGCCTTAGCACCGACAAGGATGGTAGCACCAACATCTTCACCCGGCCTCAAAGCTCGAGGCATAACGTTGATGCAGTGCATGCAACGAACACATTCTTCATCCCAGATCTTCAGATTTTTGCCGTCCCATTCCATACACTTGGCCGGGCATTTGTCTATAACCTCGGCCTGAATGTCGAGGGGCCTCTTTTCGAAGCCGTGGGCTCCACCATTAGGAACAAGCTCACCGCCTACATAAGCACGCACCGCTTCCTGATCGATCCTTATGTTGTCCCTCCAAGTTCCGATAATAGAACAGTCAGCTCGAGCGATAGCGGCAACGCAGTCGTTTGGACATCCGGAAACCTTGAATTTGAATTTATAGGGAAACATAGGACGGTGAAGCTCATCCTGATACCGCATGGTGAGGTCGTAAGTTAGATCCTGAGTATCCAGGCATGACCATTCACAGCGTGCTCTACCCACACAGCAGGATGGGGTTCTCAGGTTTGATCCGGACCCACCCAGATCCATGCCCAGCTCATGGGTCAGATCATAAAAAACAGGCTCAAGCTGATCGGTGGTCGTTCCAAGCAGGATTATATCACCTGTGGAACCATGAAAATTGAAAAGACCGCTACCCTTTTCTTCCCAAATATCACAAAGCTTTCTTAAAATCTCCGTGGTGTAAAACTTGCTGGCAGGTTGATTGACACGCAGAGTGTGAAAATGTGCTACATTGGGAAACAAGTCAGGACGGTCACAATAACGACCGATGACGCCACCGCCGTAACCAAACACGCCAACGATTCCGCCGTGCTTCCAGTGACCCTCTTTGTCCCTGTAGGAAAGTTCGAGAAGACCCAGCAAGTCGTCACATTGCGGCTTTCTTTCAGCCAACCGCTTTATGTCCGCGACGAAGCTTGGCCACGGACCAGACAGCAGTTCATCAACCATAGGAGTCTTGTGCTTTAACGCCATTCGTTCACCTCCCCAACTTAAGTCATCTTGTCTTCTTCATCTTTTACATCATCAGCACCGGGAAGCATGTACATAGTAGTACTTCCGCTTGACCAATAACGAAGCTTCCCCTCGCTGACCAGCTCGTTAATCAACTTCTTCGCCTGGCGCATACTCAGTTCGGGCACAGCCTTGCACAGGTCGTTGAAATAGTGCTTGGTCTTCTTTTGAGATTTCATCCACTCTAAAATTTTTTGTTTCGCCTCTTCACTCATTTCGCCGCCTCCTTCCAGAAGCCTTTCGGCTTCATGCAAACCCATTAGAACGATATATAACAATCTGCAACCTACACCGGTTGCTGCCTCGGCTATTTCCTTGTTAATCCATCATTTCACTCCTACTAGTGAATATCTTCACCACCCACAATCTCTATACTCTTCTGGTGGGAATGTTGTCAACTAAAAACCTGTAACATACAAGATTTAAGGGAAATTAATGGAATAGAACATATTGTGATAATATTCACAATAACGCAAATCCCCTGATCTTTCAAATACATCTTTTTTGTTACCTTGACTCCGGTTCTACACTGTTGCTAAGGTTACGCTGCCAAACATCGTGTAATGATAAAGTCGCTCAGCCGAAAAAAGGAGAATGTCTCATGAGAGATGCAGAAGACCAAAAGGATATGCTAAAGGACCTTGAACAATATATTCGCTTTCTGAAGGAAAGGCTTTTTTTCGAGCCAGAGTCAGCCGTTCTCCATTACAATCTAGGAGTTGCTTATCTTCGAAAAGGGCTGAGGGAAGAAGCCCGCTCGGAATTCCAGCAAGCCGTCCAGTGTGATCCAAACCTTGCAGAAGCATATGTCAACATCGGTGGAATCTATCTCCAAGAAGGAAACCTGGAAAAATGCGTAGAATACAACCAAAAAGCCCTGGATAAAAATCCAAATCTAGCGATGGCTTACAATAATCTGGCTTTTGTATATCTGAGGCAAGAAAAATTCCCGGAAGCCATTGAAGCTTGTGAGAAGGCAATAGCGCTTGTACCGAATTTGTTGCAGGCTCACCATAACCTTGGACTGGCTTACTTTTACACCGGAAACTATGAAAAAGCAGCCGGTGCTTTTAAAAAAGCCCTAGAAACAAATCCTCAGTTTGCTGCCGCTTGTTACCACCTTGCTTTGACCTATCATAGACTCAATAAAAAAGACAAAGCACGTGATTACTTGGAAAGGGCGAAATCGCTGGGCTACCCCGTAGAAAACCTGGAGCTGTAAAACATGGAGATTCGCAAAAATTGCTTTGTGGTCATCGAGTATATGGTAAAGCTCGAGGACGGAACCGTAGTAAAAGGAGAAAACGAACTTGCTTCCATGAATTTCATCGCCGGATATAATCAAATCTTACCGGCCCTTGAGTACCGATTGTTGGGAGCAAAAGAGGGAGATGCTCTAGAGTTTACAATCCCTGCTGTCGAAGCCTTTGGTCCTTACAGAAAAGAACTGGTAAAATTCAAAAGCTTTGAAGAATTTCCGGAAGGCAAAAGCTTGTCGGTAGGTAAATGGGTTGTTGCCACAAATCCAAAAACCAGAGCACAGTATAGCTATTTCGTGAAGGAAAAAACGTCAGAGGGCGTCTGGCTTGATTTTAATCACCCTTTGGCGGGTAAAGACTTGCATTATTTTGTCAAAATCATAAAAGTTCGACCGGCATCACTAGAAGAGCTTGAATACCTACGTCCTTGCGAATTTGGCAGGGAACAATTCGATGACTAATTTTGTCGCAATCAATCCCCAGTCTGCCAGCGCATTACAAGGTCGCTTGACAGAGCGCTAGCGGAGTTTATATATGAAGTGAACTCAAGGCCAGGGAGTAAGCAAAGATTCTCGGATATAATTTCAGGAGGTTGTTGAAATGCCTATTTATGAGTACGAATGTACGAAGTGTGGCAGAGTTATCGAAGTAATGCAAAAATTTTCAGATCCCCCATTGACGGAATGTGAACACTGCCATGGAAAGTTGAGAAAACTTATTTCCATGAGTACTTTCCATTTGAAGGGAACCGGTTGGTATGTAACTGATTATGCGGGAAGGAAGCAGACCGAAGCCCAGTACAGCGGCAAAAAAGAAGGAGAATCCAAAAAATCCGACAAATCAGCTTCTTCGTCAGAAGATTAAATTTCATTTGGAAGTTTCTATGAAAGCGTGAAGGCGTCCAGAGGACGCCTTATTATTTCCAGAACGGATTTCTTTACTCTGGATTTGTCAAGATTTCTTGTAATGTGTTAATTCCTTTTCGTCATCATAGGTTTTGATATTTGTATTCTCGCTAATTCACCAAGATTGCTAAGGGTTATTAACAGTTACTTGATTTTTTGATTTTATTTGCTTATTTGTATGCATGCACACGAACGAGTTATAGTGTTATAGATTTATGAGCTGTGGGCAACCCGAGGGGCATGTCTCCGACGGTGTCAGGCAACATAAGCCGTTACGTCTGACTCCACAGCTCATTGAAGTGGATGTTCATCTGAGCAGAAATAGGAAGCTGTTAGTAGGAAAAAGGTAACGGTGGAACGATTGAAACCAGCCAGTCAATCCATGCTGCGGTATAACCATGCAAGGAAGGTGGCTGAAAAAATTAAGGGGAATGTTGTGCCAGTTACAGGTGAGATATACCCTGCGGTTGCCAGTGTAAAACCGACTTGAAGCATACCGAAGGTAACAGCGTATAAGAAAGTTCCTCCCAAGGCAATTTTGATGACATTGCTTGCAAAAAACTGGTTATTGGCGCAAATCGTAGCCGTAGCCAGAGCAATCAACGCCATCAAGCATTCCGCCATCCTCATAAATAATTCCAGAACGTAGGGTCTTGGATTTACTTTTTCCTGTTTCATAAGCCGAATTAGATGCACCAGTTGATTAATTGTAACCGTCTCAGGTAAGGAGCGAATTGCTGCGAAATCCTCTGGCCTTTCATTTATCGAAAGATTTTCCATATCCTCCGAGTAAACCCGAATCCTACCACCGGAAAGTTCGAGCTTTCTGACATTGTAGAGGTACCATTTTCCTCCCGCCCACTGCATAATGTCTGCCTCTATCTGGTACTGAAGCCCGAAGTTTTCGTCTAGAAAAAATATGGACACTCCGTGGAATGCCTGTTTCTGAGGGTCGTAATATTTCATATGCATTACCATCTTGTTCGTGGCGTACCAAAGTTCGCCATCCTTGAGACGTGCAGAGCCGTGCCTGAGAGAGGCTTTCTTTGATAGCCACAAATTTTCAGCACTTTGGAATAACGGTCGCTCAACGTATTCCCGAAAAAAGAAAAAACAAACCGTCAAGATGAAGCCTACCACCATTGTCGGAATGGTATAAGTAACTGGCGAAATGCCGGCTGCTTTCATGGCCGTGCTTTCTCTGTGGCGGTGCAGTTGGATGTACAGTAACATTGCAGCGATCAGAAGGGATGGAGCAAAGATTTGGCTTATCATGTATGGGATTCTGAAGGCAAAGTAATGAATTCCGGTGCCGACGGAGACCTTCATTTCAATGAGATCGTCTATTTTTTCAAAAAAGTCGGCACTTAAAAACAGGGAAAGGCTGGCAAATAAAGCAACGATCCAAATGCGCAGAAAAGAAGTTATGACAAGTCGATGGAGTATTTTCATGTTTCAGTGCTCCGTTGCCGGAACCAGAAAATAATAATTATAGTAGCTATCAGACAGAGTGGAAACCAGACAGCTACTGTTGGCGGTAATAGGCCATTTTCAGCCAGTCCTTTTCCCATAGAAATCAAGAAGTAATAGCTCAGGTATATGGCTGCAGACAGAGACATGCCCCAAAGTACAGATCCGAGTTTTCCAATGTAAGTTACTATCTGAGTCAGGAATCCCAAACATATGCAACTCAAAGGCAGTGCAATGCGGAGATTATATTCTATTAAAAATCGTCTGGCTTCTTTCGGGCCGGACGTTTTGGCTGCTTTTTTCAGTTCTTCCATAGTCATTTCGTTTTTACCGCCTCCAGCATGGCTCTGACCTATCAATTTGCCCAGAGGTATTCTGATTTCATACTTTTTGAAAAACACCACTCGCCCCCTAGAGTTCCTGTTGGAAGTCAGCCGGGTAATTGTTCCATTGGTAACGGAAAAAGTAATACCTCTGTGTTTTTTGTCGTAAAAAAGGCGCGCCTTTTCTGCTATTATGCGAACGTTCAGTTTCGGGTTTCTAGCGTCTTCTATAAAAACCCCCATGGCTGTGAGTTTTGCCGTATCGACCTTTTGGAAGTAAAAAATAAATCCTGGAATTATGTCTATGAAAATCCCTTCTCGCAGAAGGGTGCTTGCACTTGCTGCACCTAGGGAATTTAGTTTTTTTCTAAAAAGGGCGTTAGAATGAGGTAATAGGATAATCGAAGATGTAGCAGCAAGGGCCATATTGACAAAAGCGAATGCCAGTACCGGTTTGTACAGATTCAGAGCGCTGATGCCATTTGCTTCCAATGCCGTCAATTCCCTGTCCGCCTTCATTCGGCTGAATACCAGAGATATTGATAGCACTGTAGCAAGGGGAAGAGCGTAAAGGCTTAGTTTTGGTACTGCAAATAACACTAGAAGGAGAATATCCGACGGAGATATGAAGCTCTGGAAAAAATATCTTGCCAGTTGGAGTAATCGTCCCGTTATCAAAAGCGCAAAGGTGGCGGCTATTGCAAGGAGGTATGTTTTAAATATCTCACGGAGTATGTAACGTTCAATTATGAGCATTGTTATGTTGATGATTCCTTCTTGAGTTATTATAAGACGATGAAAAACTACACATGGGTGACGTGGTGAGACAAGATTTATTTATCAGAAACGAGTTAGAAAAGCGCGAATATTCCGTTTTGCATCGGAAGGCGCAAAAGGCTGATCAATCCAGGGGCAGGCTTTATCCCGAAGAAGAATGCCCCTTGAGGACATGCTATCAACGGGACAGAGACAGGATTGTGCACAGCAAGGCATTCAGACGCCTGAAGCATAAAACTCAGGTCTTTCTGGCGCCAATGGGAGATCATTACCGAACACGCCTTACCCATACGCTTGAGGTTTCACAGATTGCACGAACGATCGGCAGAGCCTTAGCGCTTAACGAGGACCTAATTGAAGCCATCGCTCTGGGACATGATCTTGGTCATACGCCTTTTGGACACGGTGGCGAGAAGGTTCTAAATGAGCTTATGCCTGGGGGCTTTCGTCATTATGAACAAAGTCTACGGGTCGTGGACGTGCTTGAAAAAAACGGCAGGGGGCTGAACCTGACCTATGAGGTTCGGGACGGAATAGTGAAGCATTCAAAGGGAAGGTGGGGGTCGATCCCCGGTGAGGGTGAAAATCGGCCTGTAACACTAGAGGGTCAAGTGGTGCGGGTGGCCGATATTATTGCCTACCTCAGTCATGACCTTGATGATGCCATGAGGGCAGGAGTGTTGAAGGAGCAAGACATACCTCGGGAGATTGTCAAATGGCTTGGCGACAGACACAGCATACGCATACATAGCTTGGTGCTCGATGTGGTTAGGAATAGTCTTGATAGAGACCTCGAATTCATAGGTTTCGGTGATGAAATGCTACAATGTGTGAACCAGCTGAGATCGTTCTTGTTTGAGCAAGTTTATGATTCAGAAATTCTCGTTGCCGAAATAGAAAAGGCAGGTAGGGTCATCAAGGAGCTATTTTACATTTTCATGGAGGATGATCGACTTTTTGAGCAGGAAATAGGCGCCATCAGACAGAATATGCCTCGGGAGCAGCAGGTTTGTGATTACATTGCTGGCATGACAGATAGGTACGCCCTCGATCTTTACAAAAAGCTATTTCTGCCCCGACCCTGGATGAAGGTTTAACAGAGAAGATGTAGCTTCTTATCGAACGGCTCTATATAACTCTCGCGGTTTCTCATTCTTCCTTAGATTGTAGCGTTTTATCTTACTGTAAAGGGTGCTTCTGCTTATATTCAATCGTCGAGCTGCCTCGTGCTTGTTCCAATTGCAATCTTTCAGGACCTTTTCTATCAGGCGCCGCTCGTGCTCTTCCAGTGTGGTCGGTTGACCATTTTCGCCAACAGACTCTTTTAAAAATCTAGGCAAGTGTTCCGGGGTAATTTCATCGTCAGGGCATAGGATAACCGCGTGACTCAGAGTATTTTCCAGTTGCCTTACATTACCGGGCCAGTCATATTCCATCAGAATGCTCAATGCATTCTGGGATATTGATTTAACCTTTTTATTTTCTCTGATGTTGTACTTTTTGATGAAGTGATTGCAGAGTAATGGAATATCTTCCTTTCGTTCCCGAAGGGGTGGAAGATGTATGCGTATTACATTCAGACGATAAAAAAGATCTTCACGGAAACGTCCGGTTTTGACCTCTTCCTCTAGGTTTTTATTTGTTGCCGCCAGAATTCGCACGTCTGCTTCAAGAGTTTTTTCTCCACCCACCCGTTCAAACTTTCTGTCCTGTAAAAATCTCAGGAGCAACACCTGTGTTGCCGGTGCTATGTCTCCTATCTCATCGAGAAAAAGCGTTCCCCCCTGAGCTCTTTCTATTCGTCCCTTCTTTTGTTTTATGGCGCCAGTAAATGCCCCTCGCTCGTGTCCGAACAGTTCGCTTTCCAGAAGTGTCGGTGAATATGCAGAACAGTGAGCGACCACAAAGGGCCCCCGACTCCTTGGGCTCCTCTGATGAATTTCAAGAGCCACAAGCTCCTTGCCCGTTCCGTTTTCTCCGGTGATTAACACGGTTGCTTCCGATGCAGCCACAAGTTCGATCAGTTCATACACTTCCCTCATTTTTTCGCTTCTGCCGATTAACCGACCGAACCTCGCTACCACCCCAAAGTCCCAGGATACAGACCTACTCTCAAGCTCCCTGAGAACAAGCTGCCTTACATGTCCTGCCACCTGTGTCATAAAGGCATGCAACATGTACATAGATTCTCGATATTGGGGCAGCCCATTCGAAATGCCCAAGAAAAAATAGCCTAGGATTCGCTTATGGGTTGCTATGGGAAAACCGAACCACTTTGGATAGTTAGCGGCAAAGGGTACTAGGGGTTTTGGGAGGTGCGTTGGATTGTTAGGGGTGGCAATGGAATCGGTCGCCGGGATGCCCGACAACGTGGCATGGAATAGTGCAAAGGTGTCAGGTCGCATGCTTTTACGGAAGTCGAGTTGTAATGGCCACTTTTCGTCTTGTTCTGGAATCCACACAAAGCTTCGGCTTTCTTCGTCGAACAACACGAGCAATGGATCTGTATCTTCCGAGAAATGTTTTACAAGCAAGGTATCAAGATATTCGAGGAACTCGGCTAGGTTTTCTTTGTGGGAAGCTTCGCGAGATATTTCAAAGAGATATTCCATTTCGTAGTGAGGAAAGGATTTCGAAAATCCAGATGTAGCGCGTCTAAAGGCAAATCCGACCATGCCGATCCGTCTTCCGTTGAGGGTTATGGGGAGCATCTTGATATCGCATACCACTTCAGGATGACGTTTGACCGAAGAGCGGATGAAAACGGTCACATTGTTTTCATTGATGTTACCTGGCTGGCTATGAATAGAAATAATGTCGTCAAAAGAGCGCCCAAGAAGGTGAGAAAAGGGAAGACGCACAAGTTGTTCAAAAGGGCGGTTCATTCCGGTTATCCTGAGGTGTTCGTCCGTTGTAAACATGGGAATGTCAAATAGGTTGAATAGACCCTTGAGAAAGAGATCTTTTGTACGGTTTTCAATAGTCAGTCCGCGTTCTTGCGAAAGATCCTTCCATAACTCAAGAAGGATTGGACCGCTGGTGTCGTTGAAAATAGATACATGCCTTTCGAAGTAACTCTTATGTCCGTCAGGTAACACTATTTCGCCCGATACGTGCAAAGGCTTGTTTTCCGATCGAACTCTGTAAAAGATACAATCTTCACATTTTCCTGGTTTTGTCACGAGCGATGAAAATAGCTCACATGCCCTCAGGTAACTGAGGTCATTGTACGTTTTTAAAATTTCCTTTTTGCCTTTTTCATTACTTCCCACAATGTGGCAGGCGCTATCATAATAAACGACCGGATCTGGCAGGGATTCCATGAGCGACCGAAACCAGTTCGGTATGCTCATGTTGTCCTCCTTATCTTATTTTGCTGAGCAGTGATTGTTACTATTGAACTTCAGCCGGAAACCTCAGGACTTTGAATTCGGATTGATACTCAAGGAATTTCCGACTCAGAACCTGCTTGGTGAAAACTCATCTTCGTATAATATAATGAACAAAAGAAGGCTTTTATGTCAAGATTTTAAAAACGGATTGTTAGCAACACATTAATTGTCCGGTTTTTGTAGCACATAGATTGTCCGATTTTGGGTTGTAGCGATGGCAGATGTGGAGGTGTTTTTTATGTGCCA
>Ga0190313_1001136_pt1 | contig 14566 bp, 10 predicted proteins | sample 4870071011_MG_FD_169989 | JGI IMG/M metagenome (GOLD analysis project Ga0190313, IMG submission 169989) | Hydrothermal vent sediment bacterial communities from Southern Trench, Guaymas Basin, Mexico - 4870-07-10-11_MG | ecosystem: Environmental > Aquatic > Marine > Hydrothermal vents > Sediment ...
GAGCTGAGACATAGAACTTTTGTGTATACTCAAAAAGTGTTTGGTTTATAGAAAAATATTTACAAGCTTTATAGATTGCTTGTTTCATCATTTTAATCCAATTTCTTGGTATCCCTTCTTCATCTCTGTCATAAAATAAAGGTTGGATTTCATTTTCTAAAATGGTATAAATTTGATTAGCTTCAAAAGGATTGTAAGGAGGAAGTTCTTCCTTAGGATATATAACCCATCCATTATTACCAGTATATCCTTCAACCCACCATCCATCAAGTACACTTAAATGTAAAACTCCATTCATCGAAGCTTTTATTCCTGAGATTCCAGATGCTTCCATTGGTCTTAAAGGCGTATTTAACCATACATCAGATCCCCAAATAAGATATCTTGCAAGATGTATATCATAATTTTCAAGAAAAAGAACTTTATCATAAAGATTATATTGTTCTCTAAATTCTAAAATCTCTTTTATCATCTTTTTTCCTTCTGTATCTTCAGGATGTGCTTTACCAGCAAATAATAAAATAGTATCTGTATTATTTAAAATTTCAGCTATTTTTTCTTTATTATATAAAATTAATGTATTTCTTTTATATTCTGTAATTTTTCTTGCACAAGTAATAATAAGATGATCAGCTTTTGGAAATTTAAAAACCTTGGTATTTTTTACTGGATGTCTTATTTTTAAATATTCTTCTTCTAATATCTTTTTAAGATAACCTACTAATCTATATTTATTTTTCTTATGAGCATCCCATATTTCTTCATCTGGAATTTTAAAGATTTCTTCCCATCCTGGATCATCTGGAGACATATATATAAAGTGAGGACCAAGATATTTTTTGAATAAATTATAAAAAGATTCACTTAACCATCTCCAATGCACCCCATTGGTAATATAATCAATAGGAATTTCTTCTAAAATAAGTTTTTCAAAAAGAGGTTTCCACATCTTTTTAGTAGTATCTTGGTGAGGTCTTGAAACAGCATTTACATAGGAAGAATTTCTTATAGCTAAAGCAGGAAGCCAAAAAGTATTTTTATCTTCTCCTACAAAACCCTCTTCAAAAAGCTTTTCTCGTGTATTTAAATCAAGCACATCCTCAAGAAAATTAAAAAGATATTTTTTAATTAATTTATCAGGAAAATGTTCATTTTCAGAAATTACAGGAGTATGAGTAGTAAATATGGTAGTTTCTTTAATTAACATTTTAGCTTCATCCAGGGATAATCCTTCTTCTTTTATTAAATCTTTTAAGCGTGCAAAAATGACAAAAGTAGAATGTCCTTCATTAAGGTGATAGAGTTTTGGTTTTATTCCCATAGCTTTTAAAGCATAATATCCTCCTAATCCTAAAATAATTTCTTGTTGGATCCTTTTTTCTAAATCTACAGGATAAAGAGAACTTAAAATATTTTTTACTTCGGGAGGATTTTCAAAAATATCTGTATCCAAGAAATAACAAACATTCCTTCCTACATCTAATTTCCAAATTTTTACCTTAACAAGAGTGTCAAGAATTTTTAAATCTATTATAAGAGGATTGCCTTTTTCATTTTTTACTTCCTGTAAAAAATTTAAAAATACATCTACAATATCAGGTTTTTCTATTTGATTTTTTGTTAGAGAATCAATTTTTTGTGAGAAATATCCATGTTTATAAAGTAAACCAACTCCAATAAAAGGTAATCCAAGGTCTGAAGCCCCTATCATCATATCACCTGCTAAAATACCTAATTCACCAGCATAAATAGGAAGAACAGGATGAAATCCAAATTCAGTGCTAAAATAAACTATTATATCATCTTCTGTAATTCCCATATTTTCAATTAAAGAATGTTTATATTCTTTATATTCTTCAAAAGTTTTCCATATATCTTCTAAATCCATTAAAAATCTTTCATCTTGAGCGAGTTTTTGAAGTTTAGGCTTGGAAAGATGATAGAAAAATTTTTTAGCATTGTATTTAAATCTTCTAAAGGTTTCTGCATCAATTTTGTAAAAAAGTGAAAGTGCGTCATAATTCCAAGTAAACCAAAGATTATTAGAAAGACTTAAAAGCTTTTGTAATCTTTCAGGAATTCTTGGATAAACAAAAAATTTTTTAAATTCCGTATTTTTGCTCCTTTAATCTATATTTTAATAACAAAAATAATATTTTTTTCTTTAATAATAATTTTACCACAATTTTTATAAATTCAAAAAAATTTTCGTTTTTATTCCATTAACTTTTTCCAAAATTTTTAATTCATTAAAGCTATTTGTTTTATATATTAAATCTGAAATAAATGATATCTCCATCTTTAACTTTATAATCTTTTCCTTCTATTTTTACTAAACCTAATTCTTTTGCTTTGTGAAGAGAGCCTATTTGAATGTAATCCTTATAATTGATCACTTCAGCTGCAATAAATCCTTTTTCTATATCAGAGTGTATTTTTCCTGCAGCTTTTATAGCTCTGGTTCCATTTTTGATAGTCCAGGCTTTAGTTTCTTTAGGATTGGTAGTAAAAAAAGTAATTAAATTTAAAAGTTTATAACCACTTTTTATCATTTTATGAAGACCTAATTCTTTTAAATTAAGCGCTTCTAAAAATTCATTTCTTTCTTCTTCAGGAAGTTCTATTAACTCCTGTTCAATTTTTCCACAAAGAACCACTACTGGTATTTCATTTTTAGAAGCAAAATCTTTAAGTTGATTTATTAAAGGATTTTTTTCACCCTCTGGAAGTTCTTTTTCAGAAATATTAGCAATATACATCATGGGTTTGATAGTGAGTAAAAATAAAGTCTTCTCAAGAAATTTTATTTCTTCTTCATTAAAAGCTTTTAAGTTTTTTCTTAAAGTCTCAAAATTTTCTAATATTTTTTTAGCTTTTATTAAAGTTTCAAATTCAGCTTTAGCAGATTTATTACCAGATTTGACAAGTTTTTGAATCTTTTCTAATCTTTTTTCTATAGTTTGAAGATCAGCCATTATAAGTTCAAATTCTACTATTTCTGCATCTCTTACAGGATCAATTGAACCTTCTACATGAGAAATATTAGAATCTTCAAAACACCTTATTACATGAGCAATAGCAGAAACTTGTCTTATATAAGAAAGAAATTGATTTCCCAGACCTTCTCCTTTACTTGCACCTTTTACTAATCCAGCTATATCAATAAATTCTATAGTTGCAGGTGTAACCTTTTTACTCTTTTCAAATTTTGCGATTTTATATACTCTTTCATCCGGAACATTTACTATTCCTATATTAGGTTCTATAGTGCAAAAAGGATAATTAGCAACTTGAGCTTTATTAGCTTGAATTAAAGCATTAAAAATGGTTGATTTTCCTACATTGGGAAGTCCAACAATTCCTATTTTCATAAAATTATTATTTTAAAAGTAAATTTAATATGTTATAAATATTTTTAGGAAATTTTATAATCTTTCCTTTTTTATTAATGGGCACATGAACAGTGTAACCTTCAGTTAAAAGGGTATCATTTTTAAAGATTTTATATTCAAATACTACTTTATAAGGTTTTAATTCTTTTAAAAAAGTTTTTATAGTTAAAAGATCATCATATTTAGCAGGAGCTTTATATTTAATAAAAGCTTCTACTACAGGTAAAATAATTCCGTCCTTTTCTTCAATTTCTTTATAACTTAAACCAACAGAACGAATTAATTCAGTTCTTCCTATTTCAAAAAGGCGAAAATAATTTCCATAATACATAACTTTCCCACAATCAGTATCTCCATATATTACTCTATAATTTACTTCTTTTATCATAGTTTTACCCTTGCAAAATTTGGAAATAGTGGTTAATATCCAATTTATGAATAATCAAATTTTAACTCAAAAAGTTAAAAAAGTAATAGCAGGTCCTAAAAGAATTAAGAAACTTATTGAAAAAGTTGCAGATCAGATTCTAAGAAAGTATTCTCTTTTAGATAAAGTAGCTTTAATAGGAATTCAAACAGGAGGTGCTCCTTTTGCAAATAGATTAAAGAAGTTACTTTTTCAAAAAACAGGAATTGAAATTCCTATAGGATATTTGGATATAACTTTATATAGAGATGACTGGACAAGGATTACCAATTATCCCAAGGTTAAAAAGACTGAAATTCCCTTTTCTATAGAGAATCTTAATATTATTCTAATAGATGATGTTATATATACTGGAAGAACAGTAAGAGCTGCTATGGATGCACTTATAGATATGGGACGTCCTAAAAAAATAGAACTTGCAGTATTAGTAGATAGAGGAGGAAGAGAATTTCCTATTGAACCTAATTATGTAGGTTTAAAAGTTAAAAATATTAATTTTAATGAATATGTTTCTGTTTATTTCGAAGAACTTCACAAAAAAGATCAAATCTGTTTAGAAGTTTATCAATAAATTCTTTTAGTAGTGAATTTTTTCTTTTCTTCTGAGATTTTTTTAAATTTTGGTGTATAATTTTAAACTTAAAAATAATTTTTTTGTAAAAAATTTTGTAAAAGGGGGTTATTTTTAATTATGTCTACTTTAAAAACACTTGCAGAAGAAGGAAAGATTACAGAAGAGATGAAAATTTGTGCAGAAGCTGAAGGATTAGAAGTTGATTATATAAGAGATGGTATTGCTAAGGGATATATAGTAATTTGTAAAAATAAAAAAAGTAAACTTTCAAAGCCCTGTGCTATTGGAAAAGGTTTAAAAACAAAAGTAAATGTAAATATTGGAACTTCTAAAGATAGACTTTCTATTGAAGAAGAATTAAAAAAGCTTGAGATAGCCTTAAAATATGGGACAGATACTGTAATGGATCTTTCAACTGGTGGAGATCTTGATGAAATAAGAAAAATTATAAGAGAAAAATGTTCTGTTCCGCTTGGAACAGTTCCTATTTATCAAGCTGCAATTGAAGCAGTTGAAAAACATCATAAATCTATTGTTGAAATGACTGTTTCCGAAATTTTTAAAGTAATAGAAAAACAAGCTGAAGATGGAATAGATTTTATGACAGTTCATTGTGGTGTTACTAAAGAGGCTCTTGAAAGGCTTAAAAATAAAGAAAGAATACTTGGAATTGTATCTCGTGGAGGATCTTTTATTGCAGAATGGATGATTTATAATAATAAAGAAAATCCGCTTTATGAATATTTTGATGAATTGCTTGATATTGCTTATACTTATGATATTACCTTATCCTTAGGTGATGGTATAAGACCGGGTTGCATTGCTGATGCTACAGATGGTGGACAAATTCATGAATTAATTATACTTGGAGAATTAACATTAAAAGCTTGGGAAAAAGGAGTTCAGGTAATGATTGAAGGTCCTGGACATGTTCCTTTGGATCAAATTACTGCTAATGTGAAATTGCAGAAAAAACTTTGTCATTCTGCACCTTTTTATGTATTAGGACCACTTCCTACTGATATTGCACCAGGTTATGATCATATAGCTGGTGCAATAGGAGGAGCTATTGCAGGAGCAGCAGGAGCTGATTTTTTATGTTATCTCACACCTGCAGAACATTTGAGACTTCCCACAATTGAGGATGTTAAAGAAGGGCTTATAGCTTCTAAGATAGCTGCTCATGTAGCAGATCTTGTAAAGGGTGTTAAAGGAGCTTGGGAATGGGATTTAGAAATGGCAAAAGCAAGAGCAAAACTTGACTGGGAAGCTCAAATAGAGCTCTCTATTGATCCAGATAAAGCAAGAAAGTATAGAATAGAAGGAGGGATTTCAAAAAGTAAAGCCTGTACTATGTGTGGCCCATATTGTGCTATAAAAATTTTTGATTCTGCTTATAAGATTTTAAAAGGAAAATTTTTTGAAGGATAATGCCATCTAAACCTCAACCAACAGGAAAGATAAAATTTCTTGTCTTTTTTTTGAGTTTGACAGGTTTTTTTTTAATTGCATTAGAAATTTATTTAAGCTTTCATCAAAAGACTTTATGTCAAACTAAAGGTTGTTTTTTAGTTCATTCCTTTGGCACTTATGATATTTTGAATTATATAGGAATTTTACTCTTTTTTTATTTAACAATTTCTTCACTTTTTGATCTTTTAGATTTTAAAATTTTTTGGTTTTTAAATTTGAGAACCTATATACTTGCTTTAGCAATTATAATAGAAGGATATTTTATAGGTTTTCAAAAATGGATTTTAAATGAATACTGCCTTTATTGTTTAACTGTAGCAGGTCTTCTTTTTTTATGTTTTCTTTTAGACTATAAGCTTCCTCTTAAAGAAAAGATTCTATTTTCTGGGACTCATGTCTCTAAAGATATTACAATTTATAAAATAGCTATTTTAGGAAGTTTTTCTCTTTTTTTCGCAGCTTCTTTAGTAAAAATTCCTTTCAAACCTTTAAAACTTAATTATCCTATTCTTATATATGAAAAAAATTGTCATTTTTGTAAAGAAGTAGAAGAATTTGCTAAAAAGCATAATATACCTCTAAATCTTTATAAAGCAGATGAGGTTATATCTTTACTAAGATTGCTGAATTATAATAATGTTCCTATTTTGATTTACAAGGAAAATGGAAAAACTATAGTAATTGAGGGTGCAGAGGATATTAAAAAGTGGCTTAAAAAGAAATACCAAAAAACTGAAGTTAAAAAGCAAAAGGAAGAAAAATTTCAAGATATTTTTAAGACTATTAGTAAGCAAAACTTTTTAATAGAAAATACTACAACCTCACGATCCACATGCGCTATTGATCAATCTCAGCCTTGTGAATAAGCTTTTTAATATAAATAAGACTTTTAAAATGATGTTTTAAAGTAGTTATAATAAGACCTGTCAAGAAAATTCCTGCTATAAGTGCCCAAAATCCAATACTTCTAAAAGTTTCTTGAAAACTCCAGCTTAAAGCCTGGATATATTGGGCATGATATAAAAGAGCTTTAGATTTTTTAATAGAAAGTTCTAAAGGAAAAAATTTATTTATAAGAAAAACTTTAGAATATATAAAATGTTTTACATAAGTCCAGTTTTGGAGTTCATTTATCCTTAAAAAGAACTCTTTAGTATTTCTTTCCAAATGATTAGTTGCAATAGCTGTTCCAAAGGACCCTCCCAAAAATCTTATATAATGCATAAGAGCAACTCCAAGACCTGTAAATTTCCCCAAATTTCTCATAGCAAGAGTTGTTAAAGGAGAAAAGAAAATACCTACACTTATTCCTAAGGGTAAGGTTAAAATAACTGCCTTATAAGCAGGAGTGTAATAATTAAGTTTAGGGATTATAAAAAAAGTAATTATTAAAAGGGAAAACCAGTCTATTACTAAAATAATTAAAGGGGAAAATTTATCAGAAAGTATTCCTGCAGTAATACTACAAGTTCCTATTAACATAGCAGGGGGTAACATATGAAGTCCTGTTTGAAAGGTTGTTAATCCTTTTAAATTTTCATAGTAAAGAGGAAGAAGATAGAAAATTTGATATAATACAAAACCAAGAATAAAAAAATAAAAACCCATACTCCAGCTATATTCTGGGAATTTAAATATTTTCCAATTTATTAAAGTATTTTTAGAATGAATAGAAGCCCAGATTTCACTTGCAAAAAACAGAGAAAAAGAAATAAGGCTTATAAAAAGACACTTTATAATAAAAATTGATTGGAACCACCCATATTGTTGTCCTTTGGAAAGCATAATAAGAAGAAAAATAGTAGCTAAAGCAATAAAAAGATAACTTATAAAATTGAAATGAAAAATTTTTTCTTTTCCAAGAAATTTTGGCAATACAAGAAAAGAGGAAAGGATATTTAGAATGCCAATAGGGACATTTATGTAAAAAATCCATCTCCAGTTAAGATGTTCAGTGATGAATCCTCCTGCTGTAGGACCAAGTGCAGGAGCAAAGCTAACTCCGAGACCATAAATTCCAAGGGCTGTTCCCCTTTTTTCTGGTGGATAAGTGAGTATAAGAATAGTTTGAGCACATGCCATGATAAAAGCTTCACCTATCCCCTGAATACTTCTAAAAGTAATCATTTGAGCCAAAGATGTAGCACTTGCACAAAAGAAACTCGCAAAAGTAAAAATTGCTATTCCAATTATAAAAGTATAAGAATACCCAATGTATTTGGAAAAATTTTCTACAAAAAGAAGGGCAGTTGCAGCAGCTATCATATAGCTTGTAATAACCCATTGAATTCCGTAAAGGTCTGTTGAAAGAGGTCCCATCATTTTAGGCAAAACTACATCTACAATGGTTGTATCAAGAACAGCCATGAATGTGCCTATCATTACAGAGATAGTGATTAAAATTCTTTCTTTTGTTGTAATTAATGTATAAACTTTTTCAGGAGGTATCTGAACTTCTTTTTTATCAAGCGGAGACATTTTTAAAAAATTCTTTTTATTTCTACTTCTCCACCAAGTCCTACTCTTAAAAGATTTCTATTACCTTTTATAATTTTTATTTTTACATAAATTCTTTGAGCAAGTTTGGTAAATTCTCCAGCAGAGATATCTCTTGGAACAAGGGCAAAAGTAGCAGCAGAAGCTGGTAAAACTTCATCTACTACTCCTTCAAATTCTTCATCTGGATAAGCATCAAGCTTGATTTTTGCTGGACATCCTTTTTTAACTCCTCTAAGTTTTGTTTCTTCAAGTAAGACAAGAATATAAAAAGAATTAGGATCAACTATGGCATAAACAGGCTCTCCTGGATTTAAAACATCACCTTCTGAATGAAATTTTTTGGCAATTATTCCATTAACAGGACTATAAAGTTTTGTATAAGTATAATAAACTTTGGCTTCTTCTTTTTGTTTTTCTATATTTTTCTTTTTTGCTTCTAAAGAAATTAAAAAGGATTTATAAGCAAGAACAGTATTTTTTTCATTTAAGACAAGGTTTATGTTTTTATCAACTTCTTCTTGTTGTTTTTTTATAGCTAAAAGTTGAGCTTTTGTAGCAGAAATTTGATTTTCTAATTCTTTTTCTTGTGTTTGAATTTCTTCTAAGTCATGAGCAGAAATTAATCCATCTTTATAAAGTTTTTCATATCTTTTTTTATCCCGTTTAACTTGAGCTAAACGAACTGTTAATTTTTTTATATTATAAACTTGAGCTTTTTCTTGTTCTTTTAATCTTTCCTTTTGCTTAGTAAGCTGAGCTACTTTTAATGATATTTCTTTTTCAAGTTTTTTAATATTGAATTTAAGGGCTTTTTGCTGATTTTCAATTTCTTTTAAAGCTTTTTCTAATTGAGCAACTTTAAGTGCATAATCTACATTTTCAAGCTCAGCAAGAATTTCCCCTTTTTTAACTAAATCTCCTTCATTTTTATAAAGCTTTTTTAATTTTCCATTTACTTTTGGAAAACTTACATATATGAGATTGTCTGCCTGAACAAAAACTGCATCTGTTATTGCATAATGATACCTATGCCAGAGAAAATAAATAAACCAACCGAGGAAAAAAAGGGCTAAGATAATAAGAATAAAAAATCCTATTTTTTTCTTGTTTTGAATCATAGTTAATAATATGTAAGTACTTACTTACTTTAAGTAAAATCAGATGTTATCACAAAACCTTTTTATGTCAATATTTATAATTTTAAGAAATTTATTTTATGCTAATTTAAAGTATTTAATGAATCCAAAACCCGCTCCCAATGAAATGCCAAAAGGAGGAGCTCAACGTTTGAGAACAGTTGATAGTTAGGATTTATGAGCTGGATTTCCTACTAATCTTTTTTATATGCCTATTCTACAGGTGCTTATATTCATAGCTATCAACTTGATTTAATTAAAGCAAGAATGTTTAAAAAATAAGCCCTTGATTTTTATTTATTAGCAATTAAACTACTAACCAATGATGGATAATAGAAGAAGGTATATAAGATATAAAATAAATTTAAAAGGTAAAGCTGCAACTAAAAAAGTGTTGCGTACCTATAGAAATTTTAGATATAAGTATAGATGGAGCAAAACTTAAAACTGATCAAGATTTCCCTGTAGAAAAAAAAAGAAAATATTTATTTAATAATAAAATGGAATTATCCTATAAAAGCTGAAAGTGAAATAAAATGGATAGAAAAAGAAAATTTTAATACCTATTTTGGAGTTCAATTTACAAGAATGTCAAACGAGGATAGAGAAATTTTTTTATCTAATATTGCTAATCATGCAATTTCTAATATTCCAAATATCTATTTTCGTTAAAAATTTATCAATATAATAAAATCTAAAAATGCGGGAGGAGGGATTTGAACCCTCACGGGGATAATCCCCACCGGATCCTAAGTCCGGAGCGTCTACCGTTCCGCCACTCCCGCAAAATTTAATAAAAATTTAATATAAACTAAGAATTTTTCAACTTTTAAGAATATTACAAAGCTTGACAAAACCTTTCTGTTCTTTAAAATGTCTTTAATTAAAAACTTAAAACTCTAACTGAAAGGAGTATTTTATGCAGAAAGAGTTTTTAATAATTAGAAAGACTTATAAAGATATTGGGAAAATGAAAAGACCAAAAAATTTTTCTGAAGAAGTTAAAAAGGAAGTTTTACAAAAGCTTTTTCAAAAAAATCCTGAAATTTTTTCTTCTGATAAAGAAATTCAAAAGAAAATCAAAAATAGACTTGATTGGATAGAAGGATATCACTATATCCTTCCCAAGATAGATGAACTTCAGAATTTTGCAGAGGAGATTAGGAAGGAATTTTTAAACATAGTATGGTGTGGAATGGGTGGATCTTCTCTTTTTCCTTTGGTTCTTTCTCAAACCTTTGGGTCAAAAGAAGGATACCCTAATTTTTATGTGCTTGATACTAATGATCCAGAGAATATTTCTCAAATAGAAAAGCTTCCTTTTGAGAAAACTTTATTTGTAATAGTTTCTAAATCCGGAACAACAATTGAAACTCTTTCTCATTTTAAGTATTTCTGGAAAAAAGTAGAAAATTTAAAATCTAATCCGGGTTCTAATTTTATAGTTTTGACTGATCCAGGCTCACCATTAGAAAAACTTGCTAAAGAACTCAATTTCAGAAAAATTTTTCATCATCCCTCTTTTATAGGTGGGAGATATGCAGCTCTTACTGAAATAGGTTTTTTACCTGCTTGTCTTTTAGGATTAGATATAAATAAAGCTTTGAACTATGCTAAAAATATGTATGAAGCCTGCTTGCCTGATATTCCTTGGGAATATAATCTTTCTGCAAATTTGGCAGAGTTTTTAGTAGAAAGTTATATTAGAGGCCAGGATAAACTCACTTTTATTAGTGATCCACTTCTTAGCCCTTTTATTCTTTGGTTAGAACAGCTTATTGCTGAAAGTTTAGGAAAAGAATTTACAGGAATTATCCCTATAGTAGGTGAATCTCCAGGTTCTCCTACAGTTTATGGAACTGACAGAGTTTTTGTTTATTTAACACTTAAAGGAAAAGAGCAAATTTATCAGAGACTCATAATGGAATTAAGAGAAGAAGGATTTCCTATAAAAACCATTGCTTTAGAAGATAAATATGAAATTTTTGCAGAAGTTTATAGATGGATGCTTGCAACTGCTCTTTGTGGATATTTTATGGGTCTTAATCCTTTTGATGAACCAGATGTAGTTCTTACAAAACATAGAACCAAAGAAATTTTAGAAAAGTTCAAAAAGGAAAAAGATTTTGGGATAGAATTTTATTTAGATGAAGAAACAAATTGGGGATTTTTTTATGATAAAACTATAACTATTGAATATCCTAAATTTACTGCTTTACTTAAAAAATTTTTTAAAGATCTTTCTCCATGGGCATACATAGGATTTTTAGCTTATTTGCCTATTGATTCTGAAATAGAAGACATTTTTAGAAGCTTTAGAACTCTGATAAGAGAAAAAAGAAATTGTAGCACAGTTTTTGGTTTTGGTCCAAGATATTTACATTCGAGTGGGCAGCTTTATAAAGGAGGTCCACTTTTAGCAAGATTTATGATATTTACAAGAAGAGGGAGAAAAGCTGAACAAATTATACCTGAAGAAGGATACACTTTTTGGGATCAGCAATTTGCTCAAGCATGTGGAGATTTTAGAGCTTTGGAAGAGAAGAAAAAACCTGTTATTATGATACATTTTACAGAAAATTATAAAGAAGATTTGAAAAAATTTTACAATTACTTAGAGAAAGTATTAACTTTTGAATAGGAGGTTTTTTTATGTTTTTTCCAGAATATCGTCCAAGAAGATTGAGAAGAACAGAAAATATAAGATCCTTAGTTAGAGAAACTCAAATTACTGTGGATGATTTGATATATCCACTTTTTATTTGTGAAGGGGAAAATATTAAACAGGAAATAAGATCCATGCCAGAAATTTACAGATTTTCTATTAATAAAGCTTTAGAAGAGATAAAAGAAGCAATGGATCTTGGGATAAAGGCAGTTTTACTTTTTGGAATACCTGATAAAAAAGATGAATTAGGAACATCTGCTTATATTGAGAAAGGAATAATTCAGAGAGCAGTAAAAGCAATTAAAAATAAGTTCCCAGAATTAATTGTTATTACAGATGTGTGTCTTTGTGAATATACTTCTCATGGACATTGTGGGATTATAAAAAATGGAGAAGTAGATAATGATTTAACTTTAGAACAACTTGCAAAGATTGCGGTTTCTCATGCTAAAGCAGGAGCAGATATAGTTGCACCTTCTGATATGATGGATGGAAGAGTAGGAAGAATAAGATCTGCTCTTGATGAAGCTGGTTTTTCTCATGTTGCTATTATGAGCTATTCTGTAAAATATTGTTCAGCCTTTTATGGACCTTTTAGAGAAGCTGCAGAGTCTGCTCCAAAGTTTGGAGATAGACGCTCTTATCAAATGGATCCAGCAAATAGTAGAGAAGCTTTAAGAGAAGCATATTTAGATATAGAAGAGGGTGCTGATATTATTATGGTAAAACCTGCTATGCCTTATTTGGACATTATTAAGATGCTAAGAAATGAATTTAATTATCCCATAGCAGCTTATCAAGTAAGTGGAGAATATGCTATGATAAAGGCTGCTTCTAAATTAGGATGGTTAGATGAGGAGAGAATACTTTGGGAAAGTCTTATTTCCATAAAAAGAGCTGGGGCAGATCTTATTATTACCTATTTTGCTAAGAAAGTAGCTAAAAAATTAAATAAAAGCTAAAATGAAAAAATTTTTATTACTAATTCTAATCCTTTTTTTGACAAGTTGTGCAAGACCTCCCAGATCAGTTCCAAAATATAATTATGGTTATTCCAAGAAAATTCCTGCGTGGTTAAAGCCTTATACTATAAATGGAAAAACATATTTTCCATTGCCTTCAGCAAAAGGTTATGAAGAAATTTGTATAGCTTCTTGGTATGGTCCTGGGTTTCACGGAAATAAATCTGCAAGTGGAGAAAGGTATAATATGTATGATTTTACTGCAGCTCATAAAATTCTTCCTATAGGCACCTATGTGTTAGTTACAAATTTAGAAAATGGTAGACAAGTAGTTGTAAGAATAAATGATAGAGGACCTTTTGTAAATAATAGATGTATAGATTTAAGTTATTCTGCAGCCAAAGCACTGGGAATAATTGGAAAGGGACTTGCTAAAGTTAAAATAGTAGCTTTAAGCGAAGGAAAAATCGTAGATGGAGGTATAGTTTATAAAAATATCCCTAATATAAGATATAGAGAGTTTTATCTTCAAGTTGGAGCATTTAAAAATTATCAAAATGCTTTAAGATTAAAGTCAGAATTAAAAAAAGAATTTAAAAAAATAAATATAGAGCCTTTCCAAAAAGGTGATACAATTTTTTATAGAGTTCAAATTTATCTTGCAAATGATTTTTATAAAGCTTTTAAATTATCTGAAGAATTAAAAAAAGAAAGATTTAAATCAGCCTTTTTAATTGCAAAATAAATGAAAAAAGATATAGAAGAGTTGGAAAATGCTTTGAATTTTAAGTTTAAAAATAAAGAGCTTCTAAAGAGTGCTTTAACTCACAGATCTTATAAAGTAAGTCATAAAGAAATTGATTGGGATGATAATGAAAGACTTGAATTTTTAGGAGATTCAATTTTAAATTTATGCATCTCATTTTTACTTTTTCAGAAATTTAAAGAGGATAGAGAAGGAGATCTTACTCAAAAAAGAGCTTATCTTGTTTGTAAGAATACATTAGTAAAAGTTGCTAAAAAATTGGACTTACTTGATTATATTTATCTTGGTAAAAGAGAAAAAAAGCTTGATAAAAAGAGTCAAGAAAATATTTGTGCAAGAGCTATGGAAGCATTAATAGGAGCTTTATTTTTAGAAGGAGGATTTGAAGTAGCTTTTGAAAGAGTAAAAAAGTGGTTTCAGCCTTATTTTATAAAATTTCGTCAAAAAAGGTTTCAGGATTATAAAACACAACTCCAAGAGTTTATTCAAAAGATTTACAATAAAAAACCTGAATATGAAGTATTATCTGTTTTAGGACCTCCTCATAATCCAACATTTGAAATCGCAGTTAAGGTAAATGGAGAAATTATTGCTAAAGCCCAAGGAAGCTCAAAAAAGGAAGCAGAAATTTTATCTGCTAAAAAAGCTTTAAAGCGATTAAAAAAGAAA
>Ga0190313_1001137_pt1 | contig 14560 bp, 12 predicted proteins | sample 4870071011_MG_FD_169989 | JGI IMG/M metagenome (GOLD analysis project Ga0190313, IMG submission 169989) | Hydrothermal vent sediment bacterial communities from Southern Trench, Guaymas Basin, Mexico - 4870-07-10-11_MG | ecosystem: Environmental > Aquatic > Marine > Hydrothermal vents > Sediment ...
TTGAGGAAAAGAGAAGTACCGACCGAACTGTCTGCGCTCCCCGTCATGCTTGAAACCGGTATGATGAACATCAATGCAAGCATAATTGCAATCCACCCACTGAGCTTATTTCCGTCTCTCTCTCTCTTCCGGGACTATTCACACACTCACCTGAGCCAGTATACATTCATTCATATAAGTAATTTCTCATCACAGATATGTCCAATTTCCACCAGTAAACTTAATTAACCCTCGCTTTCCTCATGAACGGATTCTATGCAGAGACCTGTCAGACACAGCAAGGAAGATATACTGTCCGAAATGCACCCTGTCATCAGAGAGTGGTTCGAATCCCGCTTCGAGGATGTCACCGAGCCGCAGGCATATGCGATTCCGATAATACATGAAAAAAAGAGCGTGCTGGTCTCATCACCGACAGGTTCCGGTAAGACGGTCACTGCGTTCCTTTCCATAATAAACAACCTCTTCGAGATGGGCGAGAAAGGAGAACTGGAGGATAAGATATACTGTGTCTATGTCTCACCTTTGAAGGCGCTTGGAAATGACATTCGGCGCAATCTGGAAGAGCCCCTGAAAGAGATATATGCCCTCGCCAAGGAAAAGGGCATGGATGTTCCCCGCATAAGGACCGCCATAAGGTCAGGGGACACGACGCAGAGCGAGAGGCAGAAGATGGCCAGAAAGCCGCCTCACATATTCATAACAACCCCGGAGTCGCTTTCACTCGTCCTTACATCTCCCAAGTTCAGGGAGCGCTTTCGTGATGTGCGATATGTGATAATCGATGAGATACACGAGATTTCAGGCTCCAAAAGGGGGTCCATGCTCTCCGTGAACCTCGAAAGGCTTCAGCACCTGTCCGGCCCTCTTGTGAGGATAGGATTGTCCGCAACGCAGGCACCGATAGAGGAGATAGCGAAGTTCCTCGGCGGTTTCTCCAGAGGAAGACCGAGGAAGGTCAGGATCGTCGAGATAAAGAGGGTGAGGGAGATGGACCTTCGGGTTCTGTCTCCGGTTCCCGACCTGAACGCCGTTCCGTTTGAGATAGCGAGGGAAAAGGCGTATGATATGATATCACGGATGATCGAGGAGCACAGGACCACCATAGTCTTCACCAATACGCGGAGCGCCACCGAACAGATAGCTTTCAAACTCAAGGAGAGGGGGATAGAGGACATCGAGGCGCATCACGGAAGCATGAGCAAGGAAAGGAGGCTTGATGTCGAGGAGAAACTTAAGAGAGGAGAGTTGAAGGCGGTGGTCACATCAACCTCGCTTGAACTCGGCATAGACATCGGATATGTGGACCTCGTGGTGCAGATAGGCTCGCCAAAAAGCATCGCAAAGGGGCTGCAGAGGATAGGCAGGTCCGGGCACGCCATCGGAGAGGTGCCGAAGGGAAGGTTCATCGCATTCCAGAACGACGATCTGGTGGAGTGTGCGGTACTTGTCAAGAACGCATACGAAGGAAAGATAGACCGGGTGGACATCCCGAAAAACCCGCTGGATGTTCTGGCACAGACCATAGTGGGCATGAGCCTCGAAGAGAGGTGGCCCGTTGCAGATGCCCTTGAACTCGTGCGCCGTTCCTATGCCTTCCATACCCTGAAAAAACAGGATTTCCTCTCGGTGCTCCATTATCTATCCGGAAAGAGCGAGGATTTTTACTCGAAGATATGGTATGACGAAGAGGAGGGGGTCTTCGGAAAGAAGAAAGGCTCCAGAATGATATATTTCCTCAACACGGGGACCATTCCGGAGGATTCCAATTACCGGGTGATAAACGAGAACGGTGGTGCGCTGGGAAAACTCTCGGAAAAATTCGTTGAAAGGCTCTCTCCCGGAGACATATTCGTTCTCGGAGGTCGAACATACGAGTTCGTGAGGGTCCGGGGAATGAGGGTCCATGTGAAGGATGCCCGCGGAAAGAGCCCGACGGTCCCATCGTGGGCCGGAGAGATGCTTCCCAGAAGTTTTGACCTCTCCGTGGAGGTCGGAAGGTTCAGGAAAAGGATGGGGCGTATGGTCGAGGATTCGGAAGACGGCGATGCGCTCAGTGAGCTCACGGAGGAATATCATCTCAGCCCGTGGGCCGCACGTAGCGTATTCCGATATTTTCAGGAACAGTTCGCTTCCTGCGGGGTGGTTCCCACACATGACAGGCTTCTTGTGGAAGAATACAGGGGAGAGGGTGAGCGCTGGCACTACATATTCCACTATCCGTTCGGAAGAAGGGTCGATGATGCTCTTTCTCGCGCAATTTCTTACCGCATATCCAGAAAGGAGAGGTTCAGCGCGGGCATAACGGTGAACGATGATTCTTTCATGATAACTACACCTCGCAGGGTGAATGCCCGTGAAATGGCCCTTATCGTCGGTTCGGAAGGGCTTGAAAGGGCACTGCGCGAGGCCATAAAGGACAGCGAGATGTTCTCCCAGAGGTTCAGACATGTTGCGACCCGCTCCTTCGCCGTGCTGAAAAACTACCATGGAAAGGGCATAAGCGTGGGAAGGCAGAAAAGAAGGGCTGAAAAGATAATGAGATACATGGCAGACTACGAGGACTTTCCGGTGGTCCGCGAGACATACAATGAGATATTCAACATGGCCATGGACCTCCCCCATGCCAAAGAGGTGCTTTCGTGGATAGAGCGCGGAGAGGCGGAGCTCGAGACCATGAACAGCGAGATACCGAGCCCGTTCTCACAGAACATACTTCTCCGCGGAATGTCGGATATAGTTTCCATGGAGGACAAGGGCGCCATTCTGCGTGAGTTCCAGAGAAAACTGCTTGAGAAGATACTTCCAGAGGATGAGCTGAGGTCCTTCCTGTTCGATGTCGAAGACCTGAGAAAGTATTTCTCATCGAAGTTCTCAATAAAGAAGAAGGGAGACATCATAAAGCTCATGAAAAGGCTTGGAGCGATGAATGTGCTTTCCCAGCATTCGAGGAACATCTATGGCTACTGCACGGATACGGACCTTTGCAGGGACTGGGCGGAGGAACTTATCGAAGAAGGAAAGATAGTGTCCGCATGGGTCGGGGAACCGTCATGGGTCGTCAAAGAGGAACTCGGGAATTATGCGAAGGTCTACGCCTCCGAAATCAAGGAGAACGAACTCCATTCCGATATCCTGAGAGCGCTCTCCGAGAAAGAGCACGGCATGGGGGCCCTGACCTCGAAGTTCGGGGCAAGGGCCAGAGATGCGGTGCGCGAGCTGGAAAAGGCCTATCTCGTAGAAAGGAGGCTGAAAAAGGATGAGGTGGTCTATGCCGCCCGTCTCGTGCCTGATTCCAAGGAAGATAGGGAACGGCTCATTGAGAGGCTTGCATACCGCTATCTCGAAGGATACGCCCCTGCAACGCTGGGAGAGATGTCATACGGGCTTCATCTCGAAGAGGACGAGGTCGGCTCCGCACTTGAAAACCTGATACACGAGGACTTCGTCGAGAAGGGAAAATTCGTGATAGGGGATGAGGAACAGTACATGCTGTCCCGCGACATAGACGCCCTTAAAACGGGAATCGGTGCGGTAGGTCAGGAACAGGTCCGGTCTTACAGGCTTTACCGGTATTTTTCACTGAAAGACATAGACGATTACTTCGACTTCTTCGGAGAGGCCAGCAGGACATACGACATATTCTACCATGTGAAGGACTTCGACTGGGATGACTGGCGCAGGCGAAGACAGGAAAACGAGATATTGATGGGGAAGTTCGTCAGAGGAAAGGTGAAGTATGTACGAAGAGAGGATGCCCCCGTATTCGTCGGCGCGTTCAGGGAAGTGATGCTGAGCGAAATGGATGAAAAGGTTCTGGATATCATCAAAAGGCACGACGGTCTGAGCCAGAAAGAGATAGGGGAGATAATGGGAATTCCGGAAGCGGTCAAGAGAAGCATGGAAAAACTGGATTCCGGGATGTACATAGTACGCAAATACATCTACGGAGAAGGATGGCAGTCCAAGAACATCTTCATAGCGTCCGATATAGAGCCTTTGCCGAGAAAGGAAGCGAGAAAGGAACTTATCAGGAGATTCGTTACTGCCTACGGCCCGGTACCCGTGAGGGGGATTGCGGGATACACCGGCTTTGACCGGGAAGAGATACTGCATTATCTGTCCGAGCTCACGGAGGAAGGGGCCATCGGCAGGATATCGATCAAAGGGGAACTCGATGACAATTACATGAGCTCCGAAGACATGGACATTCTCAAGAACAAGAGCATTCCCGAGGATGATGTGCGGATACTCTCTCTGTTCGACCCGTACACAGCGCCCATGTGGAGCGAGATAGTCTCAAAATACGGCGAAAGGTGGATCTATCCCGTGATAAAGAACGGGGCTCTTGACGGATATGCGGAGATATGGCCCATGAGCGGAAGGGTTGAGGTCCGGGACCTTGAAGTGAGCGACCCGAGGGGGACGCTTCGGGCCCTGAAAAAGGTAAGAGACTACTATGCTGCGGAAGGAATAGATGTACTTACCGTCAACTCCCTGAAAGGAAAGCCGATAGATGATGAAAAGCCGTTCGTGAAAGAAGGATATCTGAAGATACAGGGTATGATGGTGCTCGGTGATGTGGTGCGTGATGTAATACGCATCGAAGATGCTCTTTCCATAATGCTGAAAAGGCAGGGCATATGCGACAAAAGGTTCTACGACGCATTCCATCTCATCGAGGAAAGAGGATGGGTAAGGAGCGATTACGATGCCTTTCTCCGGGTTCGCAATTACCGGCCGATTTCCAGATACAGAGAAGGCCTCGTGGTCTGTAAGACCATACCTTCGCTGACATCATATACCACCCCTCAGATGTGCGCTCTCTACCAGATGGCTAAGAACAGGGAGATAGTGGAGGACGACGAGATCGTGCTTCAGGTCATCGGCCGTGGACGGAAAAAGAAGGATATCTCCCACGAGTCCCCGCTCGGGCCGGTCAATACAAAGAAGGCACTGGACAGGCTCTACGAGGGTTCTTTCGTTGCAAAGGATATGAAAGGCGCATACCTGAGGGTCTTTCCCAGACGCTACATAAAGGATGCGAGAAAAAAGGTGCTGGAAATGGCTCTGTCCTCCTACGGTGTCGTGAGCGCCGAGATGCTTTCCTCGCTTTTATCCGGAGAATACAGAGTGGCCGAGATAAGGGAGATACTGCGCCCCCTGGAATCGGAAGGGAAAATCGTGAAAGGCTTTCTTATAGACGGGGACCGGACGGTATACTGGGTGATGCCCGAGTTCCTGAAAGAGAGATCCGATTGTAAGGGCATCTTTGTCATCCCCCGGGACGACCCTGCGGGCTGGTACCTCGAGTTCTTCGCAAAAAGGCTCCTCGGATTCGTACCTCAGGTCTACGTGGTCAAAAACGGAAGGGTCACCGGTGCGCTCAGGGGAAGGAAGAGCGGGAAGAGGATATTCGTTCAGGAAATAATCGGGGGGGCCGAGGAAAGGTATATGATAAAGGATTATGCGAAAAAATGGGGAATAAAACTCGATTACGGGGTGGAAGAGGTCGGGGAGTGGGAGATAAAGGAGGGCATGGAAAACCTTTAGGTTACAGGAAAAGCTTATTTAGAGCCGGAGAATGGATATGCATGGATGTATTCGATGAGACGGAGCGCATAGGAAGGATGCTTGAAGCAAGAGGCCTGATACTCTCTGCGAGGAGCGGGAACATGAGCGTGCGCATCGGTGATGAGATACTGATAAAGCGCTCCGGGGCCATGATGGGCTACCTGAAGGAGGGAGACATCGTGAAGGCCGACATATCCGACGAGAGCCCGGAAGGCGCATCCGTGGAGTACAAGGTGCATCGTGCGATATACCTCAACACGGATTTTCAGGCGGTGATTCACGCGCACACGCCGTATGCGATAACGGAATCCATTGAAGGAAAGGACATCGTTCCCATCGATGCGGAAGGAAGGTATTATTTCGAGAAGATACCGGTTCTGGATGTGGAAAATGGAATATCCTCCGATGAGGTGGCGGAAAAGATACCGCCCGTCATCAAAAGATATGGTGCTGCAATAGTGAAAGCCCACGGGACATTTGCGGCTGCCGCAACACTTGAGGATGCCTTTTCGAAGATAACCGAGGTGGAGAGCGCCTGCCGCATAAGATACATGAAAAGGGTGAGGGATTGTTCCACTGGATAAGATTGAGGGCATTTGTCTATGCCACGGAAGAGCGAGACAAGGTTCTGGCTGCCATGAGAGAACTTATGGACGGAGAAGTGAAGATAAGCCATGCGGAAGGGGCCTACGGTGACCCGATAGAGATAATAGAGATGAAAGGAAAAAGAGACAGGGATGCCAAGGCCGTGCTGAGCACTCTTCCTGTGGAGGAGAGGAAACACATGCTCGAGACCCTTGAGAACAGAACGGACGATGACTCCGTGTTCCATTTCAGAGTGGATAAACAGGAGCTGTATCTCGGAAATGCACGGCTTTCGAATGGAGGGGATGTCATAACGGTGGCTATGAAGATAGAAAGCTATCCATCTTCAAGAGACAGAGCGCTGGAGTCCATGAGATCGTATCTGGAGGGTCTCATTTGATATGGATTCTGGACACGGGTTTTTTCCTTGCGGGCATGGATCCCCTGAACTTCGACGCCGCGGCCATAACCCCCGAAGTGAGGGATGAGGTCGCCAAAGGATTTCCGGGAAGAAAAATGGATTATTTCATGGAAAGCGGTCTGATGGTCCTTGCACCATCCGAGGATTCTCTGAAAGAGGTGAAGAAGGCCGCCGAAAGAACGGGAGATTCCGGCAGGCTTTCCGGGACGGACATATCCGTAATAGCGGCCGCATTGGAAAGGAAAGGCGGGGTTGTAAGCGACGACTATTCGATACAGAATGTATGCGCCGTGCTGGGGATACCGTACAAAGAACTCTCCGAAAAGGGAATAAAGGATGTCTGGAAGTGGAGATATCGGTGTACCGGGTGCAGACGCTACTTCGAGGAACCGATTCGGGAATGCCCGATATGCGGCTCTGCGGTAAAGCCGGTCCGGTCAAGGTCGAGATAGGACTTCAGGAGATACACTGCGGTCATCGAGAAACCTACGAGGAAAAGTATGGAGAGGGTCATGTTGTATGAAAGAGATTCTTGCAGCACATATCTGGTGCTAGAAAAGGGATACATGAAGAATATCGCACCCCCTTCCAGAAGGTCCATCGAGATGTTCAATATGGCTATGACATATGTGACGGCCCCCGCAAAGATGAATTTTCTGTTCATACGCACGAAGCCGTATATGATGAAAGGTGCGACGAGGAGGCTTATGAAAATAGCGCTGTGAAAGGCCTTGATACCCGAGGAATAGAGGGGCAGAAAATGGTCGGAATCTATTATCAACGGGGTTAAAAGCGGCAGTATGGCATAACGGTCCAAATTCGTTCCGTACAGGGCATAGACTACCAGAGCGCTCAAGAACACCTGAGCAAGTTCATCTATGTACCCCCCATATGTTATGCCATACATCAATTCTTCTTCACCTTCGAAGCATATAAGGTATTTTGGACCAATTCTGTTCCCGATAATCAATTTTGATACGATATGATGATTCATATTACACTGAAAAATTTGGGAAAGACTTATATCCTTTGATTCAAGAGAAGGTATGGTGGTTGTCTGGAAAGAAAAAATGAAGATGCAAGTAAGATAAAAATTGTTTCGACTTTGGATGGTAGGCTCGTCAGGTCGAATGTCGGGGATTCCGAGAAGAGTTCGCTGTTAGCCATGATGGGCGCAGTAATGTACGGTTCCCTCAATTCACTGAGGCCTCTGTCGGAAAATTCGAAGTCGCAGGAAGAGGACAGCCGTGTACGAGCCGTGCTGCCTTATGGAGAGATAGCTGTGAAAAAAGAGGGCGACAAACTTCTGATCGATGCATACAGCCGCGCATAGGATTTCTAGAAAACCTTAAAACCCCTTCCACCTTGTTCTGTCCCGTGTTACCATGAGCGACCTCAGGATACATAATCATCCGATACTGAAGTATGTCAGGGGAAACCCTCTGAAATTCTACTTCGAAGGCGACGAAAGGATAGGATATGAGAGTGAGACCGTCGGAGCCGCGCTCTATGCCACAGGCCTAAGGGAATTCAGCCACAGCTTCAAACTTGACAGGCCGAGAGGGATGTTCTGCGCCATAGGGCAGTGCGCATCGTGCCGTATGAGGGTTGACGGCGTCCCCAACATAAGGACTTGCATAACTCCGCTGAAGGAGAACATGCGAGTGGAAAGGCAGATGGGTGCCGGCGATAAGCCTGCGAACACGAGCCGTGCAAAGACATACAAAAAGGATCTGGAAGCGGACATCGTCATAGTGGGTGGAGGTCCCGCCGGGCTGAGCGCGGCGATCTATGCCGCAAAGTTCGGCGCGAAGATAATACTCGTGGACAGATTTCCGAAACTGGGGGGACAGTTGATAAAACAGACGCATAAGTTCTTCGGCTCAAGGAAACACGATGCGGGTACACGAGGAATAGACATAGCGGAGCGCCTGATAAAGCAGGTCGAGGAGAGCCCCGAGACGATGATATTGGATGAATCCGAGGCTTTCGGATATTACGAGCCCGGAATGATAGCCGTCGCCGGAAAGGACACACTTTACAAGATAAAGGCAAAGAAGATAATCATGGCAACAGGTGCGGCCGAAAAAGCGCTCCTCTTCGAGAACAACGACCTTCCGGGAGTTTACGGCGCAGGGGCGGCTCAGACACTTATGAACACATATGGGGTCAAGCCGGGCGATGAGATAATAATGGTCGGTGCCGGAAATGTCGGTGTCATAGTGACATACCAGCTTCTTCAGGCAGGAGTAAAGGTTAAGATGATAGTGGAGGCCATGCCGAAGATAGGTGCGTATTTTGTCCACGCTGCGAAGGTCAGAAGGATGGGCGTTCCGATACTTACACGCCACAGCATACTAAGGGCATACGGCAACGGACAGGTGGAAGGTGCGACGATAGTTCAACTGGATGACAACTGGCAGCCGATACCCGGAACCGAAAAGGATGTCGATGTTGATGGTATCGCCATATCCGTGGGACTAAGACCGACATACGGACTGCTGAATCAAGCAGGGGTGAAGATTCGCTTCGTGCCGGAGCTGGGCGGCCATGTTGCTCTGCGGAACAGAAACCTTGAAACATCTGTCAAGGACATATATGTGGCCGGAGACATCGCAGGAATAGAAGAGGCGTCAACGGCTATAATGGAAGGAAGGATTGCGGGGCTGAGCGCAGTGATTGACATGGGCCTCGCAGGTAAAGAGGCCGAAGAGCTGCGCGAATCCGTCAGAGAAGAGCTGAAAGAGCTCAGGGCCGGACCATTTGGGACCCGGATAAGGCAGGGCCTTGAGAAAGTGGAGGTGCTATAATGGAAGATTACGAGAAGACCGGAGTCGTTACGCTGGATTACCTTGAGAAACTGGGAAATGTCCCTTCCGAGGAGAGGTTGAAGAAGGGACCGGTGGCAATGACCGAATGCGTTCAGGACATACCGTGCAATCCTTGCTTCGAGGTCTGCCCCGTGAAGGCCATAGAAATGCCGGAGATAAACCACAGGCCGATAGTTAATTTCGATAAGTGCATAGGATGCACCCTCTGCATGCAGGTATGCCCCGGACTTGCAATATTCATGCTGGACAAATCGAAGGAAAAACCGAGGGTCACGATACCATATGAGCTTCTTCCCATGCCGGAGCGCGGCGATTCCGTGGTTCTGATAGACCGGAACGGAAATGACATGGGAGAGGGAAAGGTCGTTGGCCTTCTGTTCCCTGACAAGAAGTACCGCTCCGCCCTTGTGACCGTTGAAGTTGATGATGAAAGGCTGCTTTACGAGGCTAGAAATCTCAGGGTGGTGGGAAAATGAGTGACGAAAAGATAGTTTGCAGGTGCATGGATGTAACTGTCGATGACATAATGAAGGCCATAAACGAGGGATACAAGGACATAGAGAGCATAAAGAGGGTGACCGGCCTTGGAAGAGGACCGTGTCAGGGAAAGACCTGCGTTCCGATAGCCATAGGAATAATAGCGAGGGCAACGGAGAAACATCCCGATGAGGTGGGATATATCACACCGCGGCCGCCTGTAAAGCCTGTGTTCTTCGAAATGCTGGCGGAGGAGGATTCAGAATGAAAGAAAAGGCGGAACTGGTGATAATAGGTGGCGGTGTCTCCGGACTGGGGACGGCATATCAGCTTGCGAAACGCGGATTCACGGATATCATCGTGATAGAAAGGGACTATTTCGGAAGCGGTGCCACCGGAAGGTGCGGAGGAGGAATAAGACAGCAGTTCAGTGAGGAGTACAACATCATACTGGCCAGAGAAAGCGTGCGCATGTTCGAGAGAATGAGCGAGGAACTCGGACAGGACATAGGCTTCAGGCAGGGTGGATATCTTATACTTGCACACACGGATGAGGAGGCCGAGGACCTGAGAAAAAATGTGAATCTCCAGAACAGCCTTGATGTCCCCAGCAGGTATATGGAACCAGAGGGGGCACTCGACATAGTTCCCGAACTGAACATAGATGGGCTGAGCGCCGCGGCATACTGCCCGACCGACGGGGTTGCCCAACCGTTCCTGATGATAAAGGCCTATGTGGATAAACTGAAGGAAATGGGTGTCGAACTTCACGACCACACGGAAGTTCTGGACATAGAGGTGGAGAACGGCGAGATAAGGAAAGTAATAACGGATAAGGGCGAGATAAAGACAAACATGGTCCTGAACGCTGCCGGCGCATGGTCGAGAGACATAGCTAAGATGGTTGGGGTGGAACTGCCTAACAAACCATACAGACACGAGATAATGGCCACCGAGCACATGAAACCATGGCTTAAACCCATGGTAATATCCTTCCACAACGGAGTCTATTTCAGTCAGAGCCATGACGGAGAGATAGTCGGCGGAATAGGGGACCCGGACGAGCCGAGCTCTTACAACATAAAGTCCAGCCTCGAATTTCTGGAGAGGTTCACAAGCGTGGTCGTGAGATACATACCTATAATGCGCAAGGTCAAGGTCATGAGACAGTGGGCAGGGCTCTATGATGTCACGCCGGATGCCAGACCGATACTCGGCCCGGTCGAGGAACTGCCGGGATTCATTCAGGCACACGGCTACAGCGGCCACGGCTTCATGATACACCCCATGGTGACAAAACTTCTGGCGGAATACATCATCGACGGAAAGACCAGCATAGACATAGAGCCGCTCAATCTCAGGAGATACACCAGCGGAGAGACCATACAGGAAAAGAATGTGGTCGGGTGAAACCCCATTCTCTTTTTCTTCTGTAAAAGTCTTTTAATCGGGCAGCATATACCGGCCTATGAAAGAGCACATCCGCATCGTCGGAGTGGATGACGGGCCTTTCGATTTCGGAGAGGAGAGATGTATGTTTGCGGGTGTTCTCATGCGCATGCCGGATACTCTCGAAGGCATGTCGCTGTCACGTCTGGATGTGGATGGTGATGATTCCGCGCTCCGCATATCCGAAATGATGGAAAAGAAGGGATGGAACGGGCTCGCACATGTGATGATGACGGACGGAGCCAGTATGGGAGGCTTCAATCTCATAGATACGGAGGAGATATACCGCAGGACAGGAGTGCCTGCGATGACGGTAACCCATGAAAAACCCGATATGAACTCCATAAAGGAGGCGATGAAAGGGCATTTTCAGGACTGGGAAGAGCGATATGAGCGGCTCGCATACCGGGAGATACACAAGATATCCGTGGATGAAGGCACTGTTTTCATCTCGTTCTCGGGAATGGACTTGGCAGATGCGAAGGGCATGGTGAGAAAGAGCATTTTGCACGGTCTCACTCCTGAACCAGTGAGACTGGCTCATATGATAGCACGGGCGGTGAGAGAATATGAAGGTCGATAATGTCGGATATGAAGATGAGGAACAGGTCATAGAACTTTCTAAGGACATATGGGGCGGCCGCGACTACCTTCCGCAGGTCTTCGACGACTGGGTGAATGAAGGCGGTTTCTATTGCCTGAGGGATGACGATGGGCACATAGTCGCGCTCGACAAATACACATGGCACGAGAACGGAATACTCTGGCTGGAAGGCTACCGCGTGCATCCGAAGTATCAGGGAAAGGGCTACGGTTGGAAGATGGCGCAGGCGATGAGCGGGATAATCGAAAATCTGGACTGGAAGGCAGTGAGGTTCATGACCGGTGAGGCGAACGAAGTGAGCATACATATCGGAAGAAAGCTCGGATTTCAGCCCTTCGCGTACTACACATATCTGTATGCCGATGAGCTGAGAAGGCGAGATGTTTCGGGGATAAGGCGGGAAAATGACCCGAAAAAGGCGCTCGAAACCATCGAATCCACCGCCGAATACGGGATGAACCGCAGACAGTACCTTGCGATGTGGACAGCATACGACATAAGTCCGGCTCTCATAGAAAAAGAGGTGAAGGCCGGACACTGCTTCACACACGAGAGCGGAGCGATAGCCTTCTTCTATCCATACGAGCCCACGAAGACCATGAGCATAGCCTTCATCGGAGGAAATGAAGACGGGATGAGAGCGCTCATGAAACACGGGATAAATCTGACGATTGAAAAGGGATATGGAAGATTGACTATGAAGAGCGCTTCCGAGCGGGCCGTCGCAGAAGCAAAGAGGGTGGGCATGAAGGAGAGCGATATAGGGATGGCGATAGTTTGGGAGAAGAGGAGATAGTGCTCGAACAGGACAAAATGTAAGTTCATGTCATGTTCGCATAACATATTCTTTAAGTTTATGTCATGTCAGGATGACATATTGTTAGAAAACTGAGGTGTTGATTGTGAAGGAAAGAGAAAAACTAAACTTTTCAATCCATCACTCTGTCCTGACCTTCCAGTATCCGCCACGAGGAGAACCTATCCTCCGAAGCAGCCCCTTCTTTTTCAGTTTATCTATGTTCTTTTCCACCGCGGTTGTACTTATGCCAATCTTCTCTGCCAGTTGAGTTATGGGCATTTCAGGATTCTCGGAAAGAAGCATCAATATCTTCCTCTCATTTTCACCCAACTTTTCACCCAACTTTTCACCCAACTTTTCACCCAACTTTTCACCCAACTTTTCATCAAAACGCGTTCCTCTATGGAAAACAACAAGAAAACCGCTTTTGAGATTTCTGAAGTCCACATCCACTCCGGCTTTCCGGCAGGCATCATATATCCTCTTGATTCCGGAACCCCATCGCTCTATATCCTTCCTGAGGTACATGGTGTTGGCTATCAGAGGGTTTCTCAGAACAGAGCGTTCCTCTCCTTTTATGAAATCATCCGGCTCATATCCTTCGGGAAAGCTTCCGGGATTGAATATCTCTATCCTGTCCTCGAATATAGCCACTTCGTTTCCTTTGGGATTGGAGTAATCTCTATGGCAGAGTGAATTAACAAGTGCCTCTCTGAGTGCATTCGCCGGAATCTCCGGTATTTCTTCCCTTTCGAGGTCACCAAACCTGACGCTCCAGCGAATGTGATTTTTCACGTATAGTTCCGTCTCCTTGAGAAGGTAAAACAGATTTCCTTTGAGCGTGTTTATGTCCAGAAAAGTGTTCTTATCTCGCCCTGCGAAAATAGCGGTTTGTATCTCAATCCTGTTCTTATCGGAAAAAAGCACCTCTGCAGCCCTCAAAAGCCTGCCTTCATCCAGCAATCCCAGTTTTTTCATGGTGCTTTCGGTGTCCGTATATTCAAAATCTATCCTTCCGCTGCGGTTAGCGGCATCCACGAATTCCCTGAGAGCATTTTCATCGATGTCTTCAATGCTGATTTTCGATGGCTGGCTGTCCCAGTAGGTTCTGTCTCTGTTCTTTTTCAGTATGATATTCTCAATCTCTCTCGGGCTGAGAACCCTGTCCTCGTCAGATACTCGCATATAGACCCTGGCGTATGCATAGTAAGGAATGTCGTCCCCTCTGAATGTAATGCGCACACACTTTCTTCCGTCCAAAACCACCTCCTCTATTCTGGGATATATCCGGGGTTGTATGTGTTCGGATATCGCCTGCGAGATTTCCCGCAGGGTTCTGGTCCCTATCTGCTGTCCGACCACCGTCCCGTCATCGTCCACTCCGAAGATGACTTCCCCCTCTCCGTGTTTGTTCAGCATGGCTGATATCGATATGATGGCTTCTTTCAGCTTCGCTGTGGAGCGCTTCAGCTCCAGAGTCTCGGATTCCTTAAGATTCCTCATGTACATGCCACTTTAACAGCCATATCCGAGGTTCTATTATTAAAGTTTTCCACAAGCTCAATCTCCACATACGCCGCCTGTCAATCCAAAGATGGACTTCGGTGTTCTACCTTATTTTGTCGCTATGCTTGTTATCTTCATCTATCAGATTGCCCCTCATTGACTGTAGTATCCCAAAATACTTTATGAGCTCTTTTCAAAGAGGCCTCTGGAAGCTCCGCTTTCCATAACATCTTTTTCTTTGTCTAAGATGAGAAAGCTGAACCAGAGGAAAATCCGAGGGATTATGCCGATGAGTGTTTTCATCGGCAGAGGTC
>Ga0190313_1001138_pt1 | contig 14553 bp, 33 predicted proteins | sample 4870071011_MG_FD_169989 | JGI IMG/M metagenome (GOLD analysis project Ga0190313, IMG submission 169989) | Hydrothermal vent sediment bacterial communities from Southern Trench, Guaymas Basin, Mexico - 4870-07-10-11_MG | ecosystem: Environmental > Aquatic > Marine > Hydrothermal vents > Sediment ...
TGGTGACTTAGTGGATAGGCTACTGAAGGAGAAAGAGAAATACGAAATGCTAAGACAGATATTCGGAGGAGATAAGCCAAATAGAGACAATTATCCGCTTTATGCAAAACTACTGACGGACAGAGAGTTTAGACAAGGTGCTAAAGAATTTGCTGCAGATTTCTTTAGAGAACTTGGTAGAATGTTTGCAGAGGGTCTGAGAGAAGGCATGGGATACCAGCAGACACAACAGGAGCAAGTAAAGAAATTTTTGGATTTGCCTGAGATAGAAATTAATAAAGTTGAGGAGGTGAAAAAAGATGTTGAGCAGGGAAGTAGTGGAGATATTGGAGAAGATGGAGAAAGGGGAAGTGAAGAACCCAGAGAAGTATGCGAAGAAAGTAATAGCGAAATTCATAGAGGGCATAAAGAAAGTGAAGACACCAGAGGACAAAATGATGTTCATGAATGAAGTAAAAGAGAATGCAAATGTAATACTTGCAAGCATATTCTATATGATAAAGCCAGAGTTCAGAGAAGACTTTTCGAAATTAATGGCAGCAGTGATGGAGGTGTTATAGTGTGGTGTGGGACACGAAAAATAGGAAAGAAGTAAGAGAAAAGATATATTCGGTATATAAAGCATATTTGAAAGGTGCTGACGTAGATAAAGAGCACATAGAAAAATATTTCGAACTTGACAAGCATGACTTGGATGGTCTGGTAGATGAAGTAGTTAGGGGTAAACTAAAACAGCACGATGCTATAACCAGAGTTGAACTACTTGCATCTTCGAGATGTACACAATACAGAATAAAGGAGAAATATCCAAGACTTGAAATAGTGAAGAAAAAGAGAAAAACAAGAAAAAGAACGATACGAATACCGTATTCAAGAGCTGCCTATGAGATGCCATATCCATGGTATTCAACGATACTAATGTATTTCCCAGAAGAATTCGTGTATCTTGCATGTGAAATGCTTGGGATTGACCCATTTGTAATATATAGAGAAGATTTGCCCGTTATATTAAAGAAAATAAAAGAGCTTGGGGGTAAGCCAAAACCAGATATGCCGAAAAAATACTACGAAACGCTCCGCCGTCTCGGAGTGGATTTCCAAGCCTAACCGTAAAGTTTATATACATAAATAACCATACCTATCTCCCGTATAAAAAAATTTAAAAAACGGGAGGTAGGTAGGCATGAAGATTGGAAGGGCAAGTAAGATTTTTAGGGCGAAAGAGCTTTTAGAGGTAGCTGCAGATAAAAGATATAGAGTAAGCAGAACCCCATTCGGAGCAACCTATGCAGACCCGTTGGTGTATGTTGGTAAGGCAGTGGACTGGAAGGGGTTCAAGAAGGGAGAGAAAGACTTTGATACATATATCAGTGAATTAGAGAAAATAAATCGCAGAGTTGCGAAGGGTCTAAAGAATGCGAGAAAAATGGCAAAGGAAAAAGCTGCAGATGTAAAAGGGGTTGTATGCATCGTAGATGAAGTGACTGGAATGCCAAAAGTTATACCAAGAGCTGCATATGTTCTGATGAAAGAGGCTGGTAAAGTACCACAGACAGTACCAGTAATGTAAGGAGGTGAGTGACAATGGAACTTCCAGTAGTCGGAGATGTTAAAGAATATATAACGGACACTACTGTACCTGCAATTGGTGTAGCTGGTGGTATCGTTGGTGCTGAGTGGCTTGTCGGTGCTTTGTCGAAGGTACTTAACGTCGAGAATTCTTACGTGAACATGATAGTGAAAGCTCTTGGTGGTTCGGCATGTTATACCTATGGGATTGCAAAGGATAATCTGTTCTTGAGAAGCGTAGGAGTAGGGTTCATGGTAAGTATACTACTGGACATTGGTAGGATGCTTGGAGTAGTTGCAGCGAAGAGAGGCATAAAGATTCCAGCAATAAGAGAGTTAGTTTCATTTAAACAACCAGTTCCTCAGAAGAATGTAGTATTTGCGACAAAACCAAGTGTAGCACAGGCTACACCAGTTAAGAAAGAAGAAGTTACTTTTGCAGGGGTGGTGTAAATGAGAAATTTGACAAGAACCGAATGGGAAGATTTTAGTGCTTCTTTCCAGATACCTGCGACACCTCTAAAAGATAGTGAAGTAAAGGTACTGGAAAGAGTTTTGAGCAGGTCTTTTACACTACATTCGACATACAGAGAAATCAGGGATATATATATCAGGAGATGGGCAGAGATTGTATTTGCAGCTGGTGCAGCAAAGAAAGCGTTCAATGATTCTAAACTCGCTGGTGAATTGAGCAAGAATCCGGGAACATTCATACCAAGAAGGATAAACAGCGGTTTCTTTGGGTATGACAGCTGGTGGAACATGCCTTCATTGACTGCTGGACAGCTAAACTACTGGATTGATGATACAACGCCAGACAACTTGGGTGATACAGGTCACAACGAGATGACTGTTGGAAGACCGGCGGTGCATCTGATTCTATACGTAAGAAGCTATGCTAAGTCTCCAAGCGTTGAAATCATAGAGTTTACAAAGAATGGAAGCAAACTACCTGCTGTAGATACTACTGAAGAGTTCTATGGAAGTGAGCTGAAGATTAAAGAGCTTGATACACCGATATTGCTTGTTGGCGGAACTCAGAACGATAAGTTCAAAGCAAGAGTATTTACTGGATATGGAACTTCAGATGTCCTTGCACTTTGTGGAATTAGCTTCCTGACAAGGAAAGCTGCAAGTATATATGACCCTGCAGAGATGGCTGGTTCTTCACTTGAATACATAGCAGTACAGTGAGGTGATTGACAATGACTGGGACATCATATACACCAAGAAACATATTTTCAGAGTATATACAGTTCTCTATGACTTTCCCAGCGTCTGACATTGATACAGATTCTAACGGAGATGTAACATTGACCATACCTTTTGTTAAGAAGGTAGTTGAGTCATCTGTTAAGGCAGTTGCCGAAGGTGGATATGTAGCTAATGTGCAAAGTGTATCTAAGAACCAGATTACTATCAGATTGTATCAGGGAGACTATGACCAGTCGAGTGATGCTGCTCTTACACCTGTGACTTCGGCTTCTGACGTTACAATACTACACGTTTCTGGACTGGCAGAGTAACTTTCATTTTTTATTTTTTTTTATTTTTTTAGGAGGTAGAGAGATGAAGGTATTGGTTAGAAAGAGACCTGTTAAGGACAAAAAGGAGATTTATAAAAAGTACGTTGTTAAAAAGGTTGTTGTCTATCCAGACAAAACAGAGTATTGGGTTGAACCAAAGAAAAAGAAAAAACAAAAGAAAAAGAAGGAGGTGGTAGAGAATGAAGCCGATAAAGGACGTGTTTCTAAGACCAAATAATTTACTCGCCCTCGAATTTAAAGAAGGCTGGATTTTTACGAGGGTGATAGATTTCTATCAGTTTCAATATAGACCTTTTTCTGGTATTGGGACAATAAGTTCAGATAGCTACACAAACGAAAGCAGATTGAACCATACTTCAGGAAATACGAACTATGATGTTCTGTATATAGAGAGATACGAGATACCTAAAGTAATGCATGTAGGTATAGGTATATTTCCAGAGTTCATAAAGATGTACGTGAAGTATCCAGAAGGAACAGAAGCAATGTATAAACCACCGACATTGCCGTCGCCAGACGTACCAAATGGAAGTTCATATGGTATGGTGACAGGGAAAGAGTCTCCATATGATGAGCCGACAGATGCTACTGAATTGTTTATACCACCACAAACACATGTCGGATTCCAGTTCTATAATCCAGATGAAGATACAGTAGAGCCAATATTGAACATTATTGGTAGAGTGTATAAGCTTGAAGTGTTCAGACCTTATGCACCAGAGAAAAGGGAATACTATCATGATATAATAAGGAAGATGGCTAAGAGAGTAATACCATGTGCATTTGGAGTATGTGGAAATCCTGAGAACCCATTACAATTCGACCCAAGATTTGAAAGTGCATGGAAGGTGAAGCCAATATCACTTGATGAGGCACAAACTTTACCGTGAGGTGATATAGATGAGTGCAAAAGATAAGATAAAATTTGTCAAGAAAAATGCGTCGAGTGACTATGCGAATTTCTTTTCAGATGACGTATCAGATGACAGAAGAAGATATATATTGAAGTTCATGATAAAAGGTACAGGTTCTGCGGATACATTGACCATAGCGAAAGTAGAACGTGACGATTCACAAACAGAGTTCTTCGATAAATATGTTAATGCTAATACGAACATAGAAGTACCTGCAGGTGCACCAGACCCAGAGAAGCCGTTGTTAGTGCTCGAAGGTGGTACAAATCTTGCATTGAAATCATCTGGTGGACAAGCAATATCTGTTACAGTAATATACTACGATAACGAGATTGCATAGTGGTCAAGATGGGGTATGATAGAGAGATATTGGCGAAGCTTGACCTTATAGCTAATATACTCGCTAAGATATACGATGAGGGTTTGCCACTAAAGTCTGAGATATCGACTAATGTGACAATAGAGGGTATCGATAAGTTACTTGCATTGTTTGTGCGTAACTATCCGCCTGAAGATGCGATAGGCATAGATATCTCACCAGAGCCAATTGTATTGAATCCTAAAGAGAGAAAGCAGCTTTTTTCATACAGGAATCCAAGCAGTGTTGCTGTTATACTATATTTTGGACAATCTATAGATGTGGCAACTGGATTTGACTATGTCGAGTGGTGGATTAAGAAGGAAGGTTCTCCTATTGAACCTTATGACCCCATTGTTGGTGAGATATCTTCAGTGTTTGATGTAGAACTTGCTAAACTTGCTGCACCTATTGTACTAAATAGAAACGAAGAATTGTCAGTGGAAGTGTATAATAATAACCCGACAGACACGTATAATGTTACGTGTCGTGTTAAAGGATGGAGGTGGAACTTATGAGGAACTTAATTTACTTTTTGCTTGGTATTGCAGCTATGTATGTTATATTGAAGCTTGTAGAAGCTACTCCATCACCACCACCACCACAACCACCATCTGGTAACGAATATACTGTTGAAGTTTTGGTGAGGGGAAAATGACAAGGCTTGGAATAGATGTGCTTTTGGAAGGTGCAGACGTATATATAGATAACACATACGTTGGTAAGACAGACATGTATGGTAGACTGAGAATACACGGTGTACGTGAAGGGACACATACGATACGTGTAGAAAAAATGGGGTATAACTCTGTAGAAGTAGTAATAAATGTGCCAGAGCAGTTGTCGGTTATTGTTGAGATGGAGGGCATATAATGGCGATAAGATGTGGCAGTCTAAAGAGGGTAGCATTGAATGTGTCCCAGACAGACTATAGTAACCTGTTATGTTCTGCGAAAGTTACATACTTTGGTGATTCTGAAGCGTCAGAGCTGTTCGATATACTTTATAGTAGGCTTAGAAGATACATTAAGTTACAAATGACTGATACAGTCTCCTTGTCGAATACTGAATTATTATACGTTAGTGATGGGGATATATGTGTTATGATATTACCTACTAATAATGGATTTGTAACAAATAGAGGAACTCTTGTTAATGTGTGCTTCTATTTTGATGGTACAGGTATATTTGACGGTAATGGTATATTTGATGTGATATAAGGAGGTGATATTTGTGCCGACTGAATATAGGTTAAGAGACGACAATGCGAATTTACATAGGATAATAACACTCGATAGTTCAAATAGAGTCCATATAACAGACGAAAACACAAATGAAGTAGTAAATGTCGAAGAACACGCTTCAAGACATGCATATGGTGGAGACGATGCCTTAGGCGATAATTCACTTAGATTTTCTCAGATTGATAAGGTTTTCGGTACAGAAACTACAGTTACTGTTGGTGCAGGAAGTACCCAGACTGTTCCGAAGGGTGTATATCTGTGCAGTCTCGGTTCTAATACTAAGGTAGAATATTCACCTGACGGTGGTACTACATGGAGGACATTAATACCAGCAGGACAAGGTGGCGTAATAATATCAGACGGAAGCAACGTAAGGCTTAATAATTCAGGGGGTTCTGACGAAGACTCTTATCTGTTACAAGTTTTGTAAGTGGTGACAATGCAAAGACTCCCAGAGTTATATAAGTATGTTAGGTCTGGTAAGGTATATTATATCTTTGATTCTGGCTATAAAGCAATGTCTTGCTTCTATGAGGACAATATATATCATATTTTGTATCCTCAGAAAAACGAACTGTTTGGTTCTACTAAAACGCCCATACTACTAAAAAATGGAGAGACAGTAGGATATACATATAGCAGATTTCCAACGATAGATGGTGGCATGGTGTGGTTTGAATCAGCGAAGCACTTTAGAGGTGTAAATTATATATATACTTTCTATTATAGTTTTTATGAACCCTTTGCAGGTTTTGTTGACCTCGATAGTGGTATTCTATATGATGTGTCTGATATGACAAGTGGAGATGCATTACAACTTTTATGGAGCAACAAATACAGATGTCCTGTATATATAAGCACTGCTGCTGGAGCACCTATCTTTTATTTTAAGAAAGGAGATGTGCTCGAGGTATACTTTGGTATGTTTGATACACCTTTTTGTATTCCTTCTGTGTCCTTAGCAACTACGACGTCTGAGTTGTATTCTGACTTCCATACTGTATTTGGTGTTGACATCTGGGGCGGTACTCCTCTTGGATTTATCATAGATTTAGATGAGCTTAGAGTGTCTTTGTTTGAGCTTAAGTATGGAAGTTATTATTTATATCCTGTTACTTCAAGGGTAATCGATGATGATGTGGTGATGTTATTTGATTCTTTCACGGGTTCACCACCTGAGTCTGGTGATTTTTGTGTTGGTATATATGGCAAATGGAAAGACCTATTTGAGGTTGAAAATGCATCTGACATTATAAGTAACTTTGATATCAGGAGATTCAAGAGTGTAAGTGGCGTTCCAAATCCAGAGCTTAATAAGGTCGAGTATTTCGTGAAAGAATACAAAGAAACTTATGATGGAACACCTGCATATGGATACTTGCATGAGTTCTTCATTGCGTTATATAGAAATATAGACTGGCAGATTGGTGGGATGTTCTCTGATAATGTTAGTTTTATAAGTTATAATGGGTTCTGTGACCCACGCAGAAAGATAAGTGAAGATTTAGATATATATGATTTTGACCCTTCAAAATTTGAGCTGAGTAGCAGATTTGCAACCGTAGAACTTGTACCTTTTTATTATTATCCTGAAATATCTATAACTGATATGTCTTCATATAATATGGAGGAGGTTGAAGTACTTGATTACAGGTCAGAAGACTATTGTAGAGTTTATTAGGAATATCGGACATATTAGTCCTGAAATATATAATATTTTTGATAGTACTATACGTAGTGTATATAATAGGCTTTTAGAGGTCTTAGAAGGTATTAATAGCGATGTTATCTTTCTTGTTCCACGATGTCTTGCTGGATGCCAGAATATTAGAATTTGTGACAGTTGGTGTGGCAAACCTTGTATAGTAAAGAATTTGTGTGATGCTGGTGTGTGTATCGTTGTTCCGTCGTCGTCTGTCGTTGATATTATACTTGAATCGATAAATTGCGATACCGTAGTTGGTCTTTGTTGTAGCAAGCATTATGAACGTGCAAAAAGTTGGTGTGATAAATATTCTGGCAAGTTTAATATTATCGCCGTGAATATAGACAATGGAGACAAATATGTAGTTCGAAGGGGGTGATAGAAAATGGAGACGTTAGTAGTTTTGTTGTTGGTGGGTGCTGTTGGTGGGGCTGTAAGAAGCGTGCTTGGATATAAGACACAAGCAGATGAAGGAGAGCAATTCGATATAGCGAAATTTCTAAAGTCGGTAGTGAGAGCATCGATAGCAGGGGCTTTCCTGATATACAGTACTTTCGACTTGAACAATATAACAGAGAAGACTTACGTTGCGGCTTTCTTTACGAGCGTAGGTGCTGACGTTCTGATAAAGGAAGTATATGGAAGTTTAACGAAGTGAGGTGTACATATGGATACTCTACAGGCAGTGATTGGGGTTGTAAGCCTCAATGCATTGATTAACGTATATGCGATTGTACAGTGTAACTATATAAAGGGTAAATTAGAAAGCATGTGCAAGAGGTTCGACACAATAGAAAAGAACGTCGATAATAGAGTAAAGAGTATAGAAAATAGATTAGCTATAGTAGAACAATATATGTTGAGTTCAAAATGACTAAAGTATGGATATATTACTGGGCATCAGGTGACAACTTGGGAATAAGTGATGTAAAATATATAGCGTTGCGTTCAGACCACTGTCGTAACTATAATATAGACTTGGGATATGGCTATAGGTTAGAGATTAACCTACCAGAATCTTGGTATGCATTGACAGAAGAGAGTGAGCCGATATATATTACCGTATATGCACTTGACGAAGTAAAATACCAATATATGGTACAATGGACAGGCACAAGATGGATAAAAATGTGGAATACAGACGAAAGACCTGATGTGTTCAGCTTTGATTTTGAAGAGACAGGAGAAGAAGAATACATAGCAATAGAGTGTGATGGATACTCTTATGACGGCTATCATCACTGTTGTGCAAGTGGATATATAAAAGCGACAATAGAAATTGGCTTCTGGGCAGACAAGCTTACTGAAGATAAACCGCCATGTTATCCTAAGGCAGTATTGATAAAAAAGAGAGGCAATTGGCAATATTGTCCGATTGTTGCTTTGAGCAATGGAGACTCGCCAGAAGGATGCTGGGAAGTTACTGGTGCTTATTACTATGTTATCTATTTCCCGAACTCTAAAGAGCTTGTATTTAGATGGTGCAAATATCCAAGAGAAGTTAGTGATGAAGTTGAGTTTGCTGGTCATAGATATAAAGTTTGGGTAAAAGTTCAGGGAGATTGTTATGTATGCGGTAGACATCTATCATCCTGCGGTAGAGAGATAAAAGCGTGGGTAGATGGTAACTTAGTGTATCACTATAGGAAGTGGTATAGCTCTTCTGACTGTAAATGGCATAGAGAAACTTATGTTGATGAAGGTATATTTAAAATTGAAGAGATAGACTACTATGGTGACAAGATGTGGGTAAGAGCTAAATTTAAAGGTGTACCATCTGAAAACAGTATTTATATAGATGGGAATTACGTTGGAGACACTCAAGATGGTATAATTACGGTAGAACTACCTGCAGGAACACACCAGTTAAAAGTAGATACGCCTTATGGGTTCAGTGACCCAGAGATGACATTTACTGTAGAATCAGATACGATGATAAAAGTTAAAAGGGATATCTTAATGCCAAATTGGAGGTGAGTAAGATGTTTAGTTTAAGAATAAGTTCTATTATAGAAGGTGCTAAGATATACGTAGATGGAGAATATGTAGGTATGACAGATGCAAGTGGTACTTTAGTGGTACAAATGACAGCTGGAGAGCATACAGTAAGAGCAGAGAAAGAAGGATATAATCCAGCAGAAGCTACAATGGTTGTGCCAGACCAGCTTAGTGTAACATTGTATTTAGTTAAAAAGACATATCAAGTGACAATAGTAGTAGAAGAAGCATAGGGGGTGGTGGTATTGGGTCAAGATATGGAATGTATAACAGTTACAGTAATTGAAGAAAAACCAGAACTCGAAATAAGAACATTGTATGTAGTAGATGCGGACACTTACGAAGAAACTGCAACATTATACGTTGGAAAAAGATACGTAGTTATAGTAAAAGTACATAATAGAAGCGATATAAGTGGAAAGCCAAAGATAAAGGTTACAGTTGGTGGTAATGAAGTGTATAATGAGTGGTTAAGTTGCGTTGAAGGTTACGGTACTGTTAGTTTTGCTACCGCAGAGATAACACCGTCGACTACTGGAAGCTTACAGATATGTGCAGAAATAGTAGATACTGAGAGGTGTTAGACCATGCAATGTATAGAAGTTGAAGTAGTAAGTCCAGAAGCGAATGTATATGTTATGGACTTGATAATTTATGACCCAGATACAGGAAATGAAGTAACGACATTAAAGGTTGGTAAACAATATACATTGAGTGCCGTACTTAAGAACGATGGAAATGCAAGAGGCACTTGTGATGTAATGTTCTATTGGAAAAAGAAATATGGTACAGACAGTAAAGAGATAGCAACACTAACTGGAGAAGCAGTACCGTGTATAGAGCCGAACCAAGTTGCTACAGTATCGATACCATACACTGTAGAAGAAGATGACGTAAATTGGTCTTATATATGTGCTTCTGAGCTGAACGTAAGAACTTGTTAGGTGGTTCTATGAAATGTGTAGAAGTATCTTTCGAAGAAGTGCCTGTATTAACAATTAGCACGGATAAAGAACAGTACAATATAGATGAAAACATAATATTACATGTTGAGCTATCGGAAGGTATAACTTGTGACAAAGGATTACAACTTGTTGAAGAGAAATTTCCTAAAGATGAAGTAATATGCGATGTTGAAGTAGGAGACAATACAATACCTGCAAGTTACTTTTCGAGAGATTTCACTTCATATTTGATATATGGTAGTAAGCATACGATATACGTTAAGTGTAATAGAGAGTTAGCACCAGACATACATAGTAATAAAGTGACAATAGACGTAGCTCCTACGTGGTGGTGGCAATATGTTAAGCCAGCAGCGATAGTGTTTGGAGTGTTACTTGTGCTTGGATTTATGGCAAATATATTTAGGATGTTTATACCGATACCACCTGTGAGGGAGCGAAAATGAATAACACGTTGAAGGCTTTGTTAATATCGACAACGGCAATATTGTTAGCGAATATATTATTAAAGATGATGTTTCCACAACCTGTTGTGGTGGTAGGGCATGAAAGTATCAGTAGTGATACCCACATACAACGAGGAGGACTACTTGCCGGTACTCCTTGAATCTATTGGTAGTCAGTATGTCAAGCCAGACGAAGTAATAGTGGTTGACAGCGGTTCTACAGATAAAACAGTAGAAATAGCAAAGCAATATGGATGTAAAGTATTCAACGGTATAAGAAACGTAAACTACAATAGAGACTTAGGTATAAGGAATGCAGAAGGAGACATTGTAATAAATACAGACGCAGACTGTATTCTACCAGAACATTATGTTGCTTATGCAAAAAATATCATGAGAGACAACGTTAGTATGGCTACAGGGTGCGTATATCCGATAGAGAAAATGCCATTATATTATGTATGGAGAGCTTCACAAAACTTCATGAAATGGGTACAGTCGATAGTTGCTGGATGGGTAACGCCTTATGGATGTAACTTTGTGGTTAATAAAGAGAAATATATCAGAGCAGGTGGGTTTTACAATTTAGGAAATCCGTTCAAAGAAGAAGTTGATTTGGCAAGAAGGTTAAAGAGTGTAGGTGATGAAATATTTTCGATACATTTATACGTATTTACTTCATCGAGAAAGTTTATTATAACAGAAAAAGGGATAGTATCTGAAAGCAGAATGTGGTATCAAGAAAAAGCGGAGGGTTGGTAATGAGGGATTTAATACTTGGTATCTTGCTCGGTTTTGTTCTTGGCGTATCTGTAGGTTATGCTATAAGAGAATTTGCAGCAATAAGACAGGAAATAAAAGACCTGAATGATATAAAATCTATAGAGGCTATGCTAAAATGAAGCCAAGAACGTTATACATATTTTACAAGCTATACGTAGATAGCGACAGAACTACAGATTATGACTATATAGAAGAAAAAGTATATGAAGTAACTAAAGAAATAGAGATACCGAACACAAAGTATGTCACGATAATGAACGATGGAGATTACAACGTTTATGTTAAAAAAGACAAAAAGAGAGAAATAGAAGTAAAAGCTGGAGAAAAAGTAACACTTTATGTAGGCAATACTAACATAATAAAATTAAGAACTAATGTAGGTGAAAGCACTACTGTTAGAATAATACCTCAAAGGTGATAACATGGAAGAGATAGCAATAGACCTGAAAGATATTCTTGTATTGCTAATAGGTCTTATTATTCTTGGATATTTAGTAATGTGGTTATTAAACTTTATTAGGTAGGTGGTATTATGAAACTGCCTAAGATAATAGAAGACTATCTTAGGTTTAGAAGCTATGTAGAGAGAACCTACAGACTATCTGAAGTTACGAGGCAAACGTTTGATTCATTTGAGAAGTTAGTAAGCTCGAATGAGTTCAGAGATTTCAAAAGAAAATCGAGAAAACTCATCAATGAAATTCTAACGTTACTTGTCGAAACTGGTGCTATAAAATTAGAACTTAAGAAGGAGAGATAAATATGGAAGAAGAAATAATAGGCAAAATAGACTTAAGAGAATATGTAACACCAAATGATGAGTTAATAGTTAAGATGGCAAACGAATTAACAGTAGAAGAAGCATATTACTATCTAAGAGACAAAATAGGATATTATACAGAAGAAAAAGACTACTGGAAAACACCAAGACAGACATTACTCGACGGCTGGGGAGACTGTTTCGATAAGTCAATGGTATTACAGAGTTACTTGATGGCTAAAGGGATACCTTCATATGTGAAGTTTGTGTTTCTACCTACTGAATTCTCAGGACATGCATACGTTGTAGCGTATTACAATGGCGAAGAGATACCATTAGATACAACGTGTGTCTCTTGTGAGTTTGGTCAAGCACCAGATATGCCAGAGATTCTTGTTGCTACATTCGACGGGGAGAACTTAGATGTCGTAAACGACAGATTATGGAAACTTCTTACATTGTCGGTTAGAGAAACAATTAAAGAACGCTCTAAAGTTGCAGATGTGGTGATAGTATGAAGGTAGAAGAAAGAAGGAGACTCAGTAGGAAATTTAATATGTTAAAGCCAATGTATAGTAGAATACTAAAAAGAAACAGAAACAAGGTCAATATAACATTGCTTGAACTTGTAAGGCTTGCAGATTATATCGAAAGTAAAGGTATATCAGTAGATACGATAGACTTAGAAGCAATAATAGACCCAAAATTAACATATAATGAAAATAAAGAAATAATAGACGAGGTGGTGAGGTATGGATATTAATGATTTAGAAAAATATGCGAAACCGATAGATACGAAAGTTACAAAAAGAGAAACTTTAGGTTCTGTTAGAAGGTTAGCAAAGAAATATGCAAAAGATGTTAATGGTATATATAAAGAGACAAAATTTGGTGCAATCGTTAAGACAAAAAATTGTACCGTAGTATTTACTAAAGGAGGTAAGAAGAATGCCAGAAGATAAAAAAGAAAAGAAGAAAAAGAAAAAAGAAAAGAAGAAAGAGAAGAAAGACCCATTCAAAGGTGGCAAGAAATCTCTTGAGAAAATACTGGAGTTACTTGAGTTAAAAGCGAAACCAGTGAAAGTAGTAGGAAAAAAGAGACGTGAGATGCCAGAAGAAATTGGCTGGTGGGAGAGATACAAGAGAAGGAAAATGTACTATCTGGTGGGTATAGGCGTTGGTATAGAGAGTGCATGTAAAAACATAGACAAATATAAATCAGGACTAATCCTCGTTGTCAAGTCAAAGGAATTCAGAAAACTGCTCGACAAGTATAAAGATAAACTAAAGCTTAGATATAAAACCGCTATGGGGGGCAGGGTAACAAAGCTGGATGTAGAAGACAAAGAGACATTAGAGAAAATATGCGAACTATACAGAAAATATAAAAGAGGTGAACTAAAGTAATGCCATACAGATATGATATTTTGCCGAAGGCATGTAGGTGTGTGGTGTGTGGTTTCGTACTGTATAATCCGAATAAACATTGTATAGATATTACGTGCCCAGTGTGCGGAGGTACTATGAGAAGGGCTTGGGACTTAGAAGCAGGGGGTGTTAGTTTTGTATAATGCATTTAGTAAAAGTGTACTGAATACGGTAGAGGGAGACATAAAGATAGTAACTAAAAAAGTAGGTAAGATGAAGTGGGTCAGCATATTATACAAAGATAATAAGAAAATAGTAGCCAAAGAGGACGAAACACCTCTCGGTTCATTCATGAAAATTGTATGGGAAATATTTAGAAGATTTGTAAAGTGATGCCTTATGGATAAGGCACTCTCAAAAGCATTAAAAAGATTAGCTGAGAGAAGGAGAAAAGTATATCGCAGGCTAATGGAACGTGCTTTAAAAAAGAAATACGTAAGAAAAGTAGTTGTATGGTACGGTAGCAGACCTGTAGGTCATGACCCAACAGATAGAAATAAGGCAAAAATGTATTGTGCAGTTAATGTTAATGTAGCTACCATAAATCCAGATTACAGTATAGACACATTGTATAATATAGCCGAGAGAATAGCATTACAGCTTGAGTCAGACCCAAATCTGAATATCACTATGAACTTAGCAGGCATAGAGGACGAACAAGTATTAGACGAAGACGAATATATGTATATAAAGTCGTTCCTTGACAAATATAACGAAAGAGCAACTGAGTGCTTTAGAAAAAAGATGCTATTAGGTGAAGGCGAAACATTTGAAGTTTACAAGCATATTCTTATCGAAATACTGATTTGTGGTATAGGTCTCGCAGAAGAATACGT
>Ga0190313_1001139_pt1 | contig 14552 bp, 15 predicted proteins | sample 4870071011_MG_FD_169989 | JGI IMG/M metagenome (GOLD analysis project Ga0190313, IMG submission 169989) | Hydrothermal vent sediment bacterial communities from Southern Trench, Guaymas Basin, Mexico - 4870-07-10-11_MG | ecosystem: Environmental > Aquatic > Marine > Hydrothermal vents > Sediment ...
CATTAGACGCTATTGCTAAAATGTCCTTCGGTACATTAGCTGTTCTGTTTTGCATTATGAGCTCTAAAGTTACGTTCATTGTTTCTTGAGGTATCGTCTTAGCTTCACGTCCTCTCATGGGGAAAAGATGTTCGATAGTGTATCCTAGAATAGAATAGCTTACCGATACCTGAAGAACTAGTGAGAGTATTAGCGCAGCAATCACTAATACTAATGCTCTCATCGACTTACCTATCAACTAATATTTGTTCGGTAATACATATTTTTAGCTAAGAAGCTTTCCTTCCAGAATTTTCTCAATAACCTCCTTAACACATAAACCATCGGGTTTATCGCAAATGTAGTTAGCTACTTCTTTTACCTCATCTACAGCATTAGCTGGCGCTATGCCTATGTCTGCTTCTCTTAGTAAATAGTAGTCGTTTTCACCATCACCTATGGCTACGATTGCTCCTTTAACGTTTAGTAGCTTCCTTACTGTTTTTAATGCTCTGTCCTTACCGTATCCTTTAGGAGCAACTATGAGCCTATTTATGTTCTTAACGATACGAACATAGTCAAAAAGACCATGGGTATGAAGTATTTCTTCAAGCTCTCCACGAACCTTAGCCCCATATATTATAACGACCTTTCCTACAGCTTTGGGTTTAAGCTTAGAATTGAGGAGGATATGTCTTATACTATCCCAACCATTCGGCTTATCAACATATACTTTTCCGCCATAGTGGAATACTGAGCCGTTTTCGAATGCTAAAATATGTGCTAAATTCTTAACCTTCTGAGGAACAGTTTTCCCCGTACCACTAGTTATTATGGCTATTTTCAACCCTCTTTTTCTCGCCTTAATGAGTGCTTCTATGACTTCTGGTCGAACAGTCCATAATCCCTTACTTTTCCTATCAGATATTGTTCCATGATAGTCTAAGGCAAGTAATTCTACGTTCACCTTAATATTCACCTACAAATTAGCTACATTATCTGTTTAAAGACAAGCTCTTCTTCGTCCCCTTCCTTCCAAGGTTTTTCTTCGAGAAAAACTATTTTCGCTAAATCTGTTCCAATATATGTGCCTACTCCTCTAACCTTAACTTTGCCTACATAGGTTTCAGCTATTGAAGTGAACAGGGATGCTTGCTCATAAGACTTAGTAACTAAACCAACAATGTTCTTTTTATTTGCCAGAAGCTTTTCACCCTGCCTAAATGATCTACCCAAGCATCCTCCAATACCATAGTATGGTATACCTGCGTCCATAGCGCAAATCTCACCAAACTCACTCATTAGCATTAGAGCCGTAGGCTTTCCTCCGATATCGTTTTTGAATTTAATCCACATGTAGTGCTCCTCAACGCTTACAACATTGAAAACCAATGGTTCTTCAGAAAATTTTACATTAGCATTACTTATTTCAGCTAAAATTTTCCTTACTGTAGGTTCAATGTTTAGCTTATAAGCCCCTCGCGCTCTATATGGATCCCTCTCGGGCCTTACTTCTATGTGTGCATGAATTCCACTCCATGGACATAGATATCCTGAGACTATACATTCCCCAATGTAGTCTCCTAGGTGAAGTCTTTCTCCAACGTTGACCTTTGGCTTAACATGGAGAGTTTTCAAAACTACGCCTTCACGTATTTTAAACACTATAAGTGGTTCTTTTTCAGAACCATCCGGCCTGTATTTTGGGGAATTAAACCATCTAATCTCTTTAACTACAGCTTCATCTACTGGAAGTAGTGCTTCTCTATCCTTAAAGTAAATGTCGATAGCTGTCTCATTCCTATGTCCTATGTATGGTGAATCGAAAAAACTATAGATTGTTCCTTCAGGAATTTTCAATGAAACATTAACTTCTTCGGCAATAGCTATTTCAGCAAATCTCAAAATAGCTCCACCGCCTAGAGAAATAACTACTGGAAAAACATATTTGAAATTTAGGGAAGCAAATGTATGATCCTCTAGAGCTTACAGAGGTTGTTAGAAAAGTTGTTGTTAAAGAGGTAGATGGAGTAGAGCTTAGAAAGTACTATCGTTTCAGAGGAGGTAGATGGTACGGGGGTATAGCTACAGCTGATTGTGTAGGATGCAACTTGAGATGTAGGTTCTGTTGGAGTTGGAGACCACGTGACTTTATGTCGCAATATGGTAAATTCTACTCTGCTGAAGAAGTCGCTGAGAAGCTCATTAGAATTGCTTCTAGGAGAAGATATAGGCAGTTAAGGGTTAGTGGCGGAGAACCTACAATAAGTAGGGTTCACCTGGTTTCCCTTTTAGAGAGACTTTCGCAAACAAAGTACTTGTTCATACTTGAAACCAACGGTATTCTACTAGGTGCATACAGGGATTATGCTCGTGAGCTTTCAAAATTTAGAAATTTGCATGTAAGAGTTTCTATTAAGGGTTGCTCTAAGGAGGAATTCGCAAAACTTACTGGAGCAAAACCTGAGGCATACGAGCTACAATTTAAAGCATTAGAAAACCTACTTGACTACTCCGTTTCCGTTCATCCAGCAGTTATGATGAGTTTTTGCGAGAAGAAAAATGTTGAAAGACTTGTTGAGAGACTTAGAGAAATAGATGAGGCATTGGTTAACGAGCTTGAACCAGAATACGTATTCCTATATCCCCACGTAGTTGAGATTTTACGTAAATACGGCTTAAAACCTAAGATAGCATACAGACCAGACAATATTCCTGAAGAATTAATCTAACCTTCCCCTACAAAATCTAGACAAAGGACAAATACTGCATTTTCTCTTTGAACAATAAAGTTTATCGTGTACATAAGCTATTGTTTGAATCCAACCTGCAAGCTTCCCGAAAGATTTTGAAGCCCAATAGGTAGCGCATTTATCCTTAAACGGACACTTATGACATGAATATTTAGTACAATAGTTTTTCCTTGGGCTTTCCTTTTTAACATTGAAAATGTAACGTATAAATCTTCTAAAATGAATATCGACGGGTGCTAGCCATGTAGCGTTTCTTCTAGTAAATAGCAAATATGCGTCAGCTGTTTTTACACCAACATTCCTACATTTAGAGAGCAAATCCTTTCTTAGACTCCATAGATCACCATATTCTTTCATTGAATCTTTCCTTAAAATTTCAATACATGAACTATATGCTTCTTGAGCTCTTCTTAGCTGATAGCTTCTGCTAATGCTGAAGTCAGGTTTTTCCTTGGAAAATATCTTTTTAACCCATCTTACAACGTTTACGTGGAAATCTGTTCTTTGAGATAAAACTATTGTTACAAGCATAGCTTCTTTATCATACGGATTAATTGACAGTCTTAACTTACCATAGAATTTTATTAATTCTAAAACAACATCCTTAAACCGATCGTTTACATCCCCAATGTACGCAGTAGGATTAAACCATAGTCCTGAATAGTTGAGAATTGCTTCAGTATCGTTTATGTTCGCGCTTAAAAAATGTTCCTTTAGACTAAGTTTCAATCCTAAATGACTCCCAATAACCTTAACCCAGACATTTCCTCTCCTCTCGAAGAAAGCAAGGTTAAATGAGGGATAGAGCGTTAGGCTCAAGTCGTAGGGTTCATTAATATGTATTTTAACATTGTCACTCATACCTTAGTGCCTCAGCGGGTTCGAGCTTGGATGCCCTATATGCTGGAGGTAATGCTCCGACCAAAGTTAATGCTATAGTTACCGTAATTATTAATGTTAATGAGTTAGGAGTTATCACGAAGCTTATTGTTCCAAATGGTCCTCTGGATCCTGAAGGTGTAAACATTCCTCCTTCTATAAGTGCTCTACCTATAAAAATCCCTAAAGGTAAACCCACGGCTAAAGCTATTGATGCTAAAGTTAGTGCTTCAATAAGTATGTTTAAGAGAACCATATGTCTTCTTAATCCCAGCGCTCTTAGAACACCTATTATCCTTATTCTCTCCATAACTGTTGTGAACATGGCATTCATTACGCCTATGGCTGCTACGATAAGTGTGACTGATGCTATGCTTCCAATTATTAGCGAGAAAAACCTCATAGAATCCATGACCGATTTAACAATGTATTTTATTGCGAAAACACCAATGTCCTTTCCGAAAAGATCCCTTATTTGCTCAATAACGAAATCTGCATTGTCAACATCATCAACTGTTATTACGAGTTGATTATAGCCTTTCATTCTGGTACCTGTAACTTTGAAGTGTATCTCCTCAATTACACTATATGGAACTATTAATGCTTCGTCGATGGGCCCTATAAATGTGAATCCGTATTTTTCAAGTAAACCTTCGACTCTAAATGGTACCTTAGTTTGTCCTACTTTAACATACAATGTGTCACCTACATGTATGGGAAAACCTTCCTTCCCAGCTTCGGAGGCTACATTAAACCCTACTAAGCAGCTTTCAGAAGTTGTTATTGTTGCCGTACCCTCATAAGTTTTCGCATCGGGGATTATGAGATGAAGGTTTTCGGGAGGAACACCTATTAATGTTATATCTTTCTCAAATACTCCAAAATCTATTTTACCAGAAAACGAAGCGTAAGGCGAAATGGCTACAATGTGAGGTATATTTTCTAGCTGTCTTATATCGTACCACTCGAAAGGTTTTGTTGATGAAAAAACGTAAATGTTGTTGAGACCTCCTTTAGCGAAAATATTAGCCATAGAGTATGTTACACTATCGCTTACCGAGAGAACTAGTGCTAGCAACGTTACACCAATAAGTATTCCCAGAAGTGTTAACGCTGATCTTAGGCTCTGACTTTTAAGTCCTTTGAAGGAGAAAACTAGAAGGTCCCATAGATTCACTTCAGCTACTTCCTCCTAACGTATTTGATTAGGATAACAGCTACTACAATAATTGACGCTACAATTCCAAGTATCGGTAACGCTATTTCACTAAACTCCATGCCTACCTTACTTTTTTCTTTCATCTCCTGTTTGAAGTAGATCGTTATTTCCTTAGATATACTACTCCAAGTCCTATTAGGTTGCTGATACTCTATTGTTAACAGTATTTTGGCTTCCCTTACACCTAAAGTTCTAGTGTATATGAAGAAGTTTGTTCCTTCACCGGAATCTAAATCTCCCAAGTACACTGTTGGATTCTCTATTGAAACGTTTCCTTCAACAACTTTGGACGCTAATGTCACATATTTTGCTTTAGCATCACCTATGTTTACGAGTTGCCCCTTAATTATTACTCTATCTTCGCTCTGCGTTTGCTGTAGTTCCACAATTCTCAGTTTCGCTTCTCTAACTACTGGTATTTGGAATGTTTTTGAAATGGATTCTTCAACACCTTTCCACTTGTACTTTAACTCTAAATTCATAGTGACAGTCTCTACGTTTTCGCTTAACATTGGACAATAAACTTTAGCTACGATTTTGGCTTTCTCTCCAGGCTTAAGGAATATGTATTGCGGATTCAATGAGATAATGGATAGTTGGTTTGAATTAGTAGAAATTGTTACTTTAGTAGGTACTAAGCCTTTATTCTGTATGTAAAATACTACGTCTTGCTTCATAGCTTGTTTTACACCATACGTTCCTAGATTTATTAGAAACTCTGGTTTTTCAGCAACTTTCCCGACAACGTTAAGTGTTTTCTCAAAAGTAAATAGTCCTTTTTCAACAGTAATTGTTAACCTTATTGTCAATGGTACTTCATATGTTGTTATAGGTAATGTATCTGGGATGTAGAAGTTAAAACTGAACTTTGCTTCTTCACCGAAACCTAATGCCTTACTATATGACTGCACTATTTTACTTCCGAGAAATTCTGGAAGGATAAGTTCAGCGACGACATTTGTGATTTCAAGCTGAGTATTGGAAATTACTGTTAGAGTTAAAGTGTTTATTTCGCCAAGTTTTAATGGTTCTCCATTGTTTATCTCATAACTTACTTTAACAAGGTCACTGGTGTCTGTAGGTAAGCTTATTTTGTAATGTTTTCTTAGCTCATAGGGTTTATCGCTAAAGAACATTACTGAAAACTCTAATGAAATGTTCTCTAAGCTTAAGGTTTTCAATGTTGTTTCAAAGCTTTTTCTCTCGCCGGGATTTAAAACTCCGATATTTACTAAATCATTTTCTACTATAACATTTGGGGAATCGGAAGTAATTTTAACTGTAAGGTTTGATACTGACTTATTTCCGAGGTTTTCAACGATCCCGTCTATTGTGACTATTCCGTTCATGTATCTTGTTCTTACAATATCTAATTTGATTAAAGGCTCCTTATTATCTAAGACTAAGTAGTAAAATGTTCTAGATATTTCAGTAATGTGGTCAAGCTGCTTTACAGATGCTTTAACATTAACGCTGACTAAAGGTTTCATGAGTTTATCGTATGGTGGAACGTACGCCTTAACTTTAACTTTGAAACTTTTTCCGGGTGAAACATGCATTGTTGTTGGCGTATAATTTAATATTGAAATGTCATTCGAACTTGCACTGACGCTTACACTAGACTCTACCGAGCCGTTGAAGGATATTTCGAATTCTAAAGTATTTATTGAGTCTGGGTTAAGCTTTCGAAGCTTAGCATTAATTGTTAAAGAGGGTTTTTCGTAAAGTGAAAGCTGAAATGTGAAGGTGGTTCCTTTTTGTTCCTTAACGTACTTGCTTATAGGTATTTTGTACTGCACGTATACTACGAAAGAGTATGTTCCAGGCTTAGCATTAGCAGGTATTATAATGTTAGTTTTTAACTCTATAATTTTCCCCTTAGCTACAGTTGCTGGATGTGCTAAGTAAATTACTGAGCCTCCATCCTCAGAAGTAAGGGGTTCTGGAAGCTGTAGTTTTACAAGAAGGTCTTCTATGCCTTCATCATTTCTTGGGGTGAAGTATAGTGTTAAAGTAGCTATAGTGTTGGGGTATGGTGTTTTGCCGTCACTTGTTGACCATGTTGCTCCTAGAAACATTAATGGATATAGTGGTTTAGTGTAGGCTCTAATTACTGTAGGTGAGAAAGTAGCTACGATTATGAGCGATATTATTAGTATAGTGTATGCAACTTTGTGTTTCATGGCACTTTCTCCTCTATAAGCACTCCATCTCTTAAAAATAATATTCTATCGGCTACTTCAGCTATTTGAGGATTATGTGTAACTACAATAACTGTTTTTCCTTCTTTAGAAAGCTTCTTAAGTATTGAAATTATTTGGGCACCACTTTTACTGTCCAGATTTCCTGTAGGTTCATCAGCCAATATTACGTGGGGGTTATTAGCTAAGGCTCTAGCAATAGCGACTCTCTGCTGTTCACCACCACTAAGCTCCCTAGGTCTATGATGGGCTCTTTCACTTAATCCCACCATTTCAAGTAGTTCATATGCTCTCTTCTTCCTTAACTTTCTAGGGTATTTTCCTATGGCTAAGGCTATTTCAACATTCTCTAAGGCGGTAAGCCAGGGTATTAGGTTGAATTGTTGGAAAACGAAGCCTATGTATTTAGCTCTGAATTTCGAAGCTTCAGCATCACCTAGCAAGCTAACATCTCTACCTAAGAAAAACACTTTTCCTGATGTTGGTTTGTCGAGTAGCCCTAGAATGTTAAGTAATGTTGTCTTACCTGAACCAGAAGGCCCCATTATAACGAGAAACTCTCCTTTCAAAACATCAAATGTAACGTTTTTTAAAGCTTTAACAGCAAGTCTACCTTTACCATAAATCTTAGATACATTAACAACCCTATATGCTGTCTTCAGCTTTTTAACCATTACTAATCACTTTAGAGCTCAAGAGTTTCTTCAGCCTTCAGCATCCACTTACCATAGAGTGCTCCAGTAACTAATCCTAGGATCGTATAGGATACTATATCCGTAACGTAGCCTAGCACTGTAATCTCTTGTGGAATACCTAGCTCCTCAGGCTTAAACCCTCCCATACCTGAGAAAGCAAGCGAAAGACCTGTTTTAATAGCTAATATGATATACGATATTAGCAAAGCTTTTGTAAGAGGATTTTTAAACGGGAGTTTCTCATAGAACTTGGCTACGATAGCTCCAACAACAATCCCTATAACTACGGCCATTATTATAGCGTAAATGCTTCCTTGAATTCTAGACAAATTATACATTACTAATGCTGCTTGTTCGGGAGAACCTTGAGGGAACTTTACTCCATATTCTTCAATAAGTTTCTCAACAGCCTTTTTAAACATGCTAATGTACGCTTCCTTATAAACAGTCATTACTATGAAGTTTGCTGATGCAAGAAATATTCCTGAAACAAGTCCGCCGATAAGACCAGCTTTAATTCCCGAACCGACTTTGCCCATGAATCATTACCTCTTGGCTTAATAACTAAGTTTGTCTTACTTAAATTTAATTCACTATAACCTATGTAAAGAATCCTTTACATATTGTAAATAATGCTTTACACATTCACTTTTATATACTCCCTTCTCAAGTACTTGCGAAAAACTCTTAGAATGGAAACAATACATTAACCATTACGAGATAGGGTATGATGAATAAAGATGCATTAGCTAAAAAGGTAGCTTTAGTAGCCGTATATTCAGCGTTAGGTGTTGTTTTAGCGCCGTTTCTCCAAATCCCCTTCTTAACCACTAAAGCATTCCCGGGACAGCATCTTTTAAACGCTATTGTAGGGGTGACTTTAGGTCCTTTTTGGGCATTTATTGTAGCAACAATTGTTGGAATTATAAGGAATGCTTTAGGTGTAGGTACAATATATGCTTTCCCAGGGGGGATTCCTGGAGGAGTTATTGTAGGGCTCTTCTCAAGGGTCTTAAAGAAGATAGGTAAAAGCGATAAAGTAGAGTATGCTGCTTTCAGCGAACCTTTAGGAACAGTATTTATTGGAGGTACTCTCTCAGTATACCTCGTAGCTCCACTAATAGGAGATTTAAAGTTGACAGGAGCACTTATTCCAGTATGGATTATTTTCGGCGTAAGTTCGATTACAGGTTCTATTATGGGTTTTATTGTTTTAAAGGTGCTAAGGCGTGCTGGATACCTTAACCGCATCTCTACTTGGTAAAAGAACGTTAATAATAGGTGAAGTTGGATCAAGGAAAACAGCGTTAACGGCTAGAATAGTGCTTGGCTTCGTATCTATGGGTTTAGGTAGTGAAATAACGATTATAGATATGGCTCCTAAAAAAGTGTCCGACGTGGGAGGAAAGCTGACAGATTATTTATGCAATAAGTGTCTTGAAAGTGTAAGGTATTTCTCAGCAGAAATAATTCCACCAAGGCTTACTAGCAGAAATGAGGAAGAAGCAATAGAATATGCTATAAGAAATTTTAGGATGTTAAAACCATTGCTTGAAAAATACCTTAGCAATCCAACAAGAATACTTGTAATAAATGATCTATCGATATACTCTCATGCAGGTCCCTTTGAGGATGTTGACGCATGCATTATGGAAGCTGAAACATTCTTAGCTAACAGCTATTTTGGAAAGAGAATTAACGGGAAATTCCCAAAAATAGGGTTTAGAGAAAGAAAATTCATAATAGACTTATTGAAGTTCATGGATAATGTTATTGTTATGGAAAAGTTAGGGAAGGGTGTTAGGGGGCTCTTAGGGCCTAAAGCTTAGTGAGTACACCGTTAGAGAAGTGGTCTTCTAGGGGGATAATATAGCTTTCGTAAATTAGAGTAATAACGTTAAACAATATTAGCTTGAGTTACGAATGTATTTGAATGGTTAACGAAAGAAAATCCTTAAATATATAGAATGTTACGTTAGGATATAGGTGCTTTTAGTGAAGGAAGCCCCCTTACAGAGTATCGCTAGATCTGCTATTCTCTTAGGGGGCTTCCTCTGTAGCTGGTGTTGGTGGTAAGTAGCCTAGCCTTTCATTGGGGCCTTTAATTATCTTCTTCACAATTTAATCCTCCTCTGGTGTTTCTTATGTCTTCTAAAAACATTATTGCTAAACAATATGAAGCCTATAGGTACGCTTTAGTTAGTGTTGATTCTCTAAAGCTTCATGAATACCATATTGATGAACACTTAAAGGAGCTTGAGAGAGAAATTTTAAATGATGGTGTTATTAAGAAACCCGTTATCGTTGAGGAAAGCTCATTAGTTGTTCTAGACGGTACACATAGAGTTACCTTAGCTAGAAAGCTTGGATTTAAGAAAATACCTGCAATATTAATTAACTATGGACTGGCTGAAATCTGCTCATGGGCTCATGTTTATGAAGGTTTTTGCGATATAGGATTTTTCGTAAATAGTTTAGTTAAGCTTATGAAGATATCTGATGGAGAGCCCTACAATAAAAACTTCGTTATAACTATTCTGAACAGCGATGGTGATGCTGTAAAAGTATCCTTCTCGAATATTTACAAGCTATATTGGACCGTGCATTTCCTCGACAAATTCGTTAAGGCATTAGGTTGTGAGGTAAGGATAATACCTGATAGTGATGTTGGAAAGTACTCTAAGAAGCCGTTCGTAGCTATAATTCCCCCGCCAATACCTAAACATGAGGTTTTAAGGATTGTTAAAGAGGGGAAAAGATTTCCGCCGAAATCGACAAGACATGTGCTTAAGATTACATTAAACGACGTTAATGTACCTTTACATGTGCTTTATGAGGGATAGTTTTTTCTGGAGAGCACGTTGCTAAGCACATTTACTACGTAATCTATGTCTTCTCTGGTTATCATGTAGGGGGGTAGGAATCTTAGCACAGTTTCTCCAGCCTTTAACGAAATTATTTTCTCGTTAAGTAGCAATTTAATTGTAGGCTCAGGGTTTTCGCCTAAATCTATTCCGAGCATTAGTCCTAAGCCCTTTATTTTTTCCTTTGGAACAATTTTGCCAAGTCTTTCCCTAAAGTACTTGCCGGTTTCACGAGCTTTCTCCGCAACATTATCCTTTAGTAAGACATTTACTGCAGCTGAAATAGCTGCACATGCAACAGGATTGCCGCCATAGGTTGTTCCGTGTTCTCCCGGTTCTAGGGATTCCCCTATTTCGCTGGAAACAGCTACTAAGCTTACGGGAAAACCTCCGCCAATAGCCTTACCAGCAACTAAAATGTCAGGTTCAATACCGTAGTGTTGGTGTGCCCATATTTTGCCTGTTCTTCCGAAACCTGTTTGGACCTCATCGAAGATAACTGTACATCCCGTTTCATTACATTTTTCTCTTATTGTTTTTAGGAATTCTTTTGTGGCGACGTTGAGTCCTCCTTCTCCTTGAACTACTTCTACTATTATTGCTGCTGTTTCCTCATCAACAAACCTTTCAACACCAAAAACATCATTAAACCTAAGAAAAACAACATCCTTAAGCAATGGTTCAAAAGGCTTACGGTATTTAGGATTCCATGTTAGCGAAAGAGAACCCATAGTTCTACCGTGAAAGGAGTTCGTGAATGCTACGAACTTTTTCCTTCCAGTATATTTTCTGGAAAACTTAAGTGCTGCTTCAACAGCTTCGGTTCCACTATTTTGAAAGAAAACGTATTCCAACTTTTTCGGTAAGATTTTAGAGAGAGCTTCAATACTTTCATCTCTCGAATCTATGTCGAAGGAGTATGATGCAACCATAATCTTTCTCATTTGCTCATAAACCTTTTCTACAATCTTGGGATTTGAATGCCCTAGAAACGCCGTTCCATACCCCGTATGGAGATCAAGGTATCTGTTTTCTTTATCATCCCAAACATACTGCATATAACCCCTAACAATCCTTAAACCGTATTTAGGGTAAAGTTGAAGTAGTTTCACAAAAACATCACCTAGAAACACTAATTAAGGTCTTATTAATTAAAGATTACCGCTAATTTAGAGTTTAAAAACTGGTGTATGTCCGAAGAATCCTAAATCAACTATTGATCCGGGTTCGGCATTTACAGGGATTATTCTAAAGCCTACAGGCTTGCCTTTGACTTCACTAGCAACTTTTAAATCATACAGTACTTTTGCAATCTTACGGTACCCTACAGGCTTAGATACCGGAACCATATCTACTCCGTAAACGCATGCGAAAGAGTACTGTATCAGATCTTTGACCGTATATGCTCCCTCAACCGCTCTCTCCTTTAACACATTATCCTCTGCGACTGCAAGCATTACTTCATTAAATCCCGTTATTTTACCTCCTAGCTTTGAAGCAACATTACTAATGGACTTGCTTAATACCCATACTCCATGAAGTGTTCCATAGTCTCCAAAGCGTGTTTCTCCAAGTCTCTCTACCACTTTAGCAACACTCACATCCATCCAAGGGCTAGGTGAGAGATCAACGCCATAGAATTTGAGACCATATTTCTCCGCTAAGTCTTCAATTAGAGCATTTATTTGAAGGAGTTTCGCAGATGCTTTTTCCTCAACATAAGTGAGGTTTTTAGATGCTAAATACTCTTCAACAATGAATGGCGTATATGAAATACCGTTTGAACCTATGGGTGCTTTTGATGCTGGAAAATAGGGTGTTAAAGTTTCCCCCCAAATAGCCGTTAACTTGTACCCATTATCTTCGTTAAGGTTTTCGAAAATCCTTGCAATAGACAATAAATCATCATAGCTCCTTAACACTATGCTTCCAAAACTTCTCTTATTGTTAAGTAACGCGTTAGGTAAATCCCATACTCTACTATCATCCGACTTGAAATGGAGTGATGATACAAAATCTATTGAATATCTCTCCGCAAGATCTTCAAAAACTTCAGCATACCTCTCAACGTTCCCTATATTAGGATCTACGTACGGCAAAGAAAGCCTAATCGTACAAATTCTAAGTTCGCTCTTTAATTTATCTATTAGCTCTAGAAATTTCTGGACAACATTCTCTACGATGTTTTTTGCTTCATTAATGTCTTTTCCGTAAACTTCCCCTACCATTAAGGTTATAGCTCTAATGTTCACTTAAACCTAAACCTCGCTTAGACCTTTACCTTACCCATGAACAACGCTAAGACTATAGATGCTGCTGTTAAATCAGCTATACTTCCCGGATTAATTTTTCTAACAAATAGTTCATTATCGAATTCTTTAAGTAGGTTAAAGCCTTTATCAAAGTCTTCCTCTATCAACTTAATAATTTTTGAAGCTCTGTTTTTCACATAGGAACTAACTGTTTTTCCATGCTTTCTTAAAACAATGAAGTCATCATACTTACTTAGGAGTTTAAGATATGTAAGCACTATAGCGTTGTTTATGTCTCCGTATCTTCTAAAAAACTCTTCTAAGTAGTGATAACCCTCGATAACCTCTTTTAAGCCATTAACACATGTTCTAGAAACTATGTCCTCAGTCGAAGCATATTTCAAGACGTAATGCAAAGTGATATTATTGCTTCTTATTTTAAATTCGTATTTTTCATCGTAAACATCAGGTATAGGTGCGTTGTTTACTCTACCTAAATATCTTGGTGAAGCAACTCTTATCGCTTCATAGTATTTCACGGCATCATCAACCGTTGTTTTTTCGACAATAGCTTTAGATGTAAATGAAAGTGATTCCAAGGACACTTTTCCATACGTTATTTCTGTAAGGAATATTGAAGGTAAAAGTATCGAAAATATTGTTGATGTACCTAGGTTTACGTTTCCTCCTCTATGCCATTTCCTAGAATTCCTTACACAACACAGTATAGTTTCACCAATACCTGGAACATAGGTTTCCCTACGTAAGCCACTGTTTAACGTAGCTATTAGGAGTTTACGAAAACACCATATAGACGCTGATGCCGAAACTATGAAGTGTTCTAGTCCCATATCCTCATAGCTATGGTACTTATGCACGTTTCCGGGTTTAGGTGTAGCTGCAGCTTCAAGTATTAGAGCGGCAGCTGAGGACGTTAATAAGCGCTCTATAGTGCTTATGTACATATGTTCTTACCCCCTCTTTAGCTCATTGATGAGTTTAACGGCTTCTTCATAAATGAAGTCAATTGTGTTTCTAGCTTTAGAATCTACTGATGCATGATAAACGGTGTCTTTACAGTGTCTTATTTTCTCCAGAAGCTCCAATGCCGTTGAGAAGCCATATATTTCAGCATAAGGCCTAATTTTCGTGTAGTGTATTAATGCTTCAACTATTGCTGGTAGAACTCTATTAAATGTCCTAGGCTTACTTCTAAGAATAACCACTTCTTTAACAAATGCGTTAACTAAGTACTTACCTTCACTGACCTGCTTAGGTAAACTATTCTCACATACGATATAGGCATCAGCTACCCTTATGTATCCTAAAGTATTTGTTATTTCACATATTTCCTTCTCCATATCCCTTTTGAAGATGCAGTTAAGAAATACTGAATACTCATTAACTATGTTCAATGTGAAGATGTTCTGTTTTTTAAGAAAACTGAGTATTTTCGCTCCTTTGTAAACATAGAAGTATAATGTTTTATCTTTTAAGTTAAGCTTTACACCAAGCGGAGAACAGTTCCATTTATTTCCTAACTTTATTACAGCAATTACCTCTGAGAACGTGTTCTCGGAAAAGCCAAGTTCTAGAAGAACACTAAATTTATCATTAATCATAGACGCTTACCCTCAATGATTTTAGCCTATTTAAAGCCCTCCTCTTATCTTTAGGGCTAAGTTTTGCCTCTTTAACTATGTTTTCAAG
>Ga0190313_1001140_pt1 | contig 14533 bp, 11 predicted proteins | sample 4870071011_MG_FD_169989 | JGI IMG/M metagenome (GOLD analysis project Ga0190313, IMG submission 169989) | Hydrothermal vent sediment bacterial communities from Southern Trench, Guaymas Basin, Mexico - 4870-07-10-11_MG | ecosystem: Environmental > Aquatic > Marine > Hydrothermal vents > Sediment ...
ATGATAATCCAACCAATTATTGGTAAAAACCACCAAAAATAATTCCAACCACTATTATTTGTGTCATGTAAACGTCTAATTGTTAAAGAAATCATTGGAATAAAAACGATTAATGAATAAATAGAACTGATTGCATCATTTTTCAATAATCCAAGTAATGCACCAACGATAAAACTAATCAAAACAGGCATCCAAAATTCTTTTATATCTGATTTACCCTCGAAATCAGACCAACGTTTAAACATATCAACATATTCTTTAAAGAAATTTTCCATTTGTATCCTCCTTTTTTTAACCATTATACCACAATTATAATTTTTTTTATAATATAATAAAATTATTTAATTGGTTTTAATCTTGCGGTAAAGTGTCTTAAGACTGGTGGTTCATAATCAAATTCAAGACCAACTAATGATTTTCTATTTTTATACACTTCAATTACAGCATCAGCAACAACGTCTAGATGTTTATAAGTATATGTTCTTCTTGGGATAGTAAGTCTCATAAGTTCTAATGGACTTTCTAAGTTTTTCCCAGTATCTAAATCTCTTCCTAAAAGGAATGATCCAATTTCAACAGCTCTAACTCCAGCTTCTAAGTAGAGTGCATTACAAACGCTTTGAGCTGGAAATTCGTAATATGGAATGTGTGGAACAATCTTTTTACAATCAACAAATACGGCATGTCCTCCTGTCGGATATTGAATCGGAACACCAGCAGCTCTTAATTTATCTCCTAAATATCTAACTTGATCAGTTCGATGTTGTAAATAGTTTTCTTCTAAAGCTTCCATAAGTCCTACACTTAAAGCTTCCATATCTCGTCCAGCTAATCCACCATAAGTTGGAAATCCTTCCATAGGAACGATATATGTACGACAAACATTATATAAATCAGTATCGTTCTTAATAGCGATAACTCCACCGATATTAACTAATCCATCTTTTTTACTACTCATTAATAAAACATCAGCTAAATCAAAAACTTCCCTTGCTATTTCAATAATGCTTTTATTTTTATATCCTTTTTCTCTTTGTTTAACAAAATAAGCATTTTCAGCATATCTTGCACCATCAATAATAACTTTTATGTTATTTTTTTTAGCTATTCCAGCAACGGCATGAAGATTTTCCATACTTACAGGTTGTCCACCAGCACTGTTATTTGTAATAGTTAATATAATACCGGCAATATTACTTTTTCCTTTTTCATTAATAATTTTTTCAAGTTCAATCAAATCAAAATTACCTTTAAAAGGATAATAATGTTCAGTATCAAAGCATTCCGCTGTTGCACAATCAATTGCTCTAGCCCCTGCCATTTCAACATGTGCTCTAGTTGTATCAAAATGAGTATTTGATATAAAGAACATTCCTTTTTTTGTAACTAATTGAGGAAGTACAACTTGTTCAGCTCCACGTCCTTGATGGGCTGGAATAACATAATCATAACCAGTAATGTGTTTCACAACTTTTTCTAATTTATAAAAGCTTCGCGATCCTGCATATGCTTCATCACCTTGCATTAAAGCAGCCCATTGATAATGACTCATTGCACCTGTTCCACTATCTGTCAACAAATCAATATAAACATTTTCACTTCTTAAAGAAAAAGGATTATAACCAGCTTCTTTTAGTAATTTAATTCTCTCTTCTTTGGTAGTCATTTTTATTGGTTCTATCATTTTAATGCGATATGGTGGAGCTACATATTTTCTATCCATTTTATTCCTCCAATTTATTGTAATATTAACACAAATGATATTATACATTACTGTGTTAGCGTTTACAATATTTAGTTTTCTTTTTCTGATATTTGTATTTATTTCAAGAATCTATAAAGTGTAACATATTTATTTATTAAAAAACTGCACCATATTTTTTCATAATTCTCTATGAAAAAAATTGGGGTGCAGTAATCATCTGATATTATATTTTCAATTATTCTAAAGGTTTAATATATTTAATAAGATATACAAATGGGGTATCTAAGAATGCTACAATAACTTTAATAGCGTAAGTAGTTATAAAAATACTAAAAACAATATCGTTATCATAAATACCTAAAAAAGCAATTGGAACAAAAATCGATGTATCAATAAATTGACTAAATAATGTCGATCCGTTATTTCTAATCCATAAATACTTGTCATCAGGTAAAAGTTTTTTAATTTTCAAAAATAAATGAACATCTATTAGTTGGCTGACTATATATGCAGTTAAACTAGCTAATGCTATTCTTGGCAAAACTGAAAAAATAGTAACAATAGCGTTATGGGAAAAATCATTAATGTTTGGAATAAACCAAATTGAAAACTGCATAATTACAACAGTTGCTAATAAACTAAAAAATCCAATATAAACTGCTTTTTTCGAATCCTTCAACCCGTATTTTTCACCAAGTGAATCAGTTACTAAAAATAAAGTTCCATACATTATATTACCTAGAGTAGCCACTAAATGTATTCCGAAAAAATTAAAGTCTATTGTTTTTGTTACTTGAATATTTGCAAGTATTGTTCCCATTGCAATCCATGCAAATAATCCGGTTTTACCGAACAATTTATATGCTAATACAATCATTGAAAAATTTACTAAAGCAAATACAAACCATAATATTTCATTACTCATTTTATTCCTCCTAGTTTTGTTATCGCAGGATGGTTACGAACTGCGTACTATCAATTAGCATAATAAATATATATTATTTATATAATTTTGTCAAACTTAAATATGTTATTTATAAATTTAAAACATTTTCTTAGGAAAACTATACTTTTATAGTAAAATAGTAATGCTGATAAAAAAAAGGGTGATTATAATGAGCTTACGAGTTGGAATCGACATTGGAAGTACAACAATTAAAGCAGTAGTACTAAATGAAAAAAATGAAACAATATATAAAACATACTTACGACACAAAAGTAGTATAACAACATCTCTAATTAATTTGTTAAAAGATATTGAACTATCATTTGACAACAAAAAGATGTTTTTTAACTTTACTGGTAGTGCCTCAATGTTTTTAGCTGAAGGAATAAACAAACAATTTACACAAGAGGTTATAAGCGCAACAGAGGCTCTTCAAGAAGAAGGCGGAGGTTTTGATGTCTGTATTGAACTTGGAGGAGAAGATGCAAAAATAATCTTTTTCAATGGAAATAATATTGAACAAAGAATGAATGGTACATGCGCTGGAGGAACCGGAGCATTTATTGATCAAATGGCTACATTACTTGATGTTGATAGTGAACAATTAAATGAACTAGCAAAAACCTATAAAAAAATATATCCAATTGCTTCACGTTGTGGTGTTTTTGCAAAAAGCGATATTCAACCATTATTAAATCAAGGAGCTACTCACGAAGATATTGCGATGAGTATTTACCAAGCAATCGTTAATCAAACGATTGCTGGTCTTAGTCAAGGAAGAAAAATAAAAGGACGAGTTGCTTTTTTAGGAGGACCTTTAACATTTGCTAGTGAACTTCGCAAAAGATTTATCGATTTTCTTGATTTAAAAGATGTTTTTATACCCAAAGATGGAGAAGTTTTTGTCGCCTATGGCGCTGCATTATTAGCTAGCGAAACATCCTCAACAATAGAAGAAATGATTGAAGATGTTATTAGATACGATAAGATTGATCATCGAAATCATAAAAAAACATTAAAACCTTTATTCGAAACAAAAAAAGATTTTGATGATTTTAAAAATCGTCATAATAAGGCTCGAGTTGAGCAAATTGATATCAAACAATATTCAGGAAATGCATATTTAGGAATTGATGCTGGAAGTACAACAACAAAATTAGTTTTAATAAATGATGAAAAAGAAATTCTTTATAGTTTTTATTCACATAATAAAGGTAATCCTGTTGATATGGTTAAAAAGGCCTTATATGAAATTTATGCCTTAACAAACAATAAAATAACGATAAAAAGTGCATATTCTACTGGATACGGTGAACAACTCATTAAAAATGCTTTCAGTTTAGATGGTGGAGAAGTAGAAACAATATGTCATTATAAAGCCGCAAAATACTTTTTACCAGAAGTTGAGTTTATTATTGATATTGGTGGACAAGATATGAAATGTTTCAAAATTGAAAATGGTGTTATAACAACTATCATTTTAAATGAAGCATGTAGTTCTGGATGTGGTTCTTTTATTGAAACATTTTCAACATCTCTTGGTCATACAATAGAAAATTTTGCTGATTTAGCATTAAAATCAGATAAACCTGTTGATTTAGGAAGTAGATGTACCGTCTTTATGAATAGTGGAGTAAAACAAGCACAAGCTGAAGGGGCATCTACAAGTGATATTTCTGCAGGGTTAGCTTATAGTGTTGTTAAGAATGCATTATATAAAGTAATTCGTGCAGTTGATGTTAAAGCTGAATTCGGTGAGAAAATCATTGTTCAAGGTGGTACTTTTTATAACAACGGAATATTAAGGGCTTTTGAACAAGAAATTAAAACAGAAGTTATTAGACCAAATATCGCAGGATTAATGGGGGCTTATGGAGCTGCCTTAGTAGCTCGAGAAAAACAACCAAAGATATCAACAATTCTAAATATTGAAGGATTAAATAATTTTACATATCGAACAATGAATGCTGTTTGTCGAAAATGCAGTAATAATTGTGCCCTTACAATAAACATTTTTAATGGTAAAAAATTCATTTCTGGTAACCGATGTGATAAAGGCGCAGGAATAATTTCGAACAAAGATAAAATACCTAATTTATATTTGTATAAATACGATAAAATTAGAAGTTACGTTTCTGATAAAAATAAAGTGTATAAGGCGAAAATCGGAATACCTTTCGTTTTAAATATGTATGAAAACATTCCTTTTTGGTTTACTTTTTTCGATACATTAGGATACGAAATCGTATATTCTGATCGTTCAACTAAAACTATTTATGAATTAGGACAAGAAACAATTCCTAGTGATACAATTTGTTATCCCGCCAAACTAGTTCATGGTCATATTGAGAACTTGTTAAAAAAAGACATTGATTTTTTATTCTATCCAAATATACCGTATAACTTTATTGAAAAGGATTATCGTGATAATGAATACAATTGTCCAATTGTGGCTTTTTATCCAGAGGTAATAGGAGCAAATATGGATAATATTGACTTAAATACATACTTAGATCCTTATGTTACTTTAAATAAGATTGATTATTTTGTAAAAAATATTTATGACGCCATGCATAGTAAAATGAATTTTACGAAAAAAGAACTCAAAAATGCTTATAAAAAAGCAATATTAGCTTATAAAAGTTATCGAGTTGACGTACTAGAAAAAGGAAAATCAAGTTTAGCATATGCTGAAAAATATAATAAAAATATTATTTTATTGGCTGGAAGACCTTATCATATTGATCCCGAAATTAATCATGGGATTCCTAAACTTTTACAAAGTTTAGGGATTGTTGTTATTAGTGAAGATTCCGTCAATTTATTCGCAGATCAAAAAAAAGTAAATGTTTTAAACCAATGGACATATCATACTAGATTATATGATGCTGCTAAATTCATTTGTAACGTTGAAAATGCTAATTTGATTCAATTAGTATCTTTTGGGTGTGGATTAGATGCAATTACAACCGATGAAGTAAAAAGAATTTTAGAAAACCATCATAAACTATATACTCAAATCAAAATTGATGAAATTAATAACTTAGGTACTATTAATATTCGAGTTCGTAGTTTGCTCTCAACAATGAAAGGAGTGGAATAATGGCAAAACTAATTTATGAAGATGGACGAGTGCTTTTTACAAAAGAAATGAAAAAAGAATATACTATCCTTATTCCTTCAATGGCTCCTTACCATTTTGATTTTTTCATTGATGTTTTTGAAAGTGAAGGTTATAAAGCTGAAATACTACAAAATCACAGTTTTGATTTAATTAATGAGGGAATGAAATATTCCCATAATGATATTTGTGTTCCAGCAATGCTTGTAATTGGACAATTTATTGATGCTATTAAAACTGGAGGATATGATCTTTCTAAACTTGCTGTTATTATTTCACAAACAGGTGGAGGATGTCGAGCTAGTAATTATATTAATTTAATTAGAAAAGCTTTTAAAAAAGCTAATTATGAATATATCCCTATTATTAGTTTTAATTCAGTTGGACTTGAAAAAAATCCCGGATTTAAGATTACTCCTAGAATGACGTTGAAATTATCAAATTCATTACTGTTTGGAGATATCTTAATGCAAATAGTTAATGAAACTATTCCTTATGAAATAAACAAAGGCGAAACAATGAGAGTCTACCATGAAATGCGTAAACTTCTTGGAAAAAGCCTTCGATATAATGATATTAGAGCTTGGGGGTTACCTAAAAAGTTAATTGAACAAGTTATTAAACGCTTTTCTGAAATAAAAGTTGATAAAAGTATTAGAAAGCCAAAAGTTGGAGTAGTTGGTGAAATTTACGTTAAATATTCACCACTTGGTAATAACGATTTAGAAAAAGTTCTTAGAAATGAAGGATGTGAGGTTATAACCCCAAATATTTTTGATTTTTTCTTATATACATATGATTCAGCAGCTCATGATGTTAAAAAATATGGAGGAAGTAAAATTGTTCAATTCAGTAGTTATATAACTGTTGAATTTATCGAAAAAAGAAAAAGAGTTATTGCAATCATTCTAGATAAATATGGATTTGTTAAACCTATTCCGTATCGAGAACTTAAAAAATTAGCAAAAGGTTTTATTGGATACGGCACTCACGTTGGAGAAGGTTGGTTATTGACTGCGGAAATGGTTCACTTAATACATAGTGATGTTCCTAACATTGTTTGTACACAGCCATTTGGATGTATGCCTAATCACATAGCTGGAAAAGGGATGATTAAAAGAATTAAAGACAATTTACCTGAAAGTAATATTGTAACTATTGATTATGATACTAGTGCAACTGAGATAAATCAGCTGAATCGCATCAGACTAATGATCGCAAACGCTAGAAAAAATCTATAATGTATTTAATATTTAAGGATAGTACTATATAATGAATTTGGTGATACTATGGGAATAAAATTTGAATTAATTCACGAATGCAAACAAACCGGAGCTAGATATGGTATTTTACATACTCCCCACGGGAATATTGAAACACCAGTTTTTATGCCTGTCGGTACTAAAGCAACAGTGAAGACATTAGAAAATAAAGAGATAGAAGAAGTAAGTGATGGATTAATTTTAGGAAATACATACCATTTATGGTTAGAACCAGGCGATAATATAATAAAAAATCACAACGGAATTCGTGGATTTATGAAATGGGATAAAGCGCTTCTAACTGATAGTGGTGGATTCCAAGTTTTTAGTCTTTCTAATATTCGAAAAATCACTGAAGAAGGAGTTGAATTTCGCCATCACAAATCTGGTGAAAAACTATTTATGTCTCCTGAGGATTCAATTAAAATACAACATAATTTAGGTGCAGATATCATTATGAGTTTTGATGAATGTGCTCCTTTTAATTCGTCATATGATTATATGAAAGAATCTGTAGAAAGAACACTTAGATGGGCTAAAAGAGGTAAAATAGAACATGGAGATTCAACTGACCAATCATTATTTGGCATTGTTCAAGGTGGACCGTATAAAGATTTACGATTAATGTGTGCTAACGCCTTAGTTGAAATGGATTTCCCTGGATATAGCATCGGTGGTTTAAGCGTTGGAGAGACAAAACAAGAACAGTACGCTGTTCTTGACTACTTAAAAGATGCTCTTCCAAAAGATAAACCACGATATTTAATGGGTGTTGGGACGCCCGATGATATTCTTGAAGGTGTTTCAAGAGGAATTGATATGTTTGATTGTGTTCATCCTACTCGTTTAGCAAGACATGGTGGAGCAATGACATCTGTTGGGAGAATAACTATTAAAAGTAAAGTTTATGAAAATGATATGACACCGCTTGATAGTGAGTGTGATTGTAAGGTTTGTAAAACATATACAAAAAGTTATTTAAGACATTTATTTAAAGCACAGGAATCTTTAGGTCAAAGATTAATAAGTTATCATAATTTATATTTTTTAAAAACATTAACAAAAAATATTAGAACAGCAATTCAAAATGATCGTTTAGATGATTTTAAAAAAGAATTTTTAAAAAAATACTATAAATAGGCACTAAGCTGTTTTTTATAAAAATATTGTTTATTTTATTTTGTAAAAATGCTATAATAAATTAATAAGTTAATTGGAGGTAAAATATATGTTTGAATCATTAGATAATTTTAATCAAAAGCCCTCAATTAAGGTAATCGGAGTTGGTGGCGGTGGAGGAAACGCAGTGGACAGAATGATTAAAAACGAAGTCCAAGGTGTTGAATTTGTAGCTATAAACACAGATGCACAAGTATTAAGACTTTCAAAAGCTGATTCTAGAATCCAAATTGGTAAAATGTTAACAAGAGGTCTTGGAGCAGGTGCCGATCCTGATATTGGTAGACGTGCTGCGATTGAATCAGAAGATGAAATCCGTGAACTATTAAATGATACTGACATGGTTTTTATTACTGCTGGTATGGGTGGTGGAACTGGTACAGGTGCTGCTCCGGTAATTGCGAGAATTTCTAGAGAAATGGGTTGCCTAACGATAGGTATTGTTACAAAACCATTTAGTTTTGAAGGAAGAAGACGAGTTGCAACTGCATTAGAAGGACTAGATGCTTTAAAACCTTATGTTGATACTTTAATTGTTGTTCCAAACGATCGTTTACTTTATGTTGTTGATCGCTCTACATCAATGTTAGAAGCTTTTAGAGAAGCAGATAATGTTTTACGTCAAGGAGTTCAAGGTATTGCTGAAATAATAACAATGCCAGGACTAATTAACGTTGATTTTGCTGATATTAAAACTGTTATGAAAGACAAGGGAACTGCCCTAATGGGTATTGGAATAGCTAGTGGTGAAAATCGCGCTATCGAAGCTACAAAAAAAGCTATTCATTCTCCATTATTAGATTCTAGTATTGACGGAGCTACAGATGCTGTTGTTAATATTGCTAGTGGTGTTGACATTGCTTTATGGGAAGTAAATGAAGCTGTTGAAGCTATTCAAAATGCAAGTTCTACAGAAATTAATATAATTTATGGTACAACTATTAATCAGGATATCGAAGATGAAGTAATTGTAACTGTTATCGCTACCGGGTTTAATGAAAACCGTAATGTAGAATTTAGTAATATCGGAAATAATCCTCAAGAAGATATTTTTGAAGAAGCTCCTATTGAAGAGAATACTTCAAAAAAGGGTCGAAAAGGAAAACGTAAAGAAAAAGAAGAAAAAAACGTTGAGGCTCCATCAAAAACGGCTATTCCATCTTGGCTAAAATCAAGATTTAAATAAGCGCCATTGGTGCTTTTTTTAATTTATAACGAGAGGTGACAAACTATTATGAGTAAAAAATATACGATAATATATGCTTTACTAATGATTTTCATTCTTTTAACATTTGTTTTATGGAAAAATATAAGTGATACTTTTATGTTGTTGTTAGCTGCGATTGCATTCATATTAACAAGTATCTATACTTATAAGAAAAGAAAAAAATGATTTTTTATACTAAAGAGGTTTTAGAATCAATTAATAATCATAATGTTACTGTAGTCGCAGCTACAAAATATTTTACATCAAATGAGATGAGAGAATTATACAATACAGGAATCACAAATTTTGGAGAAAATAGAGTCGAAAGACTTCTTGAAAAACAATTTGATCTAGCTGATTTAGATATCACATGGCATTTAATTGGAACCTTACAAACTAAAAAAGCTAAAAAAATCTTAAATACTATTGATTATCTTCATTCTTTAGATACAATGAAACTCGCTTTAGAAATTCAAAAAAGAAGACTAAAAAAACTTGATTGTTTTATTCAAGTTAATATTAGTAGTGAAGAATCTAAACATGGACTTAGTCCTGATCAAGTTGTTGATTTTATTAAAGAATTACAACATTTAGATAAAATCAACGTCATAGGACTTATGGGAATGGCAAAACTAACAAAAGATGAAGATATTATTAATAATGAATTTCAAAAGTTAAATGATTTACAAACAACTATAAAAAAAGAATTAAACATTGATGTATCAGAATTATCAATAGGAATGAGTAATGATTATTTAATAGCTATTAAGCATAATGCAACATTTTTACGACTTGGTAGTGTATTATTTAAGAAAGAGGTGTTATAATGTTAATGAAAAAAAGGGCAATTAAACGAGTAGACTTTATAACTATGGAAGAAAAAATAAATGTTATAAAACTCGCTAATAAGCTTTTAAAAGGAATTCCTCTAATTATTAATTTCGAAGAATTTGAACCAATAGAATCTAACAAAATAATTACTTTTTTAAGTGGCGTAATTTACGCTATTGATGGTGAGGTCGAAGTAATCCAATCAAAAATCTTTTTATTTGCTACAAAAAAAGATTATAAGGATGGCTCATTACGTAAATTTGTAAAAGAATATAAGGAGTAACAATTATGGTTTTATTACTAACAATTATTTATTGGCTATTAAAAATCTATTATTGGATTTTAATTGCTTATGTTTTAGGATCTTGGATTCCAGAACTTAGAAATTCAAAAATTTACCGTTTAATCTATAATATAGCAAATCCTTACATGCGACTTTTTAGAGGATTTTTAGTTATTGGAATGATGGATTTTACCCCTATTTTAGGGTTTACGTTATACTCTTTTGGATTAAGATATTTATACCAAATGATTTTAACATTAAATTAAACCAATAAATATTATTAAAAGTATTGTTTTTTAAAATTTATTTGTTAAAATGTAAAGTATAAAAAGTAATGACTAGGACAAGCATTTACTATACTGTTTATAAAAGAGACCAAGGATAGCTGAAAACTTGGATAAACAATCTTAAATGTATCCCCTATGAGCGAAATTCTGAAGATAGTAAGAATTTACGGAACTCACCGTTATCGAGTAGAGAGCTAGTTTAACTAGAACAAAGGTGGTACCGCGGAGTTTAATTCGTCCTTATTTTTAAGGACGATTTTTTATTATAATTATTATACGAGGAGTGAAAAAGATGAACAATTATAAAGATACCTTATTATTGCCAAAAACAGATTTTCCAATGAGAGGAAATCTTGGGAATAACGAGCCAAAGATTCAAGAAGAATGGAATGAAATTGATCTTTACAATAAACGATTAACTAAAAACATAAATAATCCAAAATATATTTTGCATGATGGTCCACCGTATGCCAATGGAAATATTCATATTGGTCATGCTTTGAATAAAGTCTTGAAAGACTTTGTTTTGAGATATAAGAGTATGCAAGGGTTTTACACAAGATATGTACCTGGTTGGGATACTCATGGCCTACCAATTGAAACTGCTTTAGTAAAAACAAAAAAAATTAATCGTAATCTTATTGATAAAGTTGAATTTAGAAAAATGTGCGCTACATATGCTCTACAACAAGTCGATAAACAAAAAAATCAATTTAAAAGATTAGGTGTTTTAGGAGAATGGGATAATCCTTATATTACATTAAACGCAAAATACGAAGCATCTCAATTAACTGTATTTGCTGAAATGGTAGAAAAAGGATTAATCTTTAAAGGATTAAAACCGATATTTTGGTCACCATCTAGTGAAACAGCGCTTGCTGAAGCTGAAATCGAATATCACGATAAAAAATCTCCATCTATTTATGTTGCAATGGATGCCGTTGAGAAATTAAATGTTTTTGAAGATGATTTTCGTTTCTTAATTTGGACAACCACTCCATGGACAATCCCAGCTAATCTAGCAATCGCGGTAGGAGATCAAATATTATATTCATTTATTAGAGTAAATGATAACGTAAATTATTTAGTTGCGACTGCTTTAATCGATACTTTAACATCATTATTTGAATGGAAAAAAGTAGAAATATTAAAAGAAGTAAAAGGTCAAGTATTAGAAGGAATGAGCTATAAACATCCTTTATACGATAGAATAAGCCCGATTGTTATTGGACATCATGTTACTGTTGAAGGTGGAACAGGATTAGTTCATACTGCTCCAGGACATGGAGAAGACGACTTTATCATTGGACAAAAATATGGTCTTGAAACATTATGCCCAGTTGATTCAAAAGGATTTATGACAGCTGAAGCTGGACAGTATGAAGGTCAATTTATTGAAGATTGTAATAAAAGTGTTGTTAAAGATTTAGATGATCAAAACTATTTACTGAAAATGGTTTGGATAACTCATAGTTATCCTCATGATTGGCGTACTAAAAAACCTGTTATCTTTAGAGCAACCGCTCAATGGTTTGCTTCAATTGAATCATTGAAAGATGATATGTTAAAAGAAATCAAAAATGTAACATGGTACCCTAAATGGGGAGAATTAAGAATGACAAATATGGTTAAAGACAGAAAAGCATGGTGTATTTCACGTCAAAGAACTTGGGGAGTTCCAATTCCGGTATTTTATAATGAAGATGGATCTGAGATTCTTGATAAAGCAGTTATTAATCATGTTGCACAAATATTTGAAACAGAAGGATCAAATGCATGGTATACTAAATCCGCAAAAGAACTATTACCTAAGGAATACACTAATCCTGCTTCTCCAAACGGAGAATTTACTAAAGAAACAGATATATTAGACGTTTGGTTTGATTCAGGAACATCTCATCACGGAGGAATGATTGATTATGGAAATCCTTATCCGAGTGATTTATACCTAGAAGGTAGCGACCAATATCGTGGTTGGTTTAACAGTAGTTTATCTACAGGAGTTGCTTCAATGGGTAAAAGTCCTTATAAAACATGCTTAACTCATGGATTTGTTCTTGATGGTGATGGACGTAAAATGTCTAAATCATTAGGTAATGTTATTGATCCATTAAAAATAATGAAACAAAGCGGAGCTGATATTTTACGTTTATGGGTTGCTAGTGTTGATTATCAAAGTGATGTAAGAATAAGCAATAACATGATGAAACAAGTAAGTGAATCATATCGTAAAATAAGAAATACTATTCGTTTTATGCTTGGGAATCTTTTTGATTTTAATCCTTTAAAAGATCGTGTTGAATTTAACGATTTAAATGAAGTCGATAAATATATAACCTTAAAATTAAACAATCTAATTAAAGACACAATTAATAATTATGATCATTTTAAATTTGATACAGTATATCGTGAAATAACTAATTTTGTAACTAAAGAACTTAGTGCTTTCTATTTAGATTTTACAAAAGATGTTTTATATATAGAAAAAGCCGATAATCATGATAGAAGAAGTATTCAAACAGTTCTTTATGATATTACTCTTTCTTTATTAAAACTTTTAACACCATTTATTCCACACACAACTCATGAAGCATACAAATATCTATCTTACAAAGCTGAAGAAAATATGTACTTAGAAAATATGCCTAAATACCAAAACTTAGGTCATGAAGAATTAATCACAAAATATAATAGTTTTATGGTAGTAAAAGATAATGTTTTAAAAGCTTTAGAGATTGCAAGAAATGAAAAAATAATTGGTAAAAGTTTTAATGCTAAATTAACTATTTACCCTCAAGGTGAAGTTAAAGAATTGTTGAATTCAATGAAAGCAAATCTCGGGCAAATATTTATTGTTTCACAATTTGAAATGAAAGATGGAAAAGGAATGTATGAATTTAATAATTTATCAATCGATGTAGAAAAAGCAATTGGAGAAACATGTGATCGTTGTTGGCAAATAGTTGATCATACTAATAATGGTCTATGTCAAAGATGTGAACAAATAATTAAATAATACTTTAAAGTCTGATTTTTCAGACTTTTTTGATATAATAGTATTAGGATGTGATTTAAATGAAAAAAAGTTTATTATTGATATTAGTAAGTATTAGTATTTTCACTCTTAGTTCCTGTTCACAAAACCCATTTAATGCTTTGCCAAATACCGAGATTATTAATAGTAATACCCTTGAATTTAATTACTATAATGGTAAAACAACAGAAAAATTATTTGAATACACTTTTTCAAAAGAATACTATTATTTTGTTGGTATACTTGATAATAATTATCGATTTACTGCGATAAATAATTATTTAGATATTAGCAATGAATTTATAGATTTTTTAGAATATTATGATGATTATATTGTTTATGATAAATTCATTAATGATTCATATGGTGATAAAGTTCGATTATCTTTAGGAGCAACAGATGGTAATTTTAATTTAACTAATATTAGTATTGACAATAATATTTATGATGTTGATGCTTACATGTCAATCGAAAACGGACTTAGAATTGTATTTTCATATACTGAATTTTATCATAATGATGAATTAATTATAATTCCATATTATTTATCTGTTATTGCATATGACATTCATGAAGCATATTTAAAAGAATATTTACCAGTTAATAATGATTATGTTCCTGAAAAAGCAATTTTAACAAAATACATTACACATATAATTCCATTACCACCAAAAGTGA
>Ga0190313_1001141_pt1 | contig 14532 bp, 13 predicted proteins | sample 4870071011_MG_FD_169989 | JGI IMG/M metagenome (GOLD analysis project Ga0190313, IMG submission 169989) | Hydrothermal vent sediment bacterial communities from Southern Trench, Guaymas Basin, Mexico - 4870-07-10-11_MG | ecosystem: Environmental > Aquatic > Marine > Hydrothermal vents > Sediment ...
GGTCATGGTATCAACCTCTGGGGCGGAAAGCGGGATATAGTATATAATCCTTGCTGATTGTACGAGCATATTAACGGCGATTGCCGATTATTTCTCCAGCACATCCTCTACCTCTTCCGCCAGCTCCTCAACCGCCTCATCTATGACATCCTCCTCTTTTTTTTACGAACCTGCGACCTACTATGGTACCGGCGATCATAAGAGCAAGGAGGAAGAGAAGCTCCGGCGCGGTGGTGGCGAACCTCCACAGGAGAAGCGCAGCCGCGCTCATGGCCCCTCCCGCACCGATGAGAGAGATAAGCCGCCTCTTCTTCGACTCCATGAATGCGAGTATGTTAACCACGGAAAAGAGGAACAGGAAGAGAAGGCTTGCGCTCTCCACCAGCCCGGAAAGGGAGCCGCTGACCGAGAGAACCGCCCCTCCCGCACCTATCAGAACTATGGATCGGCGGGGAAGTCCCCTCTTATCCCTCTTTTTGAGAGAGGACGGGAGTTCACCCTCTTCCGAAACCTTCTGTGCGAGGCGTGCGGTGGCGAAGAGCGTTGCGTTTATGGCGGAAGCAGTGGAGAACAGAGCGGCCGTTGTGGCAAGCAGAAGACCCCAGTTCCCCAGCGCCTTCTGCCCGGCGATGGACAGGGCGACCTCCTTGTTATCTATTATGGCCTGCGGACCCACCAGCATGGTGGCTCCGAGAGTCACGAGAATATAGATTACCGCGACCACGAGAACGGCCAGCATTATGGAGATTGGGAATGTCCTCTTCGGATTCTTCATCACCTGATAGTCGTAGGCAAGGAGCTGAAAGCCCTCGTACGCCATGAAGACCGATGCCGCACCCACAAGGGCCATCTCCATCCCCTGATCCTGAATGCCCTCCGAAAGCATGGGCGGATTCCAGAGCATGAGACCTAGGGCCGCGAGCACAAGGAGGATTATCACCTTCCCCCACACGGTAACTATCTGAAGGTCAGCGGATTCCGACACCCCCATGAGGTTCACACCGGTGAGAACCGCCACGATCGCCAGAGCGGCGAAGCGGGGAAACCAGCCCTCGAGTCCGATTGAGTAGGCAAGGTAGTGGCCGAAGGTGAAGGCATACACGGATATCGTCAGAATATAGCCAACGATCAGAAGCCATGAGAGGTTGCCGGCCATCTCCATGTGATTGGAACGCCGCAGGTAGACGAAAGCACCCCCTCTTTCTGGATACTTCTCAGCGAGAAGGGAATAGCTGTGAGCGGTGGCCAGAGCGATTATTCCCGCAATGGCGAAACTGAGCCATGCCCAGCCCCCGGATATGAGGATCACCACTCCCAGAACGGAGAATATGCCGCCGCCAATCATGCCGCCGACAGCCATTGACCATGAAGCGTTGAGACCGAGTTTTTCGCTGTTTTCTTCGGGCATCCAATCCCACATCCCCAGAGAAAGGGGATATATAAAGAATACCACAGTACTTTCACCTCCCTCCTCACAACCCATTTATACCGGCCATCTATCCTCATCCGTGAAATTCTGTCCGAGATGCCACACCCTTATGAGACGAAAAAGCGGAAAGGGCGGCGAATACTGGGAATGCCCCCGTTGCGGCCACACCATCGGGAGCGCGGAGGCCGCACGGCCGCAGGCTGAAAAGCAGGCACAGATAGCGAAAAGAGCGGGATTCAGCTTCGGAGAGCGGGCGAACAACGGCCTCTTCCCCTTCGAGAACATAAGAGAGGGGCAGCGGCAGTTTCTGGAGGATTCCAGAGAAGCCCTCGGCGCGGGGAAAATAATCCTTGCACACGCTCCCACAGGGATAGGGAAGACAGCGGTGGCCCTCACCGCCGCGGTGGAACGGGCGAAAAGCACGGGAAAAAAGGTATTCTTCCTGACATCCAGACAATCCCAGCACAGGATCGCGGTGGAGACCCTGAAGGGAATAAAAAGGCTGGCTCCGGTGCGGGTGGTGGACATCATATCGAAACAGCAGATGTGCCCTCTGCCAGAGGCGAAGATGTACTACAAGGCCTTCAACGAGTTCTGTGCCCAGAGAACGAAGAACAGGACCTGCGAATACCTGACCGACAGCACGGAAGCGGTGGAAAGGATCAACTCTGAGATAATGCATGTTCAGGAGCTCACCGACATAGCCACAGCCCTCGGAACCTGCCCGCATAAAGCGGCCCTCGATGCCGCCGCAGGGTCGGATGTGGTGATCTGCGACTACAACTACATATTCTCCGACGAGATAAGCAGCACCATCCTCACCCGCATGGATGCGAGCCTTGACGACATAATAGTGATCGTGGACGAGGCCCATAACCTCCCGGACCGGGTGAGAGGGATACTCACCGACAGCATAACCCTGAACTCTCTCACCAGAGCGGAGAAGGACCTCCGTCCCGTGAGCGCCTACCTGAGCAGCGTGCTGGGAGGGATCGCTCAGGAGGTCCAGATGATGCTGGCCGACCTCAAGGACAACAGCGAGATGGCGGTCCCCAGAACGGAGCTTCTGAACGCCGTGGAACGGGTGCTCGGAACCGGGCTCGGCGAGAGACTGAGCTATGACTCCTTCGTGGAGGAGCTTACGCGGGCGGGGGACATCGTGATGAAGAAGAGCGAGAGCGCCTCCGTCATAGATGCCGCCATGTTCTTCATGGGCTGGAAGAACGGGGGAAAAGAAACCGCGTATTTCGCAACCAGCAGGGACGGGGTCCGGTCCCTGAGGTACACGCTTCTCGACCCTTCCGTTCTGACGGAGGATGTGCTCTCCATGGTGGACTCCGGAATAATAATGAGCGGCACCCTCTATCCTCTGGAGATGTACCGCGACCTTCTGGGCATAGGGGAGCGGGCGGTCATGAGGGAATACCCCTCTCCGTTCCCCCCCGAGAACAGGAAGGTGGTCGTGGCGGGAGGCGTTACCACCGCCTACAAACAGAGGAGCGTGAGGATGTATCAGGCATACGCCAACCGCATCGCCGAAATGGCCAGGAAAATACCCGGGAATGTGGCGGTCTTCTTCCCGTCCTACTATCTCCTGGAGCAGGTGAGCGAGCGGCTATCGCTGTTCACTCTCGAAAAGTCTTTCATCGTAGAGCGGCAGGGGATGAGCAAGAACGAGAGGGACAGGGTCCTCAGCGAGCTGGAGAGGAGCAAAAGGAAGAACGGAGCGATTCTCCTCGGAGTGATGGGCGGCTCCCTATCCGAAGGGGTCGATTACATGGATAACCTTCTCTCGGCCGTGGCCATTGCTGGCCTTCCTCTTTCCCCCCCAAGCGTGGAAACAGAGGCCCTGAAGGATTACTACTCGAGAAAGTTCGGAGCGGACAGGGGATACAAATACGCATATCTGTTCCCTGCAATAAACAGAGTGCTGCAGGCGGCAGGAAGGCCGATCAGGAGCGAGAAAGACAGAGGGCTGATACTCCTCATGGACGACCGGTTTGCGGAGCACAGATACTCATCCCTCCTGCCCGAGGATTTCAGAGGAGAGAAGGTGACGGTGCTCGGAGGCCTCATCGAGGAATTCTTCGGCTGAAAGGCCAGTTCGGACCCTTCATAAACGGGAGAGCGGTTTTTCACGGTTGTGGCAAAAACTGTGTAATTTATACCCAAATCCGGCAATTTTCCCGCAAAGTATTTATAGAGAACCCTCCTTTGGCCCGCCAACCTCTCAAGGAGGCAAAACATATGAAGGGAACACTCTCGCACAGAATACTGGGCGAACACCTTGTAAAAGGTGAGATGAAACCGGGTGAGGAGATCAGCATAAAAATAGACCAGACCCTCACCCAGGATGCGACCGGAACAATGGCCTACCTTCAATTCGAAGCCCTCGGCATTCCGAAGGTAAGGACAGAACTTTCGGTGAGTTATATAGACCACAACACCCTGCAGCAGGATTTTAAGAACCCGGACGACCATCTCTATCTGCAGAGCGTAGCTGCCAGATACGGCATAGTCCTTTCGAAGGCGGGAAACGGAATCTGCCACCAGGTGCATCTGGAAAGGTTCGCCAGACCCGGAAGGACCCTCGTCGGCTCTGACAGCCACACCCCGACGGCGGGAGGAATGGGAGAACTGGCAATCGGAGTGGGCGGCCTCGATGTCGCTCTGGCCATGGCGGGCATCCCATTCCAGCTCAAGATGCCGAAGATCCTCGGAATCCGCCTTACGGGAAGACTGCAGAAGGGCGTGGCGGCCAAGGATGTGATTCTGGAAGTACTGAGGAGAATCGATGTGAAAGGGGGTGTCGGAAAGATACTGGAGTATCACGGACCCGGAGTAAAAACGCTGTCCGTCCCTGAAAGGGCCACCATAACGAACATGGGCGCCGAAACAGGAGCGACCACCAGCATTTTCCCGAGCGATGAGAGGACCAGAGACTTCCTGAGGTCCATGGGAAGGGAGGAGCAGTGGGTCGAACTGAAAGCGGACGAGGATGCCGAGTACGACGAGGTGATGGAGATAAACCTATCCGAGCTGGAACCCCTCATAGCACAGCCCCATTCCCCCGGCAATGTCACCACTGTGAAAGCGCTTGAAGGGATGAAGGTGCATCAGGTGGCAGTGGGCTCCTGTACGAACTCCTCGTTCAAGGACCTTATGACCGCAGCGGCCATGCTGAAGGGGAAGAGGATACATCCGGACATATATCTCGCGGTATCTCCCGGGAGCAGAACGATCCTCGAGGAGATCTCCAGAAACGGCGCCCTGACAACGATGCTGGAAGCCGGAGCGAGAATACTGGAAAGCGCCTGCGGGCCGTGTATCGGTCAGGGATTCGCACCCCCTTCCAAGGGGATATCCATAAGAACATTCAACAGGAACTTCGAGGGGCGAAGCGGTACTAAGGACGCGAAACTATACCTCACGAGCGTTGAAACCGCCATAGCCAGCGCCATAGCAGGGGAATTGAAAGATCCCAGAGATATCGCCCCGTCGGAAGGAGAGATAAAGATTCCGGAGTTCTGTCGCGTGGACGATTCTCTTGTCATATATCCGCCGGAGGACGGGAGCGGAGTGGAGATAAGGCGTGGGCCGAACATCGCACCCCTTCCCGAACTCACCCCCCTGCCGGACCTCATAAAGGGCGAGGTGCTGATAAAGGTGGGAGACAACATCACCACGGACCACATCATGCCCGCGGGACGCTACCTCCCGCTGAGAAGCAACATACCCGAGTATGCGAAGCATGTCTTCGAACAGATAGACCCGGACTTCCACGACAAGGCCATGGAGCGCGGAGGAGGGATTATAGTCGGAGGAGAGAACTACGGACAGGGCTCCAGCAGGGAGCATGCGGCGCTCTGCCCGCGCTACCTCGGAATAAAAGCGGTTCTGGTCAAGAGCTTTGCGAGAATACACCTTGCCAACCTCATCAACTTCGGAATACTCCCGCTGACATTCAAAGAGCCTGGGGACTACGAGAGAATAGAAGAGGGAGATATTCTGGAGATGGATACCACGAAACTGCCCGAGGCACCTGTCGTCAGGAACCTCACCAAGAACGAGGAATACGCTACCACGCACACCCTCACCGAAGACGACATAGAAATACTGAAGGCGGGGGGAAAGCTCGTTTACACCGGAATGAAGCTGAAAACGGAGGAGAAACCCGGGGAATAAGGAGAGGAGACACATGACCGACACATACGACAAAAACAAATACTACGGAAAGATAATTTACACGAAAGTGGACGAGGCCCCTGCTCTGGCGACATACTCGCTGCTGCCGATAATAAAGAAGTTCACGGGGGCGGCGGGAGTAACGGTTGAGACCCGGGACATATCCCTCGCAGGCAGGACACTGGCCCGATTCCCGGAGCGGCTGAGCGAGAGCCAGAGGGTCAGCGACGATCTGGCCGAGCTTGGAGAGCTGGTCAACATGCCGGAGGCGAATGTCATCAAACTCCCGTGCATCAGCGCCTCGGTCCCTCAGCTAAAGGCGACGATACGCGAGCTTCAGGAGAAGGGCTATCCTCTGCCCGACTATCCGGAAGACCCGCAGACAACGGAGGAAAAGGAGATCAGGGCGAGGTACGACACCGTCAAGGGGAGCGCCGTGAATCCGGTACTGAGGCAGGGGAATTCCGACAGAAGGATTCCGCGTTCCGTAAAGGAATACGCCAGAAAGCATCCCCATCCCATGGGAGAGTGGAGTCCGGACTCCAGATCGCATGTGGCCCACATGGAGAGCGGGGACATGAGGCACAACGAGATATCCACCACCGTTTCTGAGGAGGATGCGGGAGATGCGAGAATAGAATTCGTCGCCCCGGACGGAAGCGTTGAAGTACTTAAGGAGAGGGTGCCGCTGCTTCCGGGGGAGGTGATAGATGCCACATACATGAGCAAAAAAGCGCTTCGCAGCTTCCTTTCCCGTGAGATAGAGGATGCGAAAGAGAAGGACATACTCTTCTCCATCCATCTGAAGGCCACCATGATGAAGGTCTCCGACCCGGTGATATTCGGGCATGCGGTTTCCGTATTTTTCAGGGAAGTGTTCGAAAAACACGCCGCCGTGTTCTCGGAGCTGGGAATAAGTCCCAACAACGGCCTCGGCGAGCTCTACGCCAAGATATCCGCACTGCCGGAGGAGAAGAGGAAGGAGATCGAGGACGACATCAGGGCATGCTATCTCAAGAGGCCGAAACTGGCCATGGTGAACTCGGACAAAGGAATAACTAACCTCCATGTGCCCAGCGATGTGATAATAGACGCATCCATGCCTGCGGCCATAAGGAACTCCGGAAAGATGTGGGGGCCGGACGGAGAACTGCACGACACGAAATTCGTCATCCCCGACAGCAGTTATGCAGGGGTTTACCAGACGGTCATAGAATTCTGCAAGAAGAACGGTGCCTTCGACCCCAGAACCATGGGCGATGTCTCCAATGTCGGGCTAATGGCCCAGAAGGCCGAGGAGTACGGTTCCCATGACAAAACATTCCTGAGCCCGGGAGAGGGGAAGATCCGGGTGGTATCCGCCTCCGGGAAGACCCTGCTGGAAAATCCCGTGGAGGAGGGAGACATATGGCGCATGTGTCAGGTCAAAGACCTCCCGATACGGGACTGGGTGAAACTGGCCGTGAAAAGAGCGAGGGCCACGGGCTCTCCTGCCGTATTCTGGCTCGACGAGACACGGGCGCACGACGCTGAACTGATAAAGAAGGTAAACATATACCTGAAAGAGCACGATACGGCCGGACTCGATATCAGGATAATGTCCCCTGTGGAGGCCACCCTGTTCTCATGCCAGCGCCTGAAGGAAGGAAAGGATACCATCTCCGTTACCGGGAATGTTCTCAGGGACTATCTCACCGACCTGTTCCCGATCCTTGAAGTGGGGACCAGCGCAAAGATGCTCTCCATAGTCCCTCTTATGAACGGAGGCGGACTCTTTGAAACGGGAGCCGGAGGTTCGGCACCGAAGCATGTGCAGCAGTTCCTCGAAGAGGGGCACCTGAGATGGGATTCCCTCGGAGAATTTCTCGCACTGGTCGCATCACTGGAACACCTTGCAGCAAGCACCTCCAACCGGCAGGCGAAGATACTGGCGGACGCACTGGAGCGGGCCAACGCGAAACTGCTGGAGAACAACAAATCACCCTCCAGAAAGGTGGGCGAGATCGACACCAGAGGAAGCCACTTCTACCTGGCGATGTACTGGGCCGAGGCCATGAGCGAACAGGACGACGACCCGGAACTGAAACGGCGCTTCGGCGAGCTGTACAGGGCCATGACGGAAAACGAGGAGAGGATATCCGAGGAACTTCTGGCAGCCCAGGGAAAACCGCAGGACATAGGAGGGTACTACAAACCGGATGACGAGAAGGCATCCAGAGCCATGCGGCCCAGCGGGACCCTCAACGAGCTCATAGAGAACTTCTGAAACCCAGATAAGGGCAGGGTTTCCCCTGCCCTCCCCATTCCCTTTTTTTCACGCCTCACATCACACCCGATTTGAAGAGTGCGGAGGGGGATTAAAAAGGTTGCACCGCCATTATCACCGATGATATCCCGAAAACTTCGCTATCTTTAAATATGGGAAGGGTATCGGGCATATGAGGTCAGAACATGGAACAGAAGACATGCATATCGTGCGGAATCCCCCTTGAGGGCGAAGGCAACTCCATATTCATGTGCCCCAACTGCGGGGAAGCGGAGATAGCAAGGTGCAGACACTGCAGAGACCAGTCGGTGGCATATACCTGCCCGAACTGCGGATTTCAGGGGCCGTGATACCATGGGTGAAGTCGCAATAACATACAGGATAATGCCGGACGGGCCGGAAGTGGACATAGACAGCATCGTGGAGACCATCAGGGCAGGAGGTCCGGAATGGGCCAAGGTCAACGATGTCCAGATCAAGCCGATAGCCTTCGGACTCAAAGCCATCGAAGCGCTCATCGTCATGGGAGACAAGAGCGGAAACAACCCGGACGATGTGGAGAAATTCCTTGCAGGGATTCCCGGTGTCCAGAATGTGGAGACCGTGAACATGACCCTGCTCTAAACCCATTAAACAATCATACTTCTTGACGCCCCCGGAATGAGGGGGAAAATCTATAAATATCATGGACGGCATAATGAGGCGGGAGACAGACAGCCATGGGCTGGAGAGATAAGAAGAAGAAACAGGGAACTCTGCAGAAGCAGAGCCATTCCATATTCGGTCATAAAAAGGAAGAAGGGCCCAGTCTCGACCATATCCGCAAGATAGAGCCGGAAGAACTCGGCTTCGAGAGGCGAAAAAAGGAAACGGTACGGCCACCTCAGGCGGAAACAGAGGAGGAAAGCCCCGTGCGCGCCGCCCTCGGAGTGGAAGAGGAGACAGCAACGCCCGCACCAGATATAGAGGAGATTGAGAGGGAGAAGAAGGAGATAGAGGCCGCAAAGGAGAAACTGGCGGAAATCGCCGCACGCCTCAAGGAAGAGAAGGAAGAGCTGGAAAAAGAGAGCGCGGAGATCGAAGAGAAAAAGGAGCAACTGGCCGCAAGAGAGGAGAAATTCAACGAAGCGGTGGAGAAGCTCAAACTGGCCCATGCGGAGATTGAGAAGGAGCGGGAAGAACTGCGGGAACAGGCCGAGACCATAGAGCAGAGAAGAAAAGAGGTTGAAAACCGCGAGGCCACTCTGACCGCCGAACTCGGAGAGAGGGAAGAGCGGACAAAACTGGCCCTTGAGGCGCTGGAGAAGGAAAAGGAGAGGCTTCGGGAAAAAGAGGAGGAGCTTCAGCGGATTCGGACGGAACTCGAGGAACGGGAGCCGCAAATAGCCGCACGCATGGATGAACTCAGGGAGAAAGAGGAACATATCGCCCGGCAGGAGGAGAAGATAAGGGAGGCCACGGAAAAGCTCCAGATGGCTGCATCCCAGATCAAAGAGAGAGAGGCGGCACTGGAGGCGAGAAAGAGGGAGATAGAGGACCTCGAAAAGAGCCTCGAAGAGAAGGAGGCGACGCTTGAGCCGAAACTCATGGAACTCCGGCAGAAAGAGGAGGAGCTGCTCGAGAAAGAGCGGATCATAACGGAGGAGCAGGAGGCCATCAACGAGGCGAGAAGGAAGATAAGGGAAAGGGTGGAAAGCCTTGATGCCAGAGCGAACGACCTCCTCGAGAAGGAGAAGGAAGTGGCCGAGAGGGAGGCGAGAATAGACAGCATACGGGAGCAGCTTGAGGAAGAGAAGAACAGGCTCCTCGAAAGAGAGAAGGAACTGAACACATGGCAGGAACAGCTCTCCGAGAAAGAGGAAGAGATAGAGACAACCAGAAAGGAGATCGCTGCCATCAAGAGAGAGATAGAGGGGCAGCAGGCGGAGATGGCCGAGAAGGCTCGAAGTCTCAACACCCTCAGAGACGAACTCAACAGCATGAAGAAGAAAGTTGAGGCGAGGGAACAGGAACTGGTGGTTCTTCAGAACGAACTGAGCAAGAAGGAACTGAACATCAAGAAGGCGGAGGCGAAGCTGAACGAGGCCAGAGAACTCATCGCAAAGAAGTGGGAAGAGCTCAAAGAGATCGAAATGGAGGCGATGAGGCGGAAGAAAGAGGTGGATGAGGTCGAACTCAAGCTCATCGCCAAAGAGAAAGAACTATACAGCAAAGAGGTTACGCTGAGAAACAGCTGAAAGGGACGCAGCCAGTGGACAGAAATACCCGTTAGTTTTAAATACAACCCTTTTTTAGGCGCACCTAAACAGGTGTTAAAATGCAGGAATTTCCGCTCAGTGCCCTGAATGCAGGAGAAAAGGCCAGAATCGTTTCCATAGGTGGCAGCGGAGCGGCCCGGCGCAGGATGCTGGATATGGGCCTCGTCCCGGGTTCGACCATCGAAATGATAAGAAAGGCGCCTATGGGCGACCCGATAGAGTTCAAGGTGAGAGGATACATGATCTCTCTAAGAAAGGAGGAGGCTGAGCAGATAACCGTGAGGAGGGATGGTTGATGGCCGTCCTCCCACTCAGTCTGCTCTCCCCCAATCAGAGGGCGAAGGTCGTATCCATAAGCGGCGGCAGAGGGCTGGTAAAGAGGCTGAATGATATGGGCTTCAGCCTGGGGGCCGAGGTGATGGTTCTGAACCGGGCAATGGCGGGCCCGCTTATGGTAATGGTGAAGGGGACCAGAGTCGCAATAGGCCGCGGCCTTGCCACTAAGATAATGGTTAATCCGGAGTGATGACATGGCGAAGAGAATGGTCATGGCGCTGGCTGGGAACCCGAATGTGGGGAAGAGCACCATCTTCAATGCGCTCACTGCGGCCAGACAGCATGTTGGGAACTGGCCGGGAAAGACGGTCGAGCAGAAGAAGGGGTATTTCACGAGAGATGGGGAGGAGATAGAGGTTGTGGACCTCCCCGGCACATACAGCCTCACGGCATATTCCATAGAGGAGACCGTGGCGAGGGATTTCATAATCAAGGGAGGGCCGGATGTTGTAATAGACATAATAGACGCGGCGAACATAGAGAGGAACCTCTACCTCACCCTTCAGATACTCGAGCTCACGGACAGGGTCGTCATAGCCCTCAACAAGCAGGATATTGCGAAATCGCAGGGGGTTGAAATAGACGAAAAGAAGCTCTCCGAACTGCTGGGCGTTCCGGTCATACCGATGATCGCATCCCACAGAGCAGGACTGGATGAGCTGATCGAGACCGCCTTGTCCGTTGCGAAAGGTGAGAGAAAGAACAGCCCACTTCAGGTGCGCTACGACAGAGCCGTGGAGGCCCGCATCAGAGAGATAGAGGAGAAGCTGAAAGGGCTTCCGCTGGAGGGATACCCGCTTCGCTGGCTTGCGGTCAAACTTCTTGAGATGGACAGTGCCGTGGTGGAACTGGTGAAGAACGCCGGAGGGAAGGACATTCTCATGGACATCTCAGGAATGGAGCCGCTGGAAGGGGAGCACGATGTGGAAACAGTGGTTCCTGCCACGCTCTACGAGATAATAGGGGGAATCGTGGAAAAATGCGTGACATACAGGGATCGGGGCGAAACCACCACGGACCGGTTGGACAGGATACTTACACACAAATACCTGGGACTCCCCATACTCTTCCTGGTTTACGGCCTTATTTTTGCGGTGACATTCACTCTGAGCACGCCATTGATGGGGCTGATAGACAGCGGCTTCAATATCCTGGGCGATTCCACCTCTTCATTTCTCGCGGACATGGGGGCCCCTTCATGGCTCAACGGCCTCATCGTGAAGGGAATAATCGCAGGGGTCGGAGGCGTAATGGTCTTTTTGCCCGTTATACTCCTCTTCTTCTTCATGTTCGCAATAGTGGAGAACAGCGGATACATGGCAAGGGCCGCCTTCGTAATGGACCGAATAATGCATAAGATGGGTCTCCACGGCAAAACATTCCTTCCGCTACTGCTCGGATACGGCTGCAATGTTCCCGCCATCATGGCCACCCGAACCCTCGAGAACAGGAAGGACAGGCTGATTGCCATTCTGATAAATCCCCTCATACCGTGCGGTGCGAGGCTGGGGGTCATGACATTCATAGTCTCCATATTCTTCACGGGCCTCATGGCCACGCTGGTAATGCTCTCCCTCATAATGATAAGCCTCGGCCTTGTGTTCCTGATGGGGGTCATTTTCAGACGATTCGTGCTGCCGGGGGAGCATCCTCCTTTTCTAATGGAACTGCCTCCGTATCAGATTCCGGGAATAAAGGACATAGCGTTGCACACAGGAGAGCGGGCGTGGATATTCGTTAAAAAGGCGGGGACGGTGATCGTGGCGGTCTCGATACTGATATGGATAATCTCAAACTACCCCGGAGAAGGGATAGAGAACAGCTATGCCGCAATGCTGGGCCGGAGTCTGGAACCCTTGGGCGCTTTCATGGGCTTCGACTGGAGGATCATGGTGGCGTTAATCGCGGGCTTCGGAGCGAAAGAAACCACCATAACAACGCTCGGGGTTCTCTACGCCTCCGGAGGTGCGGACGGAGCAGGATTCATAACTACCATAACGGCATCCCTTACCCCCCTGACCGCATACACCTTCCTTCTGGTGCAGATGATATATGTGCCCTGTCTGGCCACTGTGGCAATGATACGGAAAGAAACGGGATCGTGGAAGTGGACGGGCATTGCGGTGGGCTACACCCTTCTTCTGGCATTCATTCTCGGAACCGCCGTATACGGGCTCGGAAAACTCCTAGGGTGGGGCTGATGAGCATATCGGAAAAGATAAGCGAGCGCGCCGAGAGGCTCCTGTTCAGGATGGCATGCGCGACCTGCCCACTACAGAACTCATGCGGCGGAGCCTGCCATACGGTCAACCGTGAGAAAAAGGGCGGAAAGGATTGAGCCGGACCGACTTTTATCCGACAACATTCGCCTCCTGCACCATATCCATATCCTTGAACCGCCTCATGTTCATACTCTCTATCGGCATGGATGTCTTCCCGTCCACTATGAGCTCGGCCATGAGCTGCGCAACGATGGGCGCAAGCATGAACCCGTGCCCGCTGTACCCGTTGGCCTGTATGAAGCCCCGGACCTCGTCCACCTCTCCCAGTATCGGCTTGGCATCCGGAGTCACATCGTAGAAGCCGGCCCACTGCCTGACCATATTCACATTTTTGAACTGGGGCATGAACTCTATCAGGGCCCGAGCCATCCTCACCGCGAAATCAAGGCTTGACGACAGATTGTAGCCCGGTTTTTCATCGGGATTTCCTATGCCTCCGACGATCTCTCCCCTGGTTGTCTGGCTGAAGTAGAGGCCGTGATGGAACGAGATGATCATGGTATCCAGAAAATGCCTGAACCGCTCGGTGGCGAGTATCTCGTGGCGGTACGGTTTGTTGGGCATCTCGATGCCGGCCATCCTCCCAATGAGCGGAGAATAGGGGCCGGCGGCATTCACCACGAACTCAGTTTCTATATCGCCCCTGTCAGTGTGCACCCTCTTAACCTCTCCGTCAACCACATCTATCCCGGTAACGGTGGTGAACAGGTTTATCTCAACCCCCATCTCTTTCGCCCTCCGGGCATAGCCCTCGGTCACCGCAAAGGGGTTAGCGTGGCCGTCTGTTGGGCAGAATGTGGCCCCCATCATCTTTTCCGTATTGAGCATGGGGACCAGCTCCTTTATCTCCTCGTTGCTGAGCCACCTGGTGGGAACTCCGAGGGAGTTCTGAAGCGCCATGTTCTTCCTGTAATCCCTCACCTCGTCCTCGGTGAACGCCGGGATAAGGTAGCCGCCCTGAATATAGCCGATATCAACCCCGAGCTCCTCGTTCATCCTCTCGAACTGCTCCACGCTGGCCTTCGCAAGCCGGATGTTCTCCTCGGTGCTCCACTGCTGCCTTATACCGCCTCCGCACCTGCCGGTGGAGCCGTATGAGTGGCGCTTCTGTTCCACGAGAACCACATCGGTCATCCCCATCTTCGCCAGATTATAGGCGACTCCCGTGCCTATGACCCCGCCGCCCACAATGACCACATGAGCCTTATCCTTCATTCATCCCCCTCCTTCACATTGAGAACGCCCAGCGGTATCGGCCTCATGGGCGGCCTTGCGGTGGGAAGCCCTATCTCATCCATGCTGGCACAGGTCTCCTGCCGAAGAATGCGGGTTACGAGAGGAATGCATGTCTTCCCCTGACACGGCCCCCTGCCTATGTTCAGGTGATGCCTCAGGGATTCCAGGTCCGTGTAGCCATCCCGGATCGCCTTCAGCACATCGGCCCTCGTAACATCCTCACACCTGCATATTATGACATCCTCGTCGCTCATGGGCTCACCTCCGGCGACCTGAGAACACGGCCTATGCTCCTCACATCCATGAGAAGCTCCCCGGGAACCTCTATGGTGACAAGGGCGGTTCCGCTGTTCTTTTCCGGCGGGAAGACGCGGGTAACAACGGCCTCCCCCACCACTTCTCCACTGCGGTTCACGGCCTCCACCACACTTCCTCTGGCCGGTACGGGGAGAAGCTCGTAGGGTATGGTGATCTCCCCCACATCCGTATCCCCGTTCTTCTTCAGATAGACCATGAAAATGGTGAGACCCGGGCATACCC
>Ga0190313_1001142_pt1 | contig 14530 bp, 8 predicted proteins | sample 4870071011_MG_FD_169989 | JGI IMG/M metagenome (GOLD analysis project Ga0190313, IMG submission 169989) | Hydrothermal vent sediment bacterial communities from Southern Trench, Guaymas Basin, Mexico - 4870-07-10-11_MG | ecosystem: Environmental > Aquatic > Marine > Hydrothermal vents > Sediment ...
AGAGGATTTTAATCCATGTGAGCACTGCGTTGATTACGAGAGAAGCGAATGTTCCTCTCCAAAATCTCCGCTCCTTTCTGTCCTCTTCCAATCGATCCTCGACATCGGCAACTCGCTCTTGGAGTTTGGCTATATCGACATCCTGCTGACCGTTGAGAGCCTCTCTTTTATCCAGCCGATTTTTGATCTCTCGTATGGCTTCCTCCTGTGCATCCAATCGAGTGTTTATCGATGCAAAGCCTTCCTTCATTTCGGAATACATTTTCAAAAGGAGTTCTCTATCCTGTATTTCATTCACCGCTATCACGCTCCCTCAGTGTCTTGTCTGTCAATCTGCACGTACCTGAAGGAAGTGATTTATCAACAGCTGGAGAAATGTCAACGTAGATCATGCCGGGTAGAATCTGATAGCAGAGCCTGTCAACATCTTCACTGCAGAAAAGCTCCGTCATGTCAATTTGGTGTTTTTCAGGATCGTAAGGAAGATGCTGCGATACAACGCTCTCCCAGTATTCGCAGTATTCTTCGAGGACTTTGTCTAAAACACGAGAAGGGATAAATTTCCATCTACCGCTTCGTTTGTATCTGTACTTGCTCATCTTCTTGGCAAGCTTTTGAAGAGGAGATAAATCAAGACCGATGATCTTTTTCATACGATCACCTTCTTAGAGGCTGATCTTGTCAACTTTGATCTCTCCGCTTTTGCTGTCGAAAGTGAGCTTCACGATTGCGTGTTCTGGGGGATAGTATCCTCGTTTCTGTGCGTAGTACTCGTATCCTAGAAAAGCAGGCGTTGAGATGCCTTCGATAACTTCGGTAACAATTTCGTTTGTCTGAGGAAGGAAAACGCTCTTTGGAAAAGGAATATGAGTGAAATAGTGATGATGTCCGATCACAATAACGTCAATTCCTGACCATATTCTTGCCAGATCTTCAAGCTCATTCGCAGCGGCCGATGCTCTTCGACCACCTCGTGAGCCGTGTGTGATGAGAATTCTGAAATAGCGAGGCTTTTTGTTCTGCTTCTCACCTGCTTTGATGTTCAAAAGCCCTTGTCCGATGATGTAAGGGATATTTCTTTTTGCACAGGCATATTCCAAGAAACTGTCTCCTGTCCTTTTCGCTGCTCGTATGTCGTGATTTCCTTCGCATATAGCTAAAATACGTGCGAAGGAGTCTAAAACCTCGTCAACCTTCAGCATCATTTGAACAGAGATTCGATACCGTGTTTCCTCTCTGTCCTGCAGCTTTGCTTTCTCTCTTTTTCTCTCTTGATTCAAGAGATCATCGAAGAAACCATAATCGAGGACATCGCCAAGCAAAATCACAGGAGCGTCGCCGATGATTTTCAGAGCTTTTTGGAAAACGTCTTCCTTGAACGTTCGAGCGTCTATGTGTAAATCTCCTATCAAATAAAGCTCGTTCGAATCTATCTCAACATTGAAAACAGGAATATCACTGTCATGACGATACATCGCCGACCTCCTTTCAAAATGAAAAAAAAGCCCGGCACAAAGCCGGGCTTTAATTGTTTTCAATTTCTTCATTCCTGCTCATCAAAAGGCACGATGTTAACAGGCACTCTTTCACATTTCTGAACTCCATCTTTTTTCCAGTAGATGCTGACATAATAGCTCTTTCCAGAATGCAATTTTTCTTTGTCAGCGTGAAACAAAGCGTAATAATGTCCGACATCTGTGCGCACAACTTCAGGGATTTCGAAAATGATTTCGTCAGGCTCGGTTTTAAAAGGCTCAACAACGACTTTAATTGAATCAGGATCGGGATCCACATGAACGTATTCGCCATTTTCTTCCATAACGGTTTCAAAATGAATGAAAACAGAATCGCCCCACACGATTTTGAGCAATATCTCACCCCCAAAACAAAAGGGGCGAAAACTCGCCCCTCACTCAAGAATCAGCTTGAATTTTTCAACGATTCTGACAATTGTTTTATACACTTTAACCATCAATTTTTTCACTTCAACATCTGAAATACTCATCGAGCTCATTAAAGTACTAACCTCAGAAACAAGAGCATTAAGCTTAGTTACAAGTTCAGCATTCGTACTTTCGACTATCGAATATTTTTCAAAAGTTTCAACAAGTTGATTCAAGACCTGTGTTATTGTCTTCAGTTCCTTGGCTACTTGATTTTCTTGGATTTGAGTAGTTTCAGTTAATTCAGCAATTTTGCTGATACAATTCATCAATTCGCTTCGTAATGCACTAATCTTTGTTAGAACACTGTTGTAAATAGTTTCATCAATCGCAACTTTTGTAATTTGACTTGAAACAGCTTCAGTAAGCTTATTGGCGACTTGAGCTTCATTATTCAAAGCATCAGATTTTTGCTCTCCTATAACGACCGTTAGTTCATCGATTAAAATTTTCAGCTCAGTTATATCATTTTCAACCGTGCTGATTTGTTCAATTTTTTTATTCACTTGAGCTTCATTTGTTTGAGCGATCGAAATTGCCTCGCCAATTTTATTTTCGAGTTCGTTTTCTTTTTCAATCAGCCAAGCGTTTTGTCCGATTGAAGGAATATAAATCACAAACGGTGTTCCTGCTGTGACTATATAAGGCAGAATCTCCTCGATCGACGGAATGGGGCGGATGTCGAGAACTTCGGGCTCGGGGTCGAGGTATTTGCGGACGAAAACCCAATCAATGTAAGAAATACCACCAGCTCCACTTTTATATTTTCCCTGCCACAAAGTGATGTGCTTTGCATCATTTAAATATGTTGTGTCGTTCCAACTTAAATTCCAGCCGGATTCACCGGTTGATGGTTGATGAATATATATGAGATCACCGTTTGATTTATATATAGCTTCTGTAATATGAAAATTATTCAGACTAGTCATATTGCTTCCGCAAAGTCCAATATATGTTACCGATCCAGGATCACGCCTACTAATAAACACGTTTTTTGTATCAGCACCACTAATAGGTGACTGCATTGCATATCCATAGCCAATATTATCCGCAGTGTAAACATGATGTATGTTTAGATAATCCAGATTTTTATTCAGCCCGATATCTACATAATGTTCATCTGTAAACTTTCTTCGCTCTCGAATGATAATGTTGTTTGTAACAGTTTGTACCGACCAAATAGCACATGCATTTCCACCTGAACTAGGAACATTAGGACTCAATGCTACTGCACTATCTGAAATGTTTATTGACCCACCTGCAGAACCAATACCGGAATTCCATTTTGAGGTATCAAGGCTTGTTCCTTCAAAATCATCGCCAATTCCTTTATATGCTATCCCTTCAATATCTCCACATCCACTATTCCAATTCCCCCACTCAACGTAAAACGTCGCTCCGGCCTCACCTATATGAGGAAGTTTCACCCAGATAACACCTTTCGACGTATCCTCAACCCAATGCGGTATCACCTGCCCCGTCATCGTTCTAAAGCGAATGTTGTGATAATCCTCCGCTATTCCTTTGTAGCGAGGAAGCTCTATCTTTATCGTCGCATCCGTTGTAGGGCTGGTTCCAGAGACACGGATAAGAGCTTGCATTAATTATCACCACCTTCACACGGTGGTCTTTATCGCATTGATTGTGAAGTCGGCTGAAATTCCAGTATCGGAGGAATCTTTCAGGTTGTTCTTCACCACAACGCAAATCGTTTTCGATGCGATGACATTGGCAGGGAAATGAGCCCTCCAGCTCGTTGCATCAGGTTGCGTCGTTGCAGTGTAGATGGGATCGTCTCCAAAATTCGATCCATCCTGGCTTTCATATATCTCGATATCGACACTTCCTTTTGAAGGATCAGGTGTTGCGGAAGCTGAGATAACAACCTCTATTTCGCAGGCGACAGCGTCTGACACGTCGAAGGAAGACGATGTGTACGAAGAGCCACTTGCAAGGCCTGAGACAGAGCCGATTTGCGTTGGAGAAGTCTTTGTCAGTGCCATCTACATCACCTCGCTCAGAAAGGAAGCTTTCCGCCCATATCTGCGATCATCTGTTCGAGTTTGCTTCTGAGATTTTGAACAGTTGTCTGGTAATCACTGATTTTGCTGTCGATCTCCTCGATTCTGCTCGCTATCTGATTGAGCCTTGCATCGATCTCATCGCTTCTTGTAAGAAGTTTCTTCTTCTTTTCCGCCACCATGTCAGCGAAGACTTTGTCTTTGTATGTCGTAGCGTTTTCGAGTTCCTGCAGTGCCATCTGGATTTTGTTGAGTTTTGCAGAAAGCTCAGTGAGTTCATCCTTTAAAGAAGCCTCCTCATTCTGCAGATTGTCCTTTTCAGTTGCAAGCTGGGAGATTCTGTCGCTATCTTTCAAAAGATCTGTGTATTGATTCCATGTAGCCCAAAAAACATCGAATTGAGGATATTTCTCTTTCAAGGTGTCGTACTCTTCCTGCGTGAAATAAACCTTATCTGCAAGGCCAAACATGACGTATCTTCTATCTTCAATCATTCCAGGCTGCGGTGCCTTCAAAAGTTTCCTCATTATCCACTTCCCCCCCTGTATGATGAGGTTGATGAGGTAAAGAAAAAAGCGGGTCATTTTGATCACCCGCTTAGTTAGTTGCAAATTGTAAACCAGTTATTTTGATGTTGATGTCTCGATAATTCGACATAGGCACACCTTCAGGAATGATACATTTCACCCAGAAAGGAATAACGTCGCCTGAATTCATGCTTCCTATTTCCAAATCTGCTCCGGCATTTTCATATGTTCCAGGAGATCCAGAGTTATCCGGAGCTAAATGATAAAAGTACTTTGATAAGCCTATATACTTGTAGACGTGTTCGGGATTTGCAGAGCAAATGAAAGTTGTTGTTGATCCATCACCCACCAAAACTCCTACGACGGATCCTCCAGCTATAGCAACAGCGCCTTCGCCCTGAGCAGGAGCCGTTGTCAGAGTTACTGTATACGTATTATCTCCATTATCTGTGACGGTGTAATCTGTATCTACTGTCAACTCGGTATCTGCAACATAATCTCCAAAAGAAACCACAACATTCTGAGCATCCACATTTTCTGCTTTCAAGAACAGCTGCTGTTCAAGTGTTCTGTCGCTTTCTACAGAAGAGTTCCCTATAGCGTACAATCCAGAAAAAATCTTCTCTCCAGAACCAATCGCTATAACGGTTTCTCCTTCTGCGGGAGCTGTTGTTAGAGTGACTGTGTACGTTCCATTTCCATTATCTGTGATAGTGTAATCTGTCCCTTCAGTCAGAAGTTCTCCATTCGTTGCGCTTGACGAGAATTTCCTCACTTCAGTAGGATTTTCGGAACAGGTAAAACTTGTTGTTGATCCATCACCTTCAAGACGTCCGATCTCTGTTTGAATTAGTTGAGTGCAAGCGGAATCTTTATAAACTTTCAAAGCCATACTAAAATGCACCTCCTCATTCAATCTTGTTTATTTTCAGAGTTCTCGCTTTCTTTTTGTTTTTTAAGCTCGTTTTGCAATATAGAAAAATGAAATTGCATTTCCTTCATGAACGATTCTTTCAAAAGCTCAAGCTGTGTCAGAAAGCGATTAACACACTGGAGAGCTTCATTGAGTTTTGGATCGATATTTGAAGGCAATATATCACCTCCTCAAGCAATTGTGCCAGTCAGCTTTCTTCTATTACCGTTGGCGTCAACATAGTAAATCGAATCACCACAAATTTTGAGTTTGCCAGGCGTTCCAGAACCAAAAACAGTATCTCCATAAGGTATTCGTAAATTATATGCGCCATCAAAAACAATTTCAGCGCCAGTGGTTTCAGTTATTTCAAATATCAAATCTTGTCCATTGTATTTGATATATGCGTGGTTATCATCTTTCATGAGATCGATCAAGGCTTGAGAACCTGGCAAAGGACGAATATCTATAAAAGTAGATCCTTCATCGTTATAAGCACTAAATTTGAAATGAGGCAATGCATCAATTGCATCGATGTATTGAACAAAACTAGTACTTCCATTATTTATAATGGTATGATTAAAACGTATCGCTGAGCCCAACGCATAACTATAGTCATATAAAGCCCAACCACTATCTACAAAATCAATTTCTCCTACAGCCCCAAAATCATTTGCGGCCAATTTCAAAGTGCCTTTAAGTTCTAAAAACTGTCCATCCCAGATCAAATAGTTATCTGCAGATGATGTTCCTATTTGAAACTTTCCGCCCTCATCGATGAAAATTCCATCTGAATTGTCGGGTAAAGCTTGATAACCGATTTTGATGAGAGATCCCACCGTGATCTGCTTTCCAACACCAAGATCAATTGCGGCAGTTAAATGATTTGCTGTGATCTGATTTGCAGCGATATGTTGAGCCAAAATCGCATTGGCTTCAATGTGTTCTGATTGAATTTGCTCAGCTGCTATATGAGAGGCGAGTATCGCGTTGGCTTGAATTTTAGGTGAAGAAATCGAATTATCTGCGATATGTGTTTCTGTTATCACACCAACATCGATATCGATGCTCACAACTTTGTTGGGTTTGACCCCTTCACTCATTGTTGTATAGAAGCTTTCATTTCCCTGTTTGTCCACCGCTTTCACTCGATATCGGTAGTAAGCATCATAAGAAACGTCTCGATCAACATAAAAAGCACTTTCTAATACAGCGATCTGAGTATAATTAGTCGGATGTTGGGAAGTAGGACTTACAGCGCGTTCTAGAACATAATGAGAAAAATCATCGACAGTCACTTTCGACCAAGTTACAACAATCAAGCCAACGCCAACATATGCTGTTATGCTCGAAGGTTCTGGAGGATGTTCTGTATCTTTTGCTGATGTAATAGAACCCTGAATATATGTTGATTCTAAACCTTCAATATTAACGACTGATACTCGAACATATACAGTAACACCCTGTTTCACGCTGAATTCGATAGATGTACCTTTTGCTGTGAGTGTATACCATGTTGATTGATCGTAACTCCAGCGAATCAGATAATGATTAATGTCTAAAGATGGAGAAGGATCCCAGTGTGCGTAAATCCAGCTCTGATTGTCTCTTAAATATGTTGATAACTGCAGATTCGAAGGAGGCTCGGGTTGACCAGCAGATGCCGATGTGATACTTGACTCAATATATGATGATTCTTTACCTTCGATATTCACAGCAACAACACGTACATAAACGGTTGTGTTCCTCTGGACTTCAAATTCAACAACGGTACCCGCCACATCAATATCGTTCCACGCATCAGGGTAAGTTTCACTAAGACTGTAGCTCCATCGCACAGTATAGTGATCAATATCTAAAGACGTGGAAGCATCCCACATCGCTTTAATCCAGCACTTTCCATCACGGATAAAAGAAGAAAGTTGCAGATTCGAAGGAGGTTCGGGAGTAGATGTTCCTGATACGATAGATCCCAAAATATATGAAGATTCATAACCATCCATATCATAAGCAGACACTCGTACATAAACCCATGTGTTTCTTTTCACCTCAATTTCAATAGTATTTCCAGATGTATGTACCTCATCCCAATTCGTTTGATCGTAACTCCATCTGACAATGTAATACCGAATATCGATCGATGGAGAATGCGTCCATGTTGCTTTCACAAAACACAGTCCATCTCTCACAAATGTTTCGAGTACAAGATCCGAAGGAGGCTCACAAAGTTTTCCGTCTCCAAGAGCTATCGATTTTTCCGTCCAAGGAGAATACATTTGCTCAAAGATGCCACGTACACGTACATAATAAGTTCCTGGATCTAAAATCTTAATGCTTGCTGATTTATACATCGTCACAGCCACCTGAGTATATTCAGTATCGCCGGGATACTTAACCTGCACCTCCCACAAAACTGCGTATTTCCCTTTCCAAGTTGCAATGATGTAATTTCCTTCTCTGCTCAATTGCAGATTAAAAGGTCGTATATCTTCCGGGCTCGGTGGGTTATATGGTGGAATAATGATATTTGGAGGTTCTTCAACGGGCATGAAAAGATGTTTGGCTATTGCTTCAAATTCTGTGTATGATTTTTCGGCTGTTATTCGATGCGAAATCTTCGTGATTTCAAAAATACTTTGAATAATATTCATCGCAGGTACGCTGATTTTAACTAAATTCCCAGGCCTTAGCCATGGTCTGAAATTTGTTCGAACTGATATCGAATAAACCGATATTTTCTGTTGATTTGCATAATCAAAACCATTACGAAAAGCCAAATACTGAGCCAATTTTGAGATTTGGATATCATTGACAAAAAGTTCGCTTTCAACAGTTAACGGCTTTTCTTCTTCGCCCTCAGACCAGTCGATTTCATATTCAACATTTTTGGCAGTTTGTAAAGGACGTCCACACATGGAAATGTTTGTGATCACAATCTCTGAATCTGTGAGATTTTCTAAGCGAAATTTGACCCATTTAAGCGAAGTTGCAAGAGATAAAACTTTAATACTGCCATCATCTTCTCCAGCACCTAGCTGAACTGTACGAAGATCTTGAACGCTTGTTGTCAAGTAATACGTTATCGTGAGCTTGTTATCGAGTTCTATACAGGTCGTTTCAAATTCAACTTTTTCAAGCTCTATAGCCTCTTCTTTTGCTTTGTAGTAAATCTTCATCGGAGCAGAATAGTATTCAGAAATATCTCCTTCAAAGAAAGTGCCTCCAAATGCTTCCTGAACGTTGATTGTGTTTGTTGAAGGATCGAAGCTCCAATATGATGATGGAATCTCTGTATCGTTGATGTAAACTGAAATCGAACCTTCTTCAGCTTCTTCTTTTAAAGTGTAAAGGCCATTTCCAACGATCGTGGTCTCTTCTCGTGCTTGCCCTGGATATTTAGAATATGCCGGCAGATGAATCTCGTTCGTTAAATTGAAAACAGGCTGTTTCGGCAAGAACTCTTTAATTTCTCCTTTGAGAATGACCTTATTGACATCTGGTTGTTCATTTAAAATCGATAGATCATATACGTCGATCTCATCTTGTGCAAGCATTGTATCTTCATATCCTTCTGTCATTATCGAACGATAAACAAATTTTCCTTCCTCATCAAAAAACACAACCGCTCCTGTAACCTGAGCGATTTTGACGATCCCAGCCCAGGGAGTTTCTCCTTCTTTGAGAACAAACACAGGTACTTCAAAAGGCACTTTATCGGCGGTGATTTCGTCATATGAATATCCCGCCAATTTCAGAATTTGATGCACAAGGGAATTTTCTGGATCATCAGGATCGCTGAATTTTTTGTTCAAAAAGTAATAATCGGTTGTGAGTTTTGTATAAATTGCTCGCCTTGCTCTGTCTCGACAGATCAAACGAATCGTATCGAAACGCTCTTCGATTTTCTCCGTCTCTCCTGTGAAGATCGGTATGACCTCTGAATCCTTAATTACGTCAATTTTCACTAAAAGCCCGGGTTTTAGCTTTGTTCTATCTCCCAAATGATGAATGAAGGAATCTTTCGGATTAGATAAAACAATTTCGAATTGATTAGAACGAGCGTAACCTCCAATTTCTCTTGACATCGACCAATTAAGAGCTTTAACCCATTCGGATTCATCAACAAGACCTGACCCATAATCTATTCGAAAGCGAATATTATTACGACTAAACTGATTCTTTGTAAACTCTTTGAATTCTGCAGATACAGCTTGTGTTTCAACAAAGTTTTCTCCCATCTCTTTAGCTTGAAGTTCTGAAAGATTTCTGAAACTTTTAAGCCATCCGACTCTAATTTCAGGCATTCTCTCACCTCACAAGAACTCCTCCTGTATCAATTCCTATTTCTTCAAGTGCAGACAAAATTGCTTCTTTCAAAGCTTCAGAATCAGCCAAATTGTTTGAGATGTAATTATTGATCGTTATGTAATACACTTCAGCAGTGCTGGCTCCAACGCTTCCTGCATATGTTCCTCCAGTTGCTCCTGTCGCTTGCCCTCCAAGATTCAATTCCTCTGGAAAAACTTGTTCTGCTGAAACATTTAAATACTGCAATGTTGGAAGATGAATACCCAACCATCCAAGTAATGTGTTGATCGCATTGGCGACAAAGTTATAAATGCCTATGAAGAAATTAGCTATCGAGCGGAGCATTTCATAGAAGAACATTAGAATAGGTCTTCCAACTTTATATGCAACAATAAACAAGTTCACAAACATTTGAATCAAAGGTGCTAAAGCTTTAACAACAGGAATCAGGAGAGCTCCTAAGATCCGTCCTATTGCAATGAGTAAATCCGCAAGGGGTCTGAATACTTCATCCAAAACAGGAGCCAAAACTTCTGCCATGCCTTGAAAGATCGTTGAAAGAGGCTGAAGAACCATCATTAGAGGTTTGCTAGCAGAAATTAAGGACAAAAGCCCTTGCGCTAAATCCATTAACAAAGAACCTTTTAAAAGATCTTTTAAGAAACCAAAAGCAGATTCAAAGCCTTTGAATAAAGCTCCGAAAACTCCTTCATCACCAGCAAATTTTTGTTTGATTCCTTCAATGAAAACACCAAACTCTTCTTTCAAGCCTTCAAAAGGTTTTCGTATCGTTTCAGCAAATTCCGAGAAGAATTCACCCAAAGATGTTTCCTGTATTTTCAAAGCATTCGAGAAACCCTCAAAGAACTTCGGAATCGCTTCATAAATCTGAACTTGTGGAAATTGTTCTTTTAAGCCTTCCCAAGCCTTTTTCAATAAATCTTTTCGTTGCGATTCTTGAATGATTTTCTGCGTATTCTGGAATTCCTTAATCGATTGATTCCCGATTTCAGCGATCAAATCTTGTGTAGCTTTTAAAGGATCTTTTGTGAATTCTTCTAAAAATTGCGGAAGAGATTCTTTTATGTGTTTCATAAGCTCTATTAAGCTTCCAATGCTTTCTACAGATAATCCAAGCTCATCTAAAATATCTTTTCCAATATCAAGCAACTGTTGCATTTCAGAACCTTTCACAACACTCGGAGATTTACCAACAAGCCCTCCTTCTTGATATCCTCGTCTCAAAACTTCCAAATTAGCTATCAATTCAGGATATCGTTCGACCATCCACTTTGGAACGACATATTCTCCTTTGTGCACAACACCAGCAATCTCGTTTGCTCTTCCAGACCCTGTATATCCCCCTTCTTGCCAAACAGGTAAGGGGGGAAGAGGTAGCATTGTTGGTGTAAAGAAATATCGAAATGCCCAAATTAAAGCGTTGAACATTTTCCACAAGCCTTGAAGTGATTTATTTAATTCAGTCCATGCTGTTGTTCCTTCAGGTGTATTTTCAAGAGCTGTCGATATCGCATCTTCAGTTATTTCAAACATCGTATCTACAAGTTCAAATGTTGTCTCTTGCACTCGTTTTTGAATCACAGGTTTAAGACTTTCATAGACATTTTGTAAAAGTTTAGGATATTCTTTGTTCTCAGAATAAGCCCCATAAATTCCTCTCATCAGCGCCTCGAAGAATTTAGCAGGTTCTTGTCTGTATTTCCAAGCTTCAGGGAATAAGTTTTTGATTGTTTCGATGAAATCTTTTATCGATTCCTCAAACGATTCATATTGTCTATACTCTCCTGTTTTTGCTTGCATCATACCAAACAAGTTATAGCGACCTGCAAAATGAATTCCCCAACCAGTTTCAAGAGCGGAAATTGTCGCCAAAATCTCAGGTCTGATGTTGAATCTGTAACCATATTTCATGAATAAAGGCATATATTGTTCTATAAAAAGTTCTTTCTTTGATTTCTGCAGATCTTTTTCTGTCAAAGTGACTATTCTTTGAATAGTTTCCCTTGTTTCTTTTAGCGATCTTCTCAGTCTTTCCCAATCCTCGGGCGTCAAAATCCAGGGCGCTTTCCACTCCCAACCAGGAACAGGCTTTTTCTCCTTCTTTTCCTCTTCCTTCTCTTTTGGTTTTTCTTCTCTGCCTTCTGGTTGAGGAACAGGCTGAGGCAGAGTTTCTCTTGCTTTTCCAGGAAGAGGCGGTGCTTTCGGTGTGAACTTTCCTGTTTTCAACGCCTCCTCAATTTGCATAGCTATAAGCTCATCGATTGTAGGTAGCGTTCCCGCCAATCCCGTTGGTGGAGTCGCTGTTGGTCTGCTGACCGAAGGCAAAGGAATGATTTTTCTCAAATCTTCTATCGAAGGAATTCGCTGATAAACATGCTCTATACTCTCTTTGAAGCTTTCTTTCAATTCATCCAACTTTCCAGTCAAAGGAGAAACATCAAAAGTCAAATTCTGCTCAAATGATTTTTGAAGTCCCTTGACGCTGTTATCAAGCTCCTGAACGCTTGTAAATATTTGCTCTTTCACTTTTTCGATCGAATCTTTCAAAATCTCTATTTGATGCTCAATAGCTGGTAGATTATTCTCCTTTAAAGTATCAACTGATTGCCTCAACCGATTCATTTGCTCGTTTAAAGCATCGAGTTTCATTGAAAGATCTTGAGTGTCTACTCGAACAGGCGCAGATACACTTACAGAAGGAGGAAGAACAGATGTTTCAACGACGACCTGCTCTTTCTTCTGTGAAATCGCACGCAAAAGAGAAACCATACTTGCAATGCCTACACCAATCGGAGCCAACAAAGGAAGGTACTGCTTCAAAAGGTTTCCTGCGCCAACATCTGTACAAACAGGAATACAGTCCATATTCCACCATTTGCCTACGTTTGAGAAAGGCGTTTGAGTTAAACTTCGCCCTATAACTGTCCCAAAGATCGTTCCAAGAAGTTGCGGAAGCATTGTGAGAAGTCCTATGATCAACAAGATCCAGCCTTCGGCTTTAGAGAAGAAAGCTTTGATAACTCCAACAAAAGTTCCTTCTGCCTGCGGTTTAACAGCTTCCGCAAGAGGCGATATCATTTTGCCAATGCCAGGTATGAATCCGAGCACTTTCAAAACAATGTATAAAATCCCCTGAGCAAGGTTTTTTATTTCAGCAAATCCTTTCTGAATCAAATTAACTCCCGAAAACCAACCTTTAATCCAATTCCAAAAAGCTTTTCCAATGTTTTTTACCCAATCCCAAACATCCGCCAAAGCTTTTTTGAACGAGCCAAACTTCACTGTCAAAACTGCGAACATTCCTACAAGTCCCAAAATGAACGGATTGAGAAGCATTTTAGCTGATGTTAGTAGATTCACGAAAAGCTGAAGAACACTCGTAATAACTTTAAAGGCAGCCGAAATTCCTAAAACGATCGCAGAAACCTTCACTAGCTCAACAAAAAATTTCCGAACAAGTTCAGGATTTCTCTTGATGTATTCTGTTATTCCTCGCAAGAAAGCAATGATTTTTTGAAGCACTTCGACAATTACAGGTCTCATTACTGTGAAGAATTGAAAGTTCAAAGCTTCAAGTTCAGATCTCATGAGTTTCAAAAGAAAATGCACGTTGTTCGTTTGCTTTTGAAAAGCGCTAATTAATGCAGCTGTATCTCCTCTAATCGACTTCAGAGTATCTTTCAAAATGTCTAAATTATTGATCCAAGAAACGATTGCTCGAGCCGCTCTGATTTCAAACCCAATAGCTTCAAGTTTCGCTGCTTTTTCCTCATCAGTAAGCCCCTCGAAAGCTTTTGCAAGGTCTTCCAAGATTCTTTCGAGTCCTCTGAATTTTCCAAATTCATCGTATAAAGAAATTCCCAGCTCTTGCAAATTTGTAGTTTTTTCCATCAAATCTTCAAAGGCGCTAGCTGTAGCTGTCGAAGCTTCAGCTGCATCAAAACCTACTCTTGTAAGAGCGACAAAACCAGCCAAGGCTTCTCTGAGAGAAACCCCAAGCTGAGAGGCAGCAGGTGCCACAACCCCAAACGTACGAGCAAGCTCTTCATATGTCAAAAGTCCTTTCTTTACAGCTTCAAACTGCATAGCATAAACTTGACTTAATTTATCAAGAGAAAGACCATAAGCGTTTATAATCGAGATCGCAGACTGAAAGGACGTTGCAAGATCTGTAGCACCTGCAATTGCTGCAACAGAGGTTTTTCTGAGAACTGACACAGCTTTCTCTGCAGGTACACTCGCAGATCCAACAAGATATAAAGCGTCCGCAAGTTGTTCCAGAGAATATCCTGAAATTTTTGATAGATCCACAATCGAGCGTTTCATCTGCTCGAATTGTTTCTGCGAAACATCGAACATTGTATATGCTTTTTGAAACGCATTTTCAACACGAGCTCCAAAGAAAGCTGAAGCGGAAGCGGCTCCTGTCAAGGTAGAAACCAAGATGGTCGAATATTTCAAAATGCGAGTATTCAATTTATCGAAAGTCTGTAATTGTTGTCTCAAGTTCTGTGCGAAAGTTTGAAAATTTCTTCCAGCACGCTGAATATTCTGAGATAGCGTGGAAACATTCGTGCTAACTCTCTGAAGCACAGGTGAAGCGTTATCCGTTGCTGTTATCTCGACTCTCAGTTCATCTATTTTAGCCACGGACCCCCACCTCTCTTTTTCTGATCCTCCAAAATTTCAGCGATGGCCTGACGTGCTGCTAAAAGAAAGAAAATAAAATGCGCTGGTTGATCTAAAAGAGAGCCTCGCTCAGGAAGTGCATTAATCGATCCTAAATCGTTCAAAGAC
>Ga0190313_1001144_pt1 | contig 14518 bp, 13 predicted proteins | sample 4870071011_MG_FD_169989 | JGI IMG/M metagenome (GOLD analysis project Ga0190313, IMG submission 169989) | Hydrothermal vent sediment bacterial communities from Southern Trench, Guaymas Basin, Mexico - 4870-07-10-11_MG | ecosystem: Environmental > Aquatic > Marine > Hydrothermal vents > Sediment ...
CATTATTGGTAATACCTCCGCTATGAGCTGTTTGTATCCGAATGGCACCGAGCCATACTCTAGGTAGAAGTTGTCGAATGTTAATGCATAGATGTTGCTCTCAGCACTCATAATTATGGTGTCGTCTTGCACAGAGTATTTGACCTCAAATGTCGTGGCGTTCAGCTCTAGAAGCTTTTCCAGTACCTTGAGCTTAGTTTCCTTGTCGAGATCTGATATTGATGGGCCTATGGCAAATACTTGTACCCATTTCCCAGAGAACTTTATGTAGACAGTGAATGAGACGTCACCAACTTTTTCTTTTACTTTGATTACTCCTCCCTCATAGGCATATTCCTTGTCCATGAGGTTAAGATAATTCAGGATCATGTTCCTGATGAACTGTGGCGTCATCTCCCCTCACCATATATCCATCATTTCTCTCCAGCCCATTTTGCCCTCCTTCAAGATTGGAAGGATTTTCGTCATAAATTTGGCATAGGCATTGAGCACACCGTAGTATTCCTCCATGAAAACATCAAGCGTCAACGCGGGTATGTATATGTCGGCCTTAACGACCAACTCATTGTTCCTGCTGATGCCAAAGTTGAACTCTGCGTAATCATCCTGTAGACGCAGTAGACCGAAAAGAACATCAGCCGCAGAGGGGCCTAGCTCCTCTATTGTGAAGGGAGCCTTAATCAAGCAGAATATCCTTATCCAAGAGTCGATGATCCGTATTCCCACTTTGACATCAACATCTGGCATATCTGGTGGATTATCTGAGATATCTATTCTCCCGTTGGTTTCGTCGATGGCTATAATTCTCTTCTTCATTACCTTCAAATATAGAAGCAATTTCTCCATCGCGACGGATCTGAACTCAGCTTTGATATCTCCACCAGACAACGAGGACACCATAATCTTAGAATAGTGATGTATAAATAGAAATTAGAAATAAAAATCACTACTTCTTCTATATTTTTCCATTCTTAGAAATCATATTTATTGGGATATGGTAATCATTTTTTGGAGGTTGAAGGTTTTCCCATCATTGGAAGTTCACAGGAGTATCGGCGAGAATCTATAAACCTAATTGCATCAAAAAACATTATGAGCCCACACTAGAAATCTCTCACTTGGATTTAGTTCATAGACACATCGATGAGGATACCTACAGCAGAAAATGTGCTAATAGCTAGGCTGCTTAAGAGATGTTTGTTAAGTTTTCTGGATAATATGTTTTTGTTGATTTTCCCAGATAGTGCGGTTCATATCGTGGTGGTCATAGCTTTTACCAAGCGTGCCATATGGTTTTCATTGAATATATCGGTCTGCTGAACTCATTCATAAGCCTTTTCCCTTTTTTAGAAATCTCAACAACGCAATAGTCTTATTATTCTTGTCGACGCAGAATAGAATCCTATATCTTCCGATTCTTAATCTGTAGACATTTTCAAATCCCTTAAGCTTTTTGATATCGAGGTTAAAAATGAATAGCGGATTAGCCATAAGAACATCGATTAATTCCTTAACCCTCAGTCTTGTCTCCTTATCAACACTTTTAATATCATCTAGAAATTTTTTGTCAACCTCTAATCTATAAGCTTCTTTGCTTTTTCCCATGGTATTCTCTCACCAGTCACTTCTCTTAGTGCCTTTTCTTCAAATTCTTCTGGTTTTTCTTCCTCGACGAACTCTAGAAGGACTTCGAATAGTCTCCATTTTACTTTATTTTCTCTCTCGATATATTCGATTAGGTAATCCAGTTTCCTGTTTATTTCCTGTAACATAGCCTGCATAAGACCACCCGAAAATGTGGATGCCTAAGCATAATGGTTTCTTGATAATCACAGGCTGAAACTTCGTAGATATTCATATAGGAAATAAATCTTAAAAAAAAGCAAACTTTTTCAAACAGTCTGATTTGCATTTCTTATTTGTTGGTACCGTGGCCAAGTAGAGTGCTTATCTGATGACTACTGGATGCGTACTCATGGATACCAACAATGCTTTATCTCAATCTTATATATATTGTTATCATTATTTCTTATGGTATCCTATATTATCAATGCTTGGCCTAATTGCTGATGATCCTGGTATGTGTTATGGGTAGGGGATTCAAGAAAGTTAAGCGGAGAATACCATGGATATCCCACATTGTGGAAGAGGAAAATGCTAGCGAATTTAGGCCTTCTACATACTATCTGACGCGGGTTGACCGCTCAAAAATATGTATCCTATGTAGGGGGGCGAGGAACCTCTGTGGGAGAAGAGTATGCCCGGTAATCCTTAAGTCTAAAAGGCTGAGAAAAACTGTCGGCATGGTAGATAAGGAGGTTAACGGTTCGTCTCCTCCTGAAATCTTTGTTGGGAGAATAGGATACCCTAGGGTTTTTGCCGGCCCGATACTACACCCAGAAAAAGGAGACATCGAGATTTTTGGAACGCCCGAGTTATGGTCATTTAGTAGCATAGATGAGTTCCTTGATATGCGTCTCTCCCTGATAAGGGGTATGAGGAGCATAGATGTAAGGAATCCTCAGAGAAGCGGCAGTTTCTATGACAAGATTGTCGACACTGTTCTCTCCAGGAAGTCTGTAGATACTTATGCCGAGTTTCTTAGGATCCACAGAAGCATCGTTGTAGATCCCTACGTTCAGCCCATAGGTGTTGGTGGATCAATAAAGACCCTTGAAGTCGAAGCAAGAGGCACAGTTCATCCCTTAGAAAAAGTGTTTTCAGATGAAGATTTAAACGCATTGGAGGCAATGAAATACCTGTATAGAAGAGGAGTCTTGGTCTCAAAGATAATACAGGGTTTAAGTGTTGGTATGCTAGGTGTGAGGTACCAGAGAAAGCTTGTTCCTACACGTTGGAGCATAACGGCGGTGGACTGCATAATCTCTAAGTGGCTTCGAGATGATATAATCAAGGATAAGCCCCCTATAGGAGACTACCTAGTATTTGAATATGATGGGCTAGGAGACAAATTCTTGGTGATTTTATTCCCAGACACATGGAAATATGAGTTCATAGAGATTTGGTGGCCGGGATCATCCTGGAATTTCTTTGGGAACAGCATCGCGATAGGGGGTGATTATGAGCTTCACTGGGGACGAACGGAGTACGCAAGCATAGGAGGATGCTACTATGCTACAAGACTAGCAGTAACGGAGTATCTAAGTAAGATTGGAAGACAGGCGGGAGTCTTGGTAATTAGGGAAGCATACCCAGAACACTACATGCCAATAGGCGTGTGGTATGTGAGAGAGAGTGTCAGGAGAGCTCTTAGTCAAAAACCAGAGAAATTCTCAAGCTTCGAGGAGGCAATTAGATACGCACTATCAAAACTAAGGGTGAGTCCAACAGAGGTAATCGAGTCCAGCTTCGTAGTAAAGTTCAAAACACAGCAGAAAACGTTGACAGAATACTTCAGATGACAGCGGAAACCAGCCTAGTCAACAAAGCTAATGTGCCGTGCTTCGTATAGCTTCCCACTATAACCGCCAAATATTTTCTTACGGCATACCATGTTTTATTTCATCAATGATGTTTGTTATTATGTTTATGGCTGTTTGGTTTTTCTTCTCTACGGCCTTTCTTAACTGCTCCTGCAGTATCCCCAGCAGCATTCTTCTAGCATCCCCGCATACCCCTAATTCGCGCTTAGGACACATCTTACACATGGCATGCTCCTTGTTGTAGATTTCGTTGAATATTTTGTCGAAAAGGTCTACATATTTCTTGTCTCTTATCACAAGCGCTATTTCTCCGAATCCGTCCAGCCCACTACTCGTGAAGTTCGCGCTCCCTACAAGAACTACATCGTCTATCAGTATTACCTTCATATGCATATACCAACATAGCCTATGCTTAATATTCTTGTTATGATACAAAATCGCCAATACTGACAAGTATCTCAGTGGGATTCCTGGAATATTACATGGATTCTTGCTGATTATCCTTACATCAACGCCCTCATCGGCCTTCTTGAGAAGCAGTTTGAGGAGATTCACTCTATGTCTCTTATCAATCCATATTTTCACACTGTGTATCGCCTGCGAGAAAATATATATTCTTCTTCTACAGCTATTTATCAGACTGATAAGCGTACGTCCAATTTCCTTGCCAAATAATATAAGGGTTTTTCCTAGCTCCACGGGGGGTAGGGGCGGTATAGCTATAGTTTCTCTGCCGACGAGTTTTCTCCAGATTTTATCAAGTATCAGCTCTATAGCCTCAACTCTGCGACTCCAAGCGTTCTCATCCCTAAGATAAACAATAAGCAGATCCTCATTGGTGACTATTTTAGTTAATTCTGCAATAACATCCCTCAGAGTACTTATGATTTCTTCTCGTCTCAGCATCCTTGCTTTATTCAGCATCTCCTCAGCTCTCTTGACAAGCCTATGGGCATCCTCAACAATGCTGATCACTCGGGAGAGATATATGGTATTATCAATGAGAATATTCACGACGTAAGGTTCTATTTGGTTACTGAGTCTCTTGACAATATTAATATTCTCTTGGAGGATAGGTATTAGCTTGCTTAGCGGTGTTTCTAGTATCTCATATGAGCTAGGGCCTCTAATGGCGACAGCTTCAACAATTATTTTTCGTCCCCCCTCGCACCACCGTAGGTCGCCAAGAAGGCTCATGAGCTTCTTCTTTATGTGTTCGAGAGAATCTAGTAGGTCGCGGCCAGCATCAAACATGTTTTCATTCATAGGTATTACCAGTTTTTATCCAAGTATTAAAATCAATAGGAGTTATATTCTGACTAATTTTTAATATTTATCATCTATATCTTATATTCTCATCTCTTTGGCTTCAGTTTCGGCGTGTTTTGAAATAATAATCTACATCTGTGTTTCCATTGCTTTTGATCTGAGTGGGATTGTCAGAAATACTTAATCAAAATAGGGCTCTAGGATGATGTGCTAGGTTGGTGTTTTTGGTAGGCTTGATATCTGCTGGTCTATTATCTGTGATAGCTTTTGTTGTAGGGCTAAATATTCTGATGTTGCATGGAGTATCTTTTGCTTGGTTTTGTCTATTTCTTCTATCAGAATGACGATCTTTGATAGGTCGACATGCTTTAAAGTTTCAATAATCCGTTTTACCTCCTGCATCCATATCGGAACTTCCTCTCTAATTGTTTCGTCTAAATCGCTCTCAGGTATTATTCTCTCGTAGAATCCAAGTGAGTGTAGTTGCTGGCTGAAATACATGTATGATCTTAGTATATCTTTTCTTCCAAGAGCCCTCAGTATTTTTGAGAATAATAATATTCCCTTAGATGCGGTTTTTGCTACTTCGTAGGGTATCTTTGTTGCGACTAAGCAGGCTTTTCTGAGGTTTTCTATGGCGCTCCAAGCTTTTTCTGCAGCATCGTATACATCTCCTCTTTCTAGTAACCTTAGTGCTTCCTCGTAGCTCCTATCCGCGCTAGATACCAGCTCCTCCACACTTTTTTGACTCATTGATGTCACCCATATGTATTGAACATATCTTCTTTCTTTAAAAAAGCGTAGTTGCCTCAGCTTCAAGAAGGCTTAGCTCAAAGAATGTTAAAAGGATCAACCAAAAGAGAAAATTAAACATGGGCAACATATGCATCGTAGCGAGCTTTGTGTTGCACTTAAACGTTTGCGTTTCTATGCACCTAAACGCTCTGACCCAGGTCATGCGAATCGTCGGCATCAAAAGAAAAAGCAGAAAGGGTAACGATGGATAGGATGCTTTCTCACTTAGTCCAAATGTGCGAAAACACCAATGATTCAGTATATTTTTGGTTATTCCTCCTCAATTTTAGCAGATTTTTTATCTGAACGATTCTATTAGATATTATTATAAGCTATGGCATTTGGCATATATTATGGCATTTGGTGAGAGAATATGGAATCCAAGGTTACTATCGATAAGTTTGGGAGGGTTGTTATTCCCGCGCAGATGCGTAGGAAGCTTGGCATTAAAGCAGGTAGTGAGCTTATTATCGAGTTGAGGGGCTCTATGATAATCATCAGACCTGTGAGGGATATTGATAGGATAGTTGATCAGTGGTTTGAAAAATTGATGAACACGAAGATCAAAGCAAAGTTCTTCAGAGTTGGTGGCGGGAAGTGGATGGGTGATGATTATGTCAGGAGGAAACTTGGCCTCGATTAGTGGGGTTGTAGATGTAGGGATCATAGTAATAGGCCACTTTGATAACCCCGCTAAGGTAGATGCTCTGAAGTTCCTAAGAAGAGTCCTCAAGCAGGAAATCCGAGCAATAATTCCAGTAACGGCGTTTATTGGTGCGTATCACATAATGGTTAACTACTTGGGGGTTCCTAGGAAATCCGCGAAGGATGTCCTAACGGAAACTCTAAATACGAGGTCACCAGCCTTTTATCAAGATGTGGACATCGACGATGCTATTGAAGCCCTAGATGTAGCCTCGATCTACAACATAGAGTCGTGGGATGGGTACCTAGTTGCACTAGCTCACAGATTTAGCTGCAACATTATATACTCCATAGATCGCAAATTATCGCGTGTCGAGGGGATAACAGTTATCAATCCAATACCTGAAGACAAGATGAGAGAATACCACAAATTCATCGAAAAACTGATGGAATAGTCTGTTAAGAAGCATAGTATCTCACGTTCCTTACGCGGGTAGATTCGGTATGAACCGATGATAGTCATTTTCCTCGGGAATTTAGGGAAGAGAGTTGGGGTTGAGAACCCCCCATAGGAAAATGTTGCTCGCCGTTAAGGATTAAGACGGTATTTTTCGTGTAGCTCTCTGGCTTTTTCAATGAATCCATATTTCCGCCATGCATTCTCAGCTAAGCCATATATCCTCTTCGCTAATGATAAGTATCTCTGATCCCTAAGCTTTCTCCATGCCGATATGAACACATCGATTATTCCGGCCTCCGCAATTAGGGCCAAATCATAGTCGTTTTTCTCCCAATCAGGAACAGTAATCCTGGAGAGCATCTCTAAGAAGTCTGCGAGGTATCTTACTTTTTCCTCGTCAAGATTATCGATCAGTCTTGATACGACATAGGAAAGTAGCATCGTTGAGCTTCTGCTTATCTGCCCCTGAAATATAAACCACTTATAGATCTCGACGAGTATGTCGACACACCTTTCTAGGATCCTCATGCTTTCATCGCCACCGATCCTCAGAATCAGCGCTGCCAAAATGCTTGTTAGGTTTTCGAGGTTTGCGGCGTATTGATAGGGAAGGGTCTTGGTTATTCTAGGATCGACCAATTGAACAATGCTACATATTGTCTGGATCTCCTCTGGGAGGACAATGTTTTGGATCGCTAAAGGCAAACCTAGGAAGCACGCAGCGGTTATCACATATGAAACATAGTAGCTCCCTATCTTCGGATACTCCTTGCAGGTAATATTGTAAATCATCCTGAATGCTTCCCGCATCTCATCCACAATTCTTCTTTGTTCGTCTCTATGCATAAAGAAGAATAATTCTGACAACGCAATCGCATAGTTCTGTAGTATCCCCAAAATATCGCTTATGAAGCAGCACAAGTCGTACTTGATGATATATCTTGAATATTTGGAGCTTATATCTATAATTTCCTCCAAGGTTTTCTTTCTTTCATTTGGACCAAGCAGTGGAGAATCCAGTAGCAATGATAGAATATCGAGATATATCCTCACTATGCTCGCATATACCAATAATTTCCGTCGAATTTCTGGTTTCGAATAAACCTTAAAAATCTTCTTTATGCCCCCAAACCTCAGAATGTTATCCATCTCCTCGAATATATCATTTATCTTTGAACGCCATAGGAGTACGAGTTCGGAAACCTCGGAGTACTTCGTAACTGTGTATATCCTCTCGAATATCTCCGCCTCCACGAGGTATTGCCCAATGAGATCATGTATCAATTTGGATTTTCCCTCGAAGTATGCCATTAGCTTCTTAGCAAAATCTGGGAAGAATTGTAGGTAGCCAGCCCAGAGCACTATTGCATTAATTAGGCTTCTCTGATCCTCCCCAAAATCAAAGCTATCCATCGCCCTTTTATATGCCTCAAAATACTCCGAAACCGATATTCCCTTAGTAATATACCTAACAGACAGCTTCACAAGCATCAGAAATGGGTCATCGCTAGGAAGAGAATCTGCTACCTCTTCTAATCTTTCCAACGGTGGGGCTGGCATCCCAATAACTGAGTGAACTAGCAGTCCAGCCTTCAGAGATAGGGCCCTCATGAGTGGGTCTCTTGAATCTATACAGGATCTGCATGCATGACTAAACATACCATCCAGCATGTATCTAACTGCCATTTCGCAGTTTGGCTTTGTTACTCTCAGAAAATTTTTCCATGCCTCATGATGTTTTCGGATTGATGCCTTTATGTCTTTTCTTGCTTTTTCGAGATATTCGATTCCTCCCTCATAACTACTAATCAGTTCCGACATCGGATCCCATACCTGCTCCATTAGATCCAGCATACTGATTTCGATTTTCTCCTTAATGTATTTGTCTAGGATTCTAGAAATAGCTTCGATTAGAGTGCTGTCAACTATGTCTGGCGACTCAGGAATATCGCTTCTATCGATATCATCAGCTAGAACTCTGAGAAAAGCTTCAACATAGTCCTCAGCTACATCCACTAAAGCGATGATGGTGTATTTTTTATCCGACTCCGTTACTAAGAGTTTATCCTCTCCAAAATCGATCTTCCTAACAGATCCCCTACCAAGAACCCCTGATAGAGCCTTTGTTGCCTCCATGAGACTAGCAACAAGCTCTTCGCTCTGTATCTCTATAAAAGACTTAATTTTAATGGGGAGCCCCGCATGGCTAATAACCCCAAGAAGTTTAATCATAAAAGTCACCCACAGTAGTTAAGACGCTTAATATATAAAGGGTAGAAATATAGTTTTTATAACGCTTACCCTTCCCCTTCTGGTTATCAGAGATAAGAAGCCAAATGAGATAAAATTTAGATTTTCTGATTATCATTAAATAGCGATCTTTCTTTTAAGATGTTTTGCTTTAGTCCTCGAAATATTTTGGGCGTCCTAGAGATTCCTTGCAATTTATTCTATTCGGGGGCATATAGGCTTTATGGAATCGACTCTCGGGTCGTCTTTCATATTCTTGAAATTTTTATTAGTAGCTGTATGAATTCTTTGAGAATTCCTTTCTTTAGTGCTTCTTGTTTGTTTGTGATGATCTCTATGATTTGTTTTATTTTCCTGTTATATGTCATGTCTATGTGTTTTATGAGAGGTATATCTATGTTGAAAACTCTTTTGAGTAGTCCGCCGAATAGCTCAGCTATTGCTAGGTACTCTGGGTTTAGGATTGGTAGTTTATCTTCCGCTTTTAGGGGTAGTATTATGCCGCCTACGATGTTATGTAGGTCTGATATGTCTGGTGTTGATTCCACTAGATTATCTATTATTCTTACTACGTCGTCTTTGTCGGGTTTTTTGCTCAGTATGTCGAATGCTTTGTAGCTATTCAGTGTTTGTTTTTCAAGATTGTAGGATGCTAGAGGCTCACAAACAGTGTCGTCCTCATGGATCCAGACATCGAGTTGTTTGTCGTAATGTACGACTTTTCCGCAGGGGCACCTAATCTTATATTTCGAGCTCACCCAGGTACACCCTCACCAATTCATATAGATTACCTATTCGTTGGGAGCTCTCAGAGTCTTGCTTTGTAAGCTCCTTTAGCTCTTTTATAGCTTCGGCTGATTCATAGACAATTATTCTCTCCATGAGAACATCCAGAACCATAAACATTTTTGGTTTTGCTATGAGGCGCTCGATGCGGTTTCTGTACTTCCTATAGATCTGTGGGTTCCTACCATAGATGTTTGAGATTCTAACAATATTAGCGCCATTACTAGGAACCACTATGCTGTAGCTCTTCAAAGCCTCTATGAACTCTAGTGTTTCTCTCATCAATAAATCCAGTTTTTCGCTACTCAGAGGTGCGAGAAGATTCATAGTCTTTGTGAGAACCTCCATAGTGAAGCGTGCCGATAGGATACGGCTAAGATCCAAATCCCATGACGCTCTGAAGTCCTCGAGAGCTTTAAGGGCTAGAGCATAGGTAAGGCCTCGTAGAGCCCAGTCATCGTAGGGCGTCATGATAGGTGAATTTGATTGTTGATTATTATACTCATTGAAGTAATGTTTGATCCTAAGTATTAATTTCTCGATTAGTTCTCTTCTGAATTCTCTTATGAATAGGCCCAAATAAAAATTTTTGACGAGCTCGTCATTTGGTGAGTGGACATAGTGGCTTAGTCCCTCAACAAGAATATTCACTAATCTGTGAGGCAGAAATGCGGGTTTGTCTCTGTAGCTGAGATAATAATAGTATAGTGCGGGGGAGAGCATTTGGAGGTAATCCGCTGAGAATCTGCCCCATAACTCCTCGCTAATCAAAAGACGCGTAATCCAGAAGGAAAAGAATAATCCAATCTTACTGTGTGCCTCATAGAGACTCCGAGCAATCTCTCCAAATTCTATTTTTTCTGGGTCTATGGAAAAAATTATTCTTCTCGTTATTAGGCCTAGGATAGCATCTCTGAGCACAGCGTTAATTCCGCCTAGCAAATAGTTTTTCTTAACTAGTCTTAGATAATCAGGAAATTTGTAGATTTCCTTCCCAGAATACCTCTCAGCAGTTTTCTCTATGAAACTAGTGACCCTACTTAGATCAAATTTGTGGGACAAAGAATACCAAATATCCTCCTCCAGCATCTTCATAGCTCTGCCACCCTAGGCTTTCTTCGTCTTAATGTCAATTCCAGTATGAGGTCAATCATTTTTGCTGGTAATTCTGAAATTGATTCGAGAATTCTGTAGGCATCTAGATGGGAAACGAAGTCTGCATCATAGTGATTCTCTGTTATGAAGCCCAAAAATTTGGCTTTAGCATTGAATCTTCTTATGGAATCAGCGACGCTATTGGCGATTTCTAGATCCTCTTCAGCATCATACGAGTCCGTAAAGAATATTATTAGGAGTTCCGTATCTCTCCTCAAGTGGTGCTTCTCGCTATCAAAGAAGAGTTTTAGTGCTTTGAAAGCCATTGTGCCTCCCTCAGATCTAGGCAGAACCCTAGCTATTGATATGGGCCAGCTAACTCTCTTATAATAAACCAGATAATCCCCAAATCCCGCTATACCGAGTCTCACTATATCCTCCACAATAGCAGGGCGAAGGGCCTCAGTAATTATGATGGCAGAGCTTGCTGCGAGGTTCTCAGCCTCTGCCATGCTCCCACTCTGATCTATAAGTAGTAGCACGTCGATAGATCTCATCTCACTTTCCATCGACTCAAATATCTTGGGTCTGGGCTCATCCTTGGTATATGACCAGACATAAACATCAACGAGGTAATCCTCAACGATGTTGCCAGTATACTTTCTCTCCTCTCTCCAAGCCCGATAAACCTTCAATATTTTCTCTCTGAGTTCCCGTATATAGGAGCTGTAAATTGCGACTATGTTCTGATAATAGCTATAATCAGTGCTGGAGATCACAGGTATGAGCTCCGAATATCCCCCTGCACGGAGTTTGGATACGTCTGTTGGCCCCTTAAGCTTCTTAATCATCTGGTTAATTATGTAGATCGTTGATCTCTTGGCCATCTCCCGTAGAAACCTTATCATATATGAGAAGTCATGTATCTTTGAGAGTTCATCTTTAAATCTGATGGCTATTATCGATGCTAACCGTACTGTGTACTTAGGATCATTACTAATTCTGGAGGCTATTATTGACGGTATGATATCGCTGATTTCCTCCCATAGGGCCTCTACAACGTCTTGTTTGCTTGTTGAATTTTGGAGACCACTCATCGTTTTTTCTATGTCCTGGGTAGTAACAAAGATATGGAGAAACCTCAGTAAGAGTAAGACTATCTGTTTTTTCTCGTCCAAACTGCCAACATATCTTAGTTCCCTATTCATAGCTTCCTCGAAAAGTAGTTTTCTGCCCATCTTAAAGCTCTCCAGTAGCGCTGGGTAGTATATCTCCATAAAATATTCTATTCGTGCGTCTTCTAGAATGTTAAACACAACCCTAAAGAATCTTGTTAGTAACTCATCATAGATTCGCCCCATTATCTCTATGAATTTTCTGTAGTATGGGAAATCCGTGAATATGATGTGCATTGTTTCGTGTGCTACAAGATAATTTATTACTTCCTGGAACACCCTCTCCTTTGCTTCTCGTCCCAGTTTATGGGAATCAAGTATGTTTTCTATCAGAGGGATGTTTATGTAGATAACTTTTCCATCGGTAAATGCTATATCGTGGGGGTTCTCTATCACAACGATGGGCTTGTTGTATATATTCGTATCGACGCTGAGTTCTATGGGTCTGTAAACTCGTATATTGTCACTAGACAATACTTCTCACCATCGCCATGAAATGGCGGTTGTTAAGCATTTCGGCGAAAACACCAAGCATCAATATGGCCTCCCTGACAGTATCCATCGTTATCCCATTAGCCTCAAAAAACCTGATTAGCTTAGCAACATTTTTGTCTTTCAAAACGCTAATTTTCGTTCTGGGAAGCTTACCGTAAATCAACGCGTATAGATGTTCATAGACTCGTGTATCTCTAGTGAATTTTACTGGTTTTCCGTCGGCAAGCGCTATTATGGACAACCCTAGGGTCTCCATGCTGCGCACACTGAGCGGGATATCTCTATAGCCGGCCTTATCAAGCTCTTCTCGCAGTCTCCTAACAACATTAACAATGAATCTGACAAAAACATCCAGAGCATCCTGCTCAATACTTATTCGTTTCTTCAGCAAATTAGTGACGATCCTTACCTCGGTTTCGAAGGGATAATAACCATAATTCACAAGTACTAGTCTCTCCAATGTTGATGTTGGAAGCTCCTCTGTGCCTATATAGCTAGAGGGATTAGCCGCGAAAAATATGAAGAAATCCTTATGGGCCTCACCGTTAATTATAGAATCTATAATCTCATTTAGTAGGATTGTGAAATTAGGCGGAATGCTTGAAATTTCATCAAAAAACACTATGCCACCATTTCTCCTGAAGAAGGATAGTATTCCTGGGCGTCTAACATAGGACCCCTCGCTCAGAGTTCTTCCACCTAAAACATCAAATTTTGTGACATTGGATGACCCAGCAATGTAGAGCCCCCTAACATTAGTCTTTCCAGAATAGAACTCATCTAAGAACTCATCATCAATATCCTGCAGTTTTATGTATTCGTATTCGGGGCCGAATCTCTCCTCAATAAATCTTTCCATGAGGCGTAAACCAATATAGCTCTTCCCAGAACCAGCGGGGCCGTAAAGTATGAATGGTTTTCTAAATTCTATTAATCTCCAAAGAAAAGAGAATCTCTCCTCATAGCTCATTGAGGATATGTCCATATAAACACCTATGTGATAATAGTGGCAGAGCTACCCAATAAATTTAGGTATTATTATTTTTATCCATCATCAAATATTTTATTTGGTCTCTTACCGTGTTTCGGATGGTGGACATTCTGAGGCTCCTCTGGTTTATCATTGGTACATGATATATCTGACTTTTATGGTCGCCACTCATCTGGTGGCATCTCTTTGCTATGATTTGTGTTTTGCTCTCTCTAATTTTTTCTAGAGGTTAATAAGGTTTCGTGAAATAAGAATATTTTATTATGATAAATTATACTATAGTATAATATGCTATGGTAGGTGCTCATTATGCTATTTGTTGATCGTGAGGCAGAGTTGAAGGCTTTAGAGTCAGAGTACAAGTTATGTAGAAAAGGTGTGCGTTGTGGTGTACTAGTCTATGGATGGAGACGGGTAGGGAAGACAAGTCTAGTGAAGTACTTCTTGAAGAATATGGGCGGAGGAATCTACATTAATTGTGCTTGGTTATCGAACACGATGTCCCTAGCGAGTAAGGTAAGAGAGTCCATAGCTGAGTTCGATGAAACACTCTCAAACATATTCTGGGGGAAGATCTCATCCATAGAAGATCCAGAGCAGATACTCTATGAAGCCCTCGAGACAATGGATTCTCTGGCCAAAAAAATGGAAAAAACAAAACTGATAATAGTGTTGGATGAGTTCCATGTGTTCCTAGAGAATATTGCGAAAAAAATAGCAAGAATAAAACGCGAGAACATAAACACTGTTAAGGAGAGAGTATTCTGGTTTTTCAAGGATCTCCTAGAGAGAAAAAACGCTTTTTGGATTCTCCTATCAAGTATTGGATGGGAGAAACTGGAAGAATTAATGTTCCTAAGAAAAGGAGGAAAACAGCCACTACTCGCAACATTTAGGAGGATACCGGTAAAGCCCCTGGATATGGAGGCCTCCATGGAATTGGCTATGAAAATAAGGGAAGGAATACCTCTTGATGCTGCTAGGACGATAGCTGAGATTTCCGGCGGTATACCCCCAATAATAATAACCCTCGCATCATCGTATGATGGTGCCTCCGTAATAAGACTAGCATACAGGCTTATGGAAAAAAGAGAGTTTGATGACTTCTTCATCA
>Ga0190313_1001145_pt1 | contig 14516 bp, 16 predicted proteins | sample 4870071011_MG_FD_169989 | JGI IMG/M metagenome (GOLD analysis project Ga0190313, IMG submission 169989) | Hydrothermal vent sediment bacterial communities from Southern Trench, Guaymas Basin, Mexico - 4870-07-10-11_MG | ecosystem: Environmental > Aquatic > Marine > Hydrothermal vents > Sediment ...
CTAATTGCTCGTACTTAGCCCAGTTTATTTTCAGTTTTCTTTTCCGTGGCATGGTTTAACATTCTCCTTCTGACTTAAAAACTTCACCCCTGATTTTGCTCCAAACCTCACTTTTAGGCAATATTTTTAAGATGTATTTCTTAACTATCATTCAAGGCGAGAGCATAAAACTTTGTGAGAAGGTGATGCCTATTCTCATACTTGGGGTTGATATAATCAGCGAAAATCCAAAGAGGTTTGCCGTGGTTAGTTGGTTCAACGGAAGACTTGAGAAAAAAGGTGAGTTCACATTCTATAGGTTACTCCGTTTTATCCGGGCAAAAAGGCCGGATATAATTGCAATGGACAACATCCATGAGCTTGGTGATGGATTAAAGAAGTTTCTAAGAGCTTTACCCCAGGGAACTAAGCTCGTTCAGGTCACTGGAAGACCAGGGGAGCAGAAGTCTCTTTGGAGCTTGGCAAGGGAGAATGGAATTAGAGTTGGGGATAAGTTCGATCCGTATGAGGAAGCTAAGGCATGTGCCCTTCTGGCATCTAAAGGAGTTGGCTATGAGGTTTTAGCCTTTGAAGATGAGGTTATAATAAAAGTTTCCAGAGGCAGAAGTCAGGGAAAAGGTGGCTGGAGCCAAGATAGGTATAGGAGAAGAATTCACAACTTGATTCAAAATAAAGTCAGAGAAATTGAGGAAATATTAAGAAGGGCAGACATTCCTTTTGATCTGGAAGTTGAAGAAAAAGATTATGGTTTAGCGAGGGGAGAGTTTAAGGTATATGCTTCAAGAGAGGAATTGGCGGGACTTATAAAGCCAATGCACGGTGGAGATGTTGAGATAAGGATAAAGCCTGTGGAAAGAAAGAGCTTGGAGTTTGTGCCGTTGAAGAGTGAAAAAGCCATTCAAGTGAGAAAAAGCGTTATAGTTGGTCTTGATCCAGGAATAACCGTTGGAATAGCGGCTCTTGACTTGGATGGGAATATTGTGGCAGTTTACAGCGAGAGAAATATGGCAGTGAGTGATATCGTGAGGTTTATCTCTGATATTGGTCATCCAATAATCATCGCAACTGATGTCAATCCAGCTCCAGGTTTGGTTGAGAAGATTGCCCGTTCATTTAAGGCTATCCTCTATGTTCCGAGGGAGAGTTTGCGTGTAGAGGAAAAGAATGAGCTTTTGAGAAATTTGGGCATTAGTGTTGATGATGATCATCAAAGAGATGCTTTGGCAGCTGCTTATAAGGCCTATCTGAGATTGAAGCCAAAGCTTGAGCATGTTGATGCAAAGCTTAGAGAACTCGGCTTAATGAAGAAGAGCAATGAGATCAAAGCTCTGGTTATTCAGGGATATAATCTTGGAGAGGCTATAATGAAAGTCAAACTGAGAGAGAAGCCGAAAGAAGAAATTAAAGTTCTCCCTGAGGAAGAAAGCATTGATGTAACACCTTACATTGAGAAAATCAAGGAACTTGAGAAGACAATTGAAATGCTTGAAAGAGAAAATCAAGAGCTTAGAGCAATAATTGAAGAGCAGAAGAAAAAGATTGAAAAGCTTGAAGAGAAACTCGCTTATTACGATGAAGAAATTAGGGCTAAAGTAATCAAAAGCAAGGAGATTGAGATTAGGGATAAGAGAATTTCATACCTTGAGAAAGAACTTAGAGAGGCAAAAGCAATAATTGAAAAGCTCAGTAAGGATTTGGTTTTGGCAAAGAGAATGCACCTTCTTGAGCTTAAAGGGACAGCTGTGCCCCTTAAAGTTCTTGAGAGCTTAACATGGAAGGAGATAGAGAGGTTAGAGCGCTCTGCACGGATTAAAAAAGATGATATAATCTATGTTGTTAATCCTTCAGGGGCTGGAAGAAGTATAGCTGAATATCTTGTTGAAAAGGGAATCAGAGCTTTGATAAGTGCAAAAACTCTGCCAAATAATGTTTATGGGGTACTTAGAGAGAACAAAGTCCCGGTGTTTTATGAGGACGAAATTGAGGTTAAGAGAGTTGATGATTTTGCAATAGTTGACAGAGAAAAACTCGAAAATTGCATAGAGCAGAAGTTGGCTCAGTGGGAAGAGGAAGACAGGGAGAGGGAAATTCGAGAGTTCTTGAAATTGGTTGAAGAATATCGTATTGAAAGGATTAAAGAGCTTAAGAGGAAGGCTGAGGAGGAAAGCTAATAAATCCTAAGCACGATTCTCCAATATTGGAGGTGTTAAATTGGGTAAACTGTGGAGTGAGAAAAAGGAGCTTCAGTTCTTTAAAAGAGCCTTGAAGGTAGGAGTTCCTGTTGAGAAGCTGTTCTATTTAACAGATGATGGGAAATATTATGCATACTATCCAAAGGGATACAAAGGCAAAAAAACGACACTTCAGTCTCGGAATGCCTACGTTGGGGATTACACTGAAAAATGGTTTAGGGATTTAATTGCCCCTATAGCTGAGGAGATGGGTTATTATGCTGTGCTTGGAGTTGTGAGTGAAGAGCTGGAGCTAACTCAAAAATCTCCCGCTGATGTTGCCATATGCAGAACCCCGGACAGGTTCCAGAAGGCGGAAGATATTGTGATGATTTTTGAAGTGAAGATGTCGATTGTGTGGAACTGGGAATACAAAGATGGGGAAATAACTAACAGAGGTGATTTTACAACTCATAGTGGAACTCCAAGCTTGCTTCGTTCTGATTCCATGCTTAAGGCAATAGGGAAGGCTGTTAATATACGGGCATCATCCATGAAAGCCTCAAAGATTCCAATAATAATTGTTGGGAATACTCCGATCACTAAGCATTACTATAAGAAGGTTGACAATCTAAAGAGAATTGGCATTATCCAGGGCTTCTGGTCGCTTAATCCAAGACCTACAGAGGATAACTCTCTAAATATTAAAAAGACGCCTCATGAGGGCTTTTATCGCTTTGATAGTTATAAAGAGTTAGCTGACAAACTCTCATCTCTTTTAAAGGAGGATTTACAGTTCTTTGGAGGAATGTTAAGTAAGGAAAAACTTGGCAAGTTAATTGAGCTTGCAGATAAAGAAAAAACTTACGAGGAAAAAGCACAGAGATTTCTTGAACTTCTGTGGGGTGAAAGAATTGATAAGAGTTAAGAAAACGAAAACAGCCGAGTTTGGATCTCCAGGTAGAATAAGCCATGATTCATCCAAGTTTTATTCTCGTAGGCTCTATGAAAGTTTGCCCAAGGAAAAGAAAGTTAAATACATTGAAAATGAAATTCCGCCAGATAAGCTTGATAAAATATTCTGCAAGAGCAGTGAGAAGATGGAAGAACTGCCAGATAACAGCGTTCACTTGATGGTTACCTCTCCGCCATATAATGTTGGAAAGGAATATGATGAGGATTATACACTTGAGGAATATCTTGATTTTCTTGAGCGGGTCATGCAGGAAGTTTATAGAGTCTTGGTGCCGGGGGGAAGAGCGGCAATAAATATTGCAAATCTCGGGAGAAAGCCTTACATTCCATTGAATGCTTTTATTTCCGAAATGATGATAAAGCGCATTGGCTTCCTTATGAGGGGAGAGATTATTTGGAATAAAGGTCCCCATGCTTCTCCTTCAACCGCATGGGGGACTTGGATGTCAGCAAAAAATCCAATTCTCAGAGATGTTCATGAATACATACTGGTCTTTTCAAAGGACACATTTTCAAGACCAAACCCTTATAACAGAGAGAGCACGATAACAAGGGAAGAGTTTTTAGAGTGGACAAAAAGTGTTTGGACTTTTCCACCAGCTCAAGCTAAGAAGATTGGCCATCCAGCACCGTTTCCTGTAGAGCTTCCCCTGAGACTGATAAAACTTTACACATTCAAAGGAGAAGTTGTTCTTGATCCCTTTATGGGTAGCGGAACAACGGCAATTGCTGCATTAATGACTGAGCGGCATTTCGTTGGCTATGAGATAAATCCAAAATATGTCGAGCTTGCTAATAGACGGATTGAAGAGTTTAGGAAGGAACTTGAGGCTAAGAAAAAGCAGAAGACATTAATGGATGTGATGAATCAAAGCTGATTCAGCAATTCTTTCAGCATTCTCAGATATTTTCCAGTTTCTTCAGCTCCTTTCTCTGTTATTTCAACAGCAGTCCTTGGTCTGTCTGCGAAGACTTTTGTTAGATTTACATAGCCTGCTTTCTCCAATGTCTTTAGATGAGAGTCCAAATTGCCGGGAGTTACATCCAAAACTTTTTGCAGTTCCTTAAATAGAACCCTCCCTCTTGGCAGGAGATAGAGCATGATACCTAACCTAATGGGATTTCCAAGCACATGGTTTTTCACCAGTTCCCTTAGTTCCATGGGATCACCCTAAGGTCTTAAATGCTGAGTAGATGTATGATAGCACCGTTAGCCCAAATGCAAACGCTACAACGAACCCCGCATAGACCATTGCAGCTTTGGCAACTTTTGGAATCAAAGGAATAGCCAGCGCTGGAATCAAGAACGCTGGGATCATCTCCCTCTCTAAGCTTTTTCCGAAGTGCCAGAACGCTAAGAACATTCCAAAGACTGCCCAGCTTATGAAGATTAAGTATCCGATCCCCAATGCTACTGGGGATTCAAACATTCCTGAAAGATATTTTGGCATGACAATCCATCCCACTATAAATCCAGATACCCATGAGAGTGCTATTGAGAACCCAAAGACTGAAGAGCTCTCCATTTTTTTGCCTGCGCTTAAGTGTAGCTTTACCAATCTTTCCCAAATCATCCTCGTAAAGTATGCGAACACCACGAATGCCAGAGTCCAGTATACGGCCGTTAGCTGCCATGGAATTGTTTCTAAGGGCCCAATTATTATGTAGTAGAACACCATTACCACAACCCAGACTTGAAACTGCATTGCTGCGTATATCTTCTCTGCGGCAATAAGTTTTTCCTCAACCCTCTCCAACACAGCTTTCAGCTCTTCCATAATCCCCACCATTCCTAAATTTAACTTTGAAATATTTAACCCAATAAGACTTTCTGAAATTCAGAATAAAACGGAAATTTTATCGGAGTTGTAGAATGATGAGAAGATGAACGCCAAATTTGAAGTGGTGATGTTTACTGCAGGATTGAGCATGATATTGTTTTGGATTGTCTTAAGGGTTCTTCTGAAGAAGGAATTTGTTTCACTCTGGGTGGCTCTCCTTCTCTTGGTATTGGGAACTGCTATGCTGATTGACAAACTGTTCCTGTCAAAAACCTTAAGCTCTCAAGAGTCTAAATTAGAATGATGAAAATTGAAGAACTTTATCAAAAAGGAGGGGACAAAATTAGATGCCTTGTTTGTGAGAGACAGTGCATGATTGCTGAAGGAAAGAGGGGAGTGTGCAAGAACTATGTCAACTTAGATGGCAAATTGATCCACATCGGTTACGGAAAGTTAAGTGCAGTTGAGAGCAGACCAATTGAAATAAAGCCCTTCTTCCACTACTACCCAAACAGCTCTGCCTTGACTTTTTCTGGTTTTGGCTGCAACTTTTACTGTCCTTGGTGTCAGAACTATCATCTGAGCTTCTCTGAACCTCCTCAGGAATTAAGGATAATTTCTCCACAAGAACTCGTGGATTTAGCCTTGAGGGCTGGAGATGAGGGATTGTGTGCAAGCTTTAACGAACCTGCAACGCTTTACACTTACCTCCTGGATGTCTTTGAACTCGGAAAAAAGAGAGGTCTTTATGGTTGTCTTGTCACGAATGGTTATTTCACGATTAAAGCTTTGGAAAGACTAATCGAAAGCGGTGTCTCTGGCTTCAGCATTGACATCAAGGGCTGTCCGGGAATGAAAGTTCTTACAACGATTGACCACAAGAAAGTGTTCAGAAATGCAAAGAAGGCCTTGGATTTGAATGCTCACGTTGAGATGGTCTACCTCGTTGTTACGAATGCCAACGATTTTAAAGAATGCTATAGTTGGATCTTTAAGATGCACTCCGAAATGCTTGGAGAGAATGTTCCCCTCCACATAAACCGCTATTATCCGATGAACTACTGGAGGGAAAAGCCAACTTCTGTTAGAACGCTTTTAGCCCTCAAAGAAATTGCTCAGAAAGAGTACAACATCAACTATGTTTACGTTGGCAACATTGGTTCGATAGAGCATGAGACAACTTACTGTCCAAAATGCGGTAAAAAGCTCATCGTTCGCTTTGGTTGTAGGGTTGTTGAATGGAATCTGACAAAAGACAATAGATGTCCAAGATGTGGAGAGAAGATTCCGATTTATGGAAATCCTAACATAAGCTTTTGAGTGCCTTGGCCAGCCATTTTAATCTACTTTAAATGTCCACCCTAACTCTTTGGCCTTCTTTTCCACCTGCAGTTTGAACTGACATGCCTTGCATATCTCCCCAGTGGTTGGCTGTCCGCAAATCTTGCAACGATTAAGCTTTCTCTTTGCATAGTGCTTTGCTAAAAGTGGGAAGAGCTTGTCGTAGCTCCTTAGAATTTGGTATTTCGTTCCTGGATGTTTTTCTTCCATCTCATTCAACCAGTCCCTTATCTCGGCTCTGAAGGCTTCAACTACATAGGGACATTCACTTAAATCAACCTCAATGTTGTTGAGAACAGCATAGAGAACGATTTCCTTTTCTGGTACTTCCCTTAAGGGCTTAATTCTTGGAACTAAATCCTCGTGAATGACCTCATAGTACGGCCCTGTCCTTCCCAGCCTCGCAATATCTCCGCGCATTATGTTCATCAAAAAGACTTGTGCCTCGTCATCTAAATTTAAGCCAATAGCTAATTTATCTGCTTGGACATCTTGGGCCGCGTAGTTGAGCAACCATCTCCTCCATACGCCACAATAAGAACAAGCACCAACCCTCTCGCCTCTCTCAAAGCTCCCCATGATTTGAACTGTCTCATCAAGGGTGAAGCCGATATATTCCTTGAAGGAATAGATGTGGTGCTCTATTCCCAAAAGCTCTGCATTCTTCTTTGCTATTTCAACACTTGCTGGACGATATCCAGCTATTCCTTCATCTATTGTTATGGCAACAATTTCAAAGGGGAATTTTTTCCTAAGCTTGGCTAAAAGATGAAGCAGAACAACACTGTCCTTTCCACCGCTTACTCCAATGGCTATCCTCTCACCGCGCTTAATCATTTTATATTTCCTCACAGTTTGCTTTACTTTTTTCTCCACTAATTCATTGAAATGTTTGTGACAGTAATATTTACCCTCGTATCGAGCGTGATAAACAGCTTCTCTCCCGCATTTTGAGCACTTCATAGCCTCACCTAACTTTCAGAAGAAGCTTCGTTTTAAAAGGGTTTAGGTTGGGCAGAGATGACTTATTGTGAGCATAAAAACTCATTATCGAAAACTTTTTTATTAATGAAAAACTTTTCTATATTAGGGGGATAGGTGTGGAGCTTCTTAAAACGGGAATAGAAAAACTTGATGAGGCAATTGGCGGGGGCTTGCTTGAAGACAGCAACATGTTGATAATCTATGACACTTATTCCGTGGGATGGTCATTGGGAGTTAAGATTTTGCAGAACAGGATAAAACAGGGAGATTTTGGAGTCATAGTAAACTCCGTCCTACCTGTGTCTTCTCTCTCAATGGAATTTAAAATTGCAAGTTTTGAATTAGAAAAAATAGCTAAAGAAGGCAATTTGGGTATAATCGATATATTTGCCTCTTTTAACAGAATACAATATGATGATCCGTTCATTTACTACACTGATATGGATACCTCAACGTTTCTGCCTAAATTCGCAACTATGTACAGGAAGATGCTTGGTGAAATGATCAGAGACAAGCGACCTATTGGCCTCACCGTTACTATGGACGGCTTCGCGTTCCTTTTAGGGGAGGAACAGTACATTAAAATACTCCAAAGGAACTTGGCCATAAAAGAAACTGCAAGAATTAAAGAGAGCAGAAAAAGGCCATTAAACATACTTCTGCTGAATAGGGACAGAGTTTCAAAGAGATACATCTCATGGTTAGCTCTATATAGCCAGTATATTGTCGAATTCTACTCCTTGGAAGAGGGAAACGAAGAAAAAATGGTCGTTAGGAAATCCCCCCTCCCAGAATTTGAACCCAAAACATATAAATTTAGACTGAAAAAGGATGAAGTGTTAATACTTTAAATTTCAGCTTTTCTGAGTTCCAATGCCAATTTTACAGCGTCTCTTGGATTATTTACAAACTGAACTTTTACAATTCTTTTATGGTCAAAGTAACCATCTCTGGCTAATAATTTAAGCCTATCACTTGCATATCCGGTATCCGTAACAACGACCAGGGGAATGCCATAGTCATATGCCATTAAGGCTTCGACCATAGTGCCGATACCGCCTCCTAAAACCACCAAAACATCTGCAGAGTTTATCATTATGGCGCTTCTCTCTGCAAAGTCCATTCCAGTTTTTATTCTTATTGTGTTAAACTCATTGCCTTCTTGTCTCTCTGGAAGTATTCCAACTACAACCCCTCCGGCTTTTCTGAATTCTTCGCTGACAATCTTCATGATTCCACCTCTACCTCCAGTCAAAAGGATAACTTTATCTTTATACTTCCCAAGCTCCCTTGCAAACTCTCTTGCTTTTCTCTCTGCTTTTTCCAATGGTTTCTCATCACTTGAGCCCGCTATTGCTATTTGAATCATAGGATCACCCTATCAAATTCCTTATGGCGGGAATTAGGTTTATTGCAAGCAGTAAAACTCCAATACCAATGAAAGCAAAGCTTATTGGCTTTGCAACCTTCTCAGGGAGATACTCTTTTAGTGTTTCATCAAGCATTCTACCGCCATCAAGGGGTATTAACGGGAAGAGATTCATCAGACCGATTCCGAGGTTTAGGATGTATATCCAATACAGAGAAAAGGCTAATGGTAGAACGATTCCTTCATGTCCTATTGTTGATACTATATGCTGGGAGGGGTAGACTCCTAAATACCCTCTTCCTGGGTTGTTTGGGTTTTCTCTGAGAGGTATTTTAACGGTAATTTTCTCATCATTTCGCAAAACTTCCAGTGTTATGAGTTGTCCAGGCTTTGTTGTGTTCATGAAGTTTAAGAAATCTTCAACAGTCTTTATTTGATGTCCGTCTATTCCAATTATTATGTCTCCTTCGTGGAGATAGTTTATGGCTGGACCTTTTGGATCAAATTGGACTATTTCAACACCCGCTGGCTGGAGGACTGGGGATAGAGCATAATTAAGGAGCATGAGAGCAAGCAGAGCAGTAACAATATTAGCCATTGAACCAGCAGCATAGACTCTGAGTCTTTTAAGGAGTGGAACTTTTTTTAGTTCCTCTTCATCCGGCTCAACAAAAGCTCCGGGAATTACAAAGAACAGCACAAGTCCAACAGATTTTAAAGGCAGATCTTCAGCTCTCGCAACAACTCCATGGCTCAATTCATGGACAACCAAAACAACAATTAAGCCGATTAGGCCATATGACAAGGGTACTGTAACACCGGGAATCACAAGCTGAACTCCGGCAACTTGAGCTTTGGCTTTTATTGCAATAAGGGCGGATTTTATCAGCATATAAAATACAAAGGCCATCCCACCAAAGCCCACGATAATTCCAATCGTTCCATAAGCTTTCCAGAAACGCTTATACTTTTGAGCAACCTTATCTATGAATCCAAGAAGCTTTTTTGTACGCCACATTATCACAAATATGTCAACTGCTAAGCCTTCCTCCTCATCTTCTTCTTTTCTTCCAAAGAGGGCATAAAGGATTCCCCAGAATACAAGGATGATAATAAGGACTGTCCAAAGATTCATTTTTAGCACCTCTTTAACCACACTCTTTTGACCCCTTTATAAAGTTTAAGAATTCTCTAACCTTCAAAGTTTATGTCTGTGTTATCTAATGTTTCTGAGAAGTATTAAGAAAAGTTAGGCGCAAAGATTGTTTATATCACTCGTCCAACGCGATAGTAAACGAATCCAAATTTTTCAACTTTCTCTGGCTCTAAAATATTTCTACCGTCAATGATAACCTTGTTCCTAACTTGCCCAGCAATCTCACTTAAATCCAACCCCTTGAATTCTTTGTGGTCGGTTATTATGATTATTGCGTCTATGTTTTTGAAGTCTTCTTTCCATTCTGCTCCGAAGCGTTTTGCGTCCTCTGGAGTGCATAATGGATCGTAAGCGTAAACTTTAGCCCCCCATTCTTTGAGTTCTTTGATCATTGGAATTGCTGGACTCTTCATGAATTCTCTAACGCCGCCTCTAAAGGTTAAGCCCAGGACTAAAACATTACTGCCCTTCAGTGATTTTCCAACCTCATTCAAGCCTTTAATAGTTAACTCAACCACATGATGCGGCATTGAATCATTAATCTCCCTGGCCGTTTTAATAAGCCGTGGATTCGTCTTTTTAGCGAGATTTATAACGAACCATGGATAGTAGGGAATGCAATGGCCTCCCACGCCCGCCCCAGGCATGTGCAAGTAACAGTAGGGCTGAGTATTTGCCGCCTTGAAAACTTCCAGGGCATCCAGGCCATGCTCCTCACACCATAATGCCAATTCATTAGATAGGGCAATGTTAACGTCCCTGTAAACTCCTTCAAAGACTTTTACAGCCTCAGCCGCTTTTATAGAACTCATTGGAATTACACCCTTCTTGTTTATTGTCTCATAAATGCCAATGACTGCTTCCAAGGTTTTCTCGTCGCTTGCTCCGACTATTTTGGGGTACTGCCCGGTGATGTCTCTAATTGCAGTTCCGGTCATGGTTCGCTCGGGAGCGTGAGCAAGGCCAAACTCGCCAAGCTTTAAGCCAGATTTTTCAAGAATTGGAGTCAAGCTTTCCGTCGTCCCGGGGGGCATTGTTGCTTCTGTAATTACAATATCCCCCTTTTCCAAGCCTCTTGCAATTTTGTGAGCGACCTCATAAACGGGATCAAGCTTTAAGTTCCCTTTCTCATCCGCCAGCGTGGGGACGATAATAATCATGACATCAGCTTGCTTTGCCGCCCAAGCACCATCAGTCGTAGCTCTTAACCGCCCCTCTTCAACATTTCTCTTAACCAGCTCGTCCAGACCAGGTTCTTCCTTAACGTGATTCTCTCCCATATTTACCATTTCAACAACTTTCTCGTTAATATCAACACCAATCACATTAGCACCATGATCAGCAAAAACAGCCGCTAAGGGGAGACCCATCTTACCCAAACCATAAACAGCAACCGTAACCTTTCCCTCCCTGAAAACCCGCTTAACCTCATCCCTGCTAAGCCCTATTAATTTCATTCTTTCACCTCCATGACCCTTCCAGTCCTGGCACTCTCTTGAGCTAAAAGTCCAACTTTTAAAGCATGAAGTCCCGCATAGCCATCAATGAGAGGTGTTTTCTTCTTCTCCACACACTCTATGAAATGCTCCAGCTCGTTTCTAAGGGGCTCTCTCTTGTTTATTTTGGCCTCTTTAACCCATTCATCATTAAAGAGCTTAAGCCTCTGTTCTATGTAGTCCATGTAAGCTATTCCGCCAGTTCCGACTACAGTTAAGGTTCTCGTTTTGTGAGGTGTAAGCCAGTTAGTCTCCACTATTCCACTACCATCCTCAAAGCCAAGGGTTATCAAAGCGTGATCTTCAACGCCAGCAGGATGAACAACATTTCCAGCTCTCGCATAGACTGTCCTTACAGGCTCTCCAAAGAGGTAGCTTATCACATCTATGTCATGAACGCCAAGATCAATTATGATTCCAACGTCTCTTATCCTTGCAGCCATAGGCCCAACACGTTTTGCACTTATCGTTACGAGCTTACCAAGCTCGCCTCTCTCTATAAGCTCTTTGAGTTTTAGAACGGCTGGGTTAAACCTTTCAATATGACCAACCATTAGAATTACGTCACTCTCTTCAGCAGCTTTTATTATAGCCTCAGCGTTCTCTATGCTATCTGCGATTGGTTTCTCCACTAAAACATTAATGCCCCTATCTATAAACTCTAATGCAACTTGTCGATGAAGACTTGTTGGTACAACTATGCTCACAGCATCAAGACTCTCTTTAGCGAGCTCCTTATAATCTGGATAGGGTGTCGTGTTAAAACGTCTCGCTATCTCTTTTGCCCTCTCAAAGTTTATGTCAGCAATTCCAACGAGCTCAACCCTTCCTTCTTTTGCTAATTCTGAATAGACTCTTACATGATGTTGACCCATCATTCCGACGCCTACAACGCCAACACGGAGCATTTTAATCACCCAATGCTTTTTTGACTTTGCTGAATTCATCAATTAAATAGAATGCTTTTACTCCAAATTTTCGAGCACTTTCAACTTGAAATTTGTCGTTGGAGATAAGAAAAGCATTTCTGACGTTTGCAGTACCAATATAGAATGAATCAATTGCTCTGCAACCAGTTTTAAGAGCTATATCGAATGATATCTCCCATAACTTCAATGTTTCAATGAATTCGATGTTCTCAATTAACAATTCATAGAGCATGAGTGCTTCATCACGCTTAAGCCTTCTAACTAGCTGGCCTATTAACTCAATTTTGAAGATTTCTGGCTCGAAAATTTGAATGTTGTTATCTTGAATGAGTCTGAAAAGTTCCTTTGCTTTTTTATTCCTATCTTCGTTAAAATTAAAGAGGGCATCTATGAAAACTGAAGTGTCAACTACAATCATCTTCTTTCCTCCAAGAATTCCCTTAAGACATCTTTGTCAACTTTTCTGCTGAATTTCTCTATTATGTCAGCTATTCCAAGGCTTATGATAACCTTTCCCTTAACCCCCTCCTTTAAATGAACTTTTTTTAACGGCTTGAACACACCGTTCTCATACACAACCTCAATTTCCTCCACATCACTCACCCGATATTTCTTTGAGGGTTTGAATTATATAAGTGATGTCTTCTCTGCTCACTGCTGGGTGAACTGGGAGGCTGAGGACTTTCTTACTGGCTTCTATGGCGTTTGGACAAATATCCTTTGGATAGCTGAGTTTCTGGTAGAGCGGTTGCCAGTGGATGGGCATTGGGTAGTGAATTCCTGTCCCAATGCCTTTTTCCCTAAGCTTTTCGGCCAACTCATCCCTGCTGAGTGGAAACTCCTCTTCAACTCTAATCACGTACTGGTGGAAGACGTGTTTGACTCTGGGGTCAACGTATGGTGGAGTTAACCCCTTAATCTTGCTTATTCTCTCTGTTAACAATTTAGCATTTTCTATGCGCTTAGCATTCCACTCGTCGAGTTTTTTCAGCTGGACTCTTCCAATAGCGGCAGCAATGTTAGTCATTCTTAAATTGTACCCGAGTTCTTCGTGATAGTATTTCTTTGTTTGCCCGTGATTTCGGATTAAGTCAGCCCTCCTCGCTAGTTCGTCATTGTTTGTAACTATTATTCCGCCCTCGCCAGTGGTCATGTTTTTTGTTGGGTAAAAGCTGAATGTGGCAATGTCACCAAAAGTGCCAACCTTTTGATCTTCAAACTCGGCACCGTGAGCTTGAGCACAATCCTCAACGAGGTAAAGCTTGTAATCCTCGGCAATTTCCTTGAAAGCCTTCATCTCAGCAGGTTGTCCATAGAGATGAACCACAAGAATTGCTCTCGTTTTATTGTTAATTTTCCCCAAAACGTCATTGGGATCAAGGTTGAATGTTTTTGGATTAATGTCAGCAAAAACGGGCTTTGCTCCCTGGAATAAGATACAATTCGCTGAGGCAATGAAAGTGAATGGTGTGGTTATGACTTCATCCCCCGGTTTTATCTTGAGGGCTTTTAATGCTACATCCAAGGCTGCAGTTCCGTTGCAAACTGCTATCCCATGCTTTGCACCCAAGTACTCGGCGAACTCTTTTTCAAAAGCCTCAACTTCTTTTCCACTTGCAAGCATTCCGCTCTTCAAAACCTCAACAACAGCATTAATCTCCTCATCCCCAATCAAAGGCTTGGCAATTGGGATTTGTCTCATTTTAATCGCCTCATAAGTCTTTTTCTTTTAAGTATCGTTCGTAATCTTCTTTTCTGATTTTGACTTCTCTTCCACAGTGAGAGCATTTGAAGATTATGTGGTTTTCATCTTCACTAATTTTCTCTTTTAGTTTTCTGCCACAATAACAGACGAATCCCTTTAATCTTGCGGGGTTGCCGTAGACTAGGCCGAAGGGTGGCACGTCTTTTGTGACAACGGCTCCAGCCCCAATCATTGCATACTCGCCAATGGTTACGCCGCAAACTATTGTTGCGTGAGCTCCAATGCTTGCGCCCTTCTTTACGAGAGTTGGCACTAACTCCCAATCCTCGTTAAAGGCTCTTGGGTATAAGTCGTTTGTAAACGTCATGTGCGGGCCGAGGAAAACATCATCCTCAACCTTTACTCCCCGATAAACGCTTACTCCATTCTGGATTTTCACATTATTTCCGATTTCCACCCCAACGTCAATGTAAACGTCCTTCCCAATATTGCAGTTTTTCCCGATTTTAGCGCCTTTCCTTACGTGCGCAAAATGCCAAACCCTCGTCCCCTCACCAATCTCAACCCCATCCTCCACAACAGCAGTAGGATGAACGAAATATTTTTGAG
>Ga0190313_1001146_pt1 | contig 14503 bp, 13 predicted proteins | sample 4870071011_MG_FD_169989 | JGI IMG/M metagenome (GOLD analysis project Ga0190313, IMG submission 169989) | Hydrothermal vent sediment bacterial communities from Southern Trench, Guaymas Basin, Mexico - 4870-07-10-11_MG | ecosystem: Environmental > Aquatic > Marine > Hydrothermal vents > Sediment ...
GTTCCAGGGGTTGTGCCGGGTGTGGTTGCTATAATGGGGGGAGGTGTTGCCGGAACCAATGCCGCAAAATCAGCCTGCGGGCTCGGCGCAAGGGTATATATTCTTGAAAAAAGCGTGGAACGTTTGCGTTATCTGGATGATATTATGCCTGCCAATTGTTTTCTTGTTACCTCATCTGCGGCTGCGGTTCGCGAAATTATTAAAGAGGCAGATCTGGTTGTGGGGGCAGCTCTGATTCCCGGGGCAAAAGCGCCCAGACTTATCACGCGTAACATGCTGAAAATTATGAAAAAGGGTGCTGTTATGGTCGATATTTCCATAGATCAGGGGGGCTGTTTTGAAACTTCAAAGCCGACCACGCATTCTGATCCCACTTATATTATTGACGGGGTTGTCCATTACTGTGTTAATAACATGCCGGGAGTAGTCCCAAAAACATCCACACCTGCCCTCACCAATGTAACTCTTCCTTATATTATAGCCATTGCTGATAAAGGAATTGAACATGCTGTAAGGCATAATGCTGAGATAAGGTCAGGTCTTAATATGGTTAATGGCAAAGTAACCAATGGGGGTGTTGCTAAAGCCTTTGGCCTGGAGTTTGTTTCACCCGCTGATTTTTTTTAATAAAAACCGTAAAAGTAAAATTCAGTCCTGATCTCTTATCTGTGAGTTTTTCATGGTTTAATCAGATCATACCTGTTGCCGTACATGTTAACCATTAGTTTCAAGTCTCAGGATGTCAGGAAAAGGTAAAAAATGGCTAATGCTTTAATACTGGTTGATCTTCAAAACGATTTTTTTGAGGGGGGCGTACTGGAAGTCCCGGAAAGCAACAGCATAATCCCCGTGATAAATGGAATATTAAACCTGTTTTCCCTAGTTATTTTTACTAAAGATTGGCACCCTGAGGGCCATATCAGTTTTGCTTCAAGCCACAAGGGGAAAAAAGAATTTGATTCCATAAAAATAGATGGTTTAGTTCAAATCCTCTGGCCTGAACATTGTATCCAAAACAGTTTTGGCTCCCGTATCCACAGCAGGGTAAAGGTAAGAGAAGATTCGATTTTTATTACCAAGGGTTCAGATAAGTATGTTGACAGTTACTCAGGTTTTTATGATAATCATAAAAAGCACTCAACGGGCCTTGGCGATTTATTAAAGATGAAAAATGTAATTGATACATATATTTGCGGATTGGCCACGGACTATTGTGTTAAATATACAGCCCTCGATTCTGTGGAATATAATTTTAATACATGGTTGATCATTGATGCATCAAAAGCTGTAAATATGACTCCTGGTGATTCTGACAAAGCGCTTTATGAAATGGAAGGTAAAAAAATTAAAATAATCTCTTCAAAAGAACTGTCAGGGCAGCCCAATATGTAAAAAAAGGAGGGGGAAAGAGACTATGGTAACCTTGAAATCCATATTGGATAATGATTTTTATAAATTTACCATGCAGCATGCTGTCATAAAACTTTTTCCCCGCGCAAAGGTTGAATATCAGTTTTTTGACAGGGGTGAAACAAAATTTCCTGAGGGTTTTTCCATAGAGCTGAAAAAAAGTATCAGCCGGATGGCAGGGCTCTCCCTTACTCCGGATGAAGTTAGTTTTTTAAAGGAAAGGTGTCGCTGTCTTTCTCCCCCTTATATAGATTTTCTTGAAGGTTACAGATTTGATCCTGATGAAGTCTCCATGGCACAAAAACGGAGTAAATTAACAATTCAGGTCAAAGGATACTGGTATCGAGCAATCCTTTGGGAGGTTCCTATTTTATCGATTGTTTCCGAATTGTACTTTAAGATGACCGGTCATAAGATTATTACTCAGGAGGAAATAATCGATGGAGTCAAAAAAAAAGCTGCGGGGTATAATGCAATTGATGCCAGGGTTGTTGAATTTGGAACACGTCGAAGGTATTCTTTTGAAAATCAGGATGTTATTCTCAGAGAATTGACCAAAACAGGGAGGCCCTCTTTTCTTGGAACAAGCAATCTCCACTTTGCCATGAAGTACAGGCTTACTCCCATTGGAACCCACGCCCATGAATGGTTTATGTTCCACGGTGCAAAGTACGGCTGTAAAATGGCAAATAGTTTAGCTTTGAAAAATTGGGCAGATGTTTACCAGGGTGATTTGGGGATCGCCTTGTCTGACACATTTACTTCGAAAGTTTTTTTTAGAGATTTTGATAAGCAATTTTCAAAAATATTTGACGGTGTACGCCAGGATTCGGGGGATCCATTTGCATTTGCTGACAAGGCAATTGCCCATTACCTGGGTCTTGGCATTGAACCAAATTCGAAAACAATTGTTTTTTCAGATGAATTGAATCCTGTAAAAGTTAAAAAACTTGTTAGCCACTGCAAAGGGAAAATTAAAACAGTATTTGGAATTGGTACGAATTTTACAAATGATGTTGGGGTTTGTCCTTTAAAGATTGTGATTAAAATGACAAAAGCAAAACCTGAAGGGAATAACTGGATATCTGTTGTTAAATTATCTGACAGTTCAGGAAAATTTGCAGGGGATCCTGATTTGATAAGGATGTTTGAAAATGTATTGAATGTATAGAACCGGAAACCAGGATGAACTCGTGAATCGATAAATAAAAAATCCCTGTACTTTTAATTTTTTGCAGCAGATAAAAAAAAGGGGGTGTAATGTTAGTAAAAGACTGGATGAATAAAAATGTATTATCCCTTAGCGCCGATGATACAGTACAGCACGCAATTAAACTGCAAAAGAAAAATTTTGCAAGCATATTACTTGTGTATGACAATGGAAAACTTGTGGGAGTTCTTGCAAAAAGTGATTTAAAAAAAGCTGTTGTTCCCGAGCTAATTCCCATGGGCAAAACCGAAGCCTTTAATATGGTAGCAGATATTAAAGTTAAGCAGGTCATGTCTGTCCATCCATTAACCGTTACTCCTGAGCATACCATGGATGAAGCCGCTGAAATTATTTTAAAAAATCAGATATCCGGGGTTCCGGTAGCTGATGCAGGTGGAAATGTACTTGGTATTGTCAGTCGCAGCGATCTCCTGGAATTTCTTGGAGTAGTAACAGGTGGAGATAAAATAGGGTTCCAGTTAAATTTTAGTCTTTTGGACAAACCTATGTATATATCTGAAATAATAGATGTAATAAGAGATTATGATGGTAGAATCTGGAACATGACATGTCATTATCATGGTGTTAAAGAAGGATACCGCCATGTTTCGTTAAAAATTTATAATATCACCTCGGAAAATATGAAAAAAGTTGTGGAGCGTGTAAAAGAAAAAACTTCTAATCTTTATATGATCGATTATGTGGAGGGGAAAAGAGGGGAAGCTTAGATGCTTGAATTTATTCTTGGGCCGTAAAAGAATTATTGTTTAGGAACGGAGATGAAATAAGTTGAGCAGAAATAGCGCAGGATTTTGGCCCATATACAAGGCGCATTAAAGGTTGCATACTATACGTATTAGGCCTTTGATGCAACGAAGTAGATGGGCCAAAAGACAAGATATTTTGTTCAACTTATAAAATTTTCGTTCCTAAAGTAAATTTATTGACAAATGTATGCTAATCATTTATTTTGTCCCTGGTTGCCGGAGTGGTGAAACTGGTAGACGCAGAGGACTCAAAATCCTCCGGGCTTTACGTCCATGAGAGTTCGATTCTCTCCTCCGGCACCATAAAATAAGTTTGTATGTGAATATATAGGGATGTGGAGTTATACTTCGGTGTATTCCTCATCCCTTTTTTTTATTGAAGTATTTAGCATGGAGAAATGGAATATGGAATTTCCAGGTCAAATGGGAGATATTGTTCCTACTAAACTAGGATTTGATAGTAAATTTAACTTTAAATGTCACAAGGACATAAAATGTTTTACTAAATGCTGCCGGGGTATTAATATTACATTGACTCCGTATGATATTATCCGTCTTAAAAACAAGCTGGATCTTAACTCAGAAGAATTCCTCGCATTATATACCACCCCTCGTCTTCTTGAAAAAACGGATCTTCCCATTGTTACCTTAAAACTTTTGGATGATGAAGATGAATCATGCCCCTTTGTCAGGGAAGAGGGCTGCCTTGTTTACGAGGATCGACCGACAACATGCCGGTATTATCCCATTGGGGTTGCCTCCCTGAGTCATAAAGAAGGCGCAGATGATGATGGATTCTTTTTTTTTGTTAATGAATCCCATTGCCTCGGTTTTGAGGAAGAGACAGAATGGACTATTCGTCAATGGAGAGATGATCAGGGGGTGGATATTCATGATGAAATCAACGCAGGATGGACAGACCTGCTGGTGAGAAAAAGATCTTTTCCCCCAAACATTAAACTCACCGAACAGAGCAAGAAAATGTTTTTTCTGGCAAGTTATAACATAGACAGGTTCAAAAATTTTGTTTTTGAAAGTTCCTTTTTAGATCGTTATGATATTGACGAAGCAACTGTCAGGAAAATAAAAGAGGATGAAATAGCTTTGCTGGAATTCGGAATTAAATGGCTTGATGGGTTGTTATTTAAGAAGGAGAGTTTTAAATTAAAAGAAGGGGCTTCTGGTCCAGGGGAAAAAGAATAAACCACCAGCCCTGGCTGGATAAGTCAAATAGTCAATCCTGTTTTGGCTATTTGTTTTACTGAGTTATAGACTTTCAGATAATTACCCGATTTATTATCTGAAAATCTATAGCATTTTAAGTTTAATACTTATCGTAATACAGAGCCTTCCAATTTTCAGGATTATTCAATCTGGCCTCTACATCAACTTCAAAAAAATCTTCCACAGGCTTGAATACCTCAGGGGTTTTTTTCTGAACTTTGCGGGCTGTTTCCAGTACCTGCTTAATACCATTTTGGGTCATTTTACCCAATGGCCTTCTACATCCTCCAGAAGGCATTCCAAGTATGGACATCAGGGTTTTTACAGCAAGTGGATTTCTGGCACGGCAGGTAACCTCCCCATGCTTAGTTATCTCTTTGGTAGTTACGGTTACGAGTTCATAAAGAGGCTTCACCGCTGATAAAATTTCTCCGGCTTTTTCAACTTCTTTGTTCGCCAGCAATTTTACTATTTTAGTGACATGGCCAGGGATAATATTCGACAGCACAGAGATTACTCCCGCAGCTTTTATGTCTGCATCGGTGATCATCTGCAAGGTCATGGAATCGTCTCCTGACATAATTGTGAAATCAGGCCCGCAGCATTTTCTGGTCTGTTTCATGTTGTCGATATTCCCTGTTGCTTCTTTAACAGTATTGATATTTTTAAAGGTGCTGTTTAGTATGGCGAGATCCTCAGGAAGCAGTTGAGCACCGGTTCTCCCCGGTATGATGTAGGGGATAATCTCTATCTCCGGAAATGTTTTTGCCACAGGCTCAATATACTCCCTTCGAATTTCAAGGGAGCTGGGTCCGTTATAATATGGATCCACCAGTAGTACTGCATCTACCCCTGCTTGGGCAGCATGTCTTGTTGCATTAATAGATTCTTTTGTATTATTGCTCCCTGTACCCGCTATGCAGGGGCAATTATTTTTTGTTTTAGCAGCTATCTCTTCTATAATTCTGTTATGCTCTTCCCACAAAAGGGTGGGGCTTTCCCCTGTGGTACCTACGGCCAGTATTCCGGTAATGCCGTTTTTAATTTGGAAGTCAACAAGGCTTTTGAGGCCGTTGTAATCAACACTTTCTTTGTTAAACGGCGTAATCAATGCGGTGTAACATCCTGAAATCATATGTATCCTTTCTTTATATATAATAGGCTATATATTATTTTTACAATTTATAAGAAAATCTGAGCTTAGTTCTAATTTTCGCAATAGAGTCAGTTCCGGCATCTAATGACCAAAGTTAAAACCAATCTGGAAAATCTATATACATATGGTAAAAAAACAACGTTCCCATGTCAAGTAAAAGGTTGTTGCAATTGAACATATAAATATTATATACTTATCAAGATTTGGTATTAGAATTATAAAAATTACTGATTTTTACGCTTTAAAAAAAATATTTTGGGTGGAATATCTATTTAAAAGGGCTCTGTTTCTTGCATGCGGGCTTCCCAAAATTAATTTTTAAAAAAGTTTTTAATATTGAAATAGGAATTTATTAGAGTATGGAAAAAGCAAAAAATGTGCATGAGTATATTGCAAGCCAAAAAGAGAACCTTGCGGTAAACCCCGGGTGCGGGCTTTCCCATTATAATCTTGCTGTGGCCCTTGTGGGGTTGAAAGAATATGATGAAGCGGAAAAAGAATTTATTGAAACCATTGACTGCAGCCCCAATATGGCAGAAGCCTATGTGCAGCTTGGGGGAATATGTCTTCAGAGAGGGGATATTGACGCTTGCCTTGCATATAATCAACAGGCTGTAAAGGTTAGAGCAGGCTTTGCCGAAGGTTATGGTAATATAGGTTTTGTACAGATTCAAAAAGGGGATATTGACGAAGGGATAACTTCTTTACAAAAAGCTATTACCTTTAATTCAAATTTTATTCAGGCATATGCGACCCTCACCTCGGCCTATTTGATGAAAGGGCTGATTAATGAAAGTATTGAGGCGGGCAAAAAAGCCCTTAGAATAGAACCTGAATTTTCTCTGGTTCATAATAATCTGGCCATAGCATACCTTGAAAAAGGGGATAACTCCAAGGCAATTGAACATTGTGACAGGGCAGTTGAACTCGGTTATGAGGTGGCGCCCCCGATATTAGAAGAGATAAATCAGCACAGGAGTAAGGCATAAAGCCTTTGAAGATTTATGCTCAATTATTTTTTATCCGATGAAAATTGCCGGCTGACAAAGGGGAAGGATTTGTGGAATGCTCAATTACCCCTTGGCAGGGAGGGGTTTCTTGAAAATCCCGGAAAGGATATCTCTTCTGATATTACCTATGGAGATTATTTTTGCGCAGTCACTTCTTTTTTAGAAAAAGAGGGATTTAAAATTATTCTGCAGGCTGCTTCGGATTGCCTTAAGCATAATATAGATCTTAAAGGGATCAGGGAAGTTAATATTTTTTTGGAAAAACATGGCCAGTTCTATCATCCTGCGAGGGTGGAGATTAAGCTGGATGAAAATATTCTGGTCTTTGTGTTGAACTGTGCAATATCCGATGGAGGCAAAAGCTGTATAAAAAGGGAATATGATATTTTAAACAGACTCGGTAATGATTTTTCCTTTGCCTATCTGCCCAGGGTTTACGGAATTGGGGAGGCTTGTGTAAATACTACCCATAAGAGCATGATAATGTTTTTGGGGCAATGGTTTAAAGGTTTTAATGAATTTCATGTTTCAAAAGGGGAGAAAAGGAATATAAAGGTTTGGAATCATGGAAAGGATGATTTTTTTCTAACCACTGAAGATACCCTTGAGCTCCACACCCAGGTGGGGAAGATTCTTACTTATTATTATAACATGGAAACTTTTGAGCAGATTTTTCCATGGCACCATGCTGCAGGGGATTTTGTTATTAAAAAGGAGAAGGATGAGATCTCATTAAGGCTTGTTACAGCAAGGCAATACGCACCCATGTTTGAAAATGCTGATGGTGGTCCCATCGACTCTGAGATAATGCTTGATGCCCTTTATCTGTTCTTTATAAATCTTTCAATGAGGATGCGTCTTGACAGGCTTGATGGGGTGGGGGATATAGTCTGGCTGGACAAGATTGCTGTGCAGGGCGCCTTAAATGGGTTACTCCAGGGGCTTGCACTAAAATCTGTTCCCTCTTGTTTAAATGATTCAGTTGATATCTGTTTTACAAAATATTTATTAAATATTACCAAAGAAGATCTGCAAGATTCATTGCAGTCTATTTTTGCTTCATATAACAGGCTTTCACCGGATGTCGACATAATAAGGGATTCCATTGATGAGCATGGGAATATACTTTACACTGTGATAAGAAATACCTGTAAATCATAAGGGACCATAAGAAACAGCAAATTAAATGATCTGTGTATTTTTTGCATGATCAGCTGAATGCGTGTTTTTTTACTAAACCCTTGTGCCGGAATTCTTTATATGCGAAGAAGCTTCGGTTATAAAGGATTTTCGAGTATATGAGACTAAAATAAAATAAAATTTGAAATGTCAGAAATCCTTTTTTATTGACAAACATTTAAATAGCTTTTATATAAATCTATTTAAATTGTACCTAATTTACTGCGAAACGATACATAAGTTATTTGTATATATATTGGTGAGAGGAGATGACCTTTAAGTATCTCAGGTAAAGAGATTAAAGGTTAAGATTTATTAAATTAATGGAGGTAAAATAATGGCAAAACATGAAACTCCCTTGTTGGATCAGCTTGAATCAGGCCCATGGCCAAGTTTCGTATCTGATCTTAAACAGGAAGCTGCATCAAGAACGAAAAATGAGAAAGGCGTTGAATTTCAAACTCCAGTTGATGCTGTGGATGATCTTCTTGGCGTCCTTGAGCTTTCTTTTAAGCAAGGTCGAGGTCATTGGAAGCATGGCGGAATAGTAGGTGTGTTCGGTTATGGCGGAGGTGTTATTGGTAGATACTGCGATCAGCCTGAGATGTTTCCTGGTGTCGCACATTTTCATACAATGCGTATTAGTCAGCCCGCTGGAAAATATTATACTTCAGAGTATTTAAAACAGCTTTGCGATCTGTGGGAGTTTCGCGGGAGTGGAATAACCAATATGCACGGTTCCACCGGAGATATTATTTTTATTGGTACAAGTACTCCGCAGCTTGAAGAAATTTTTTATGAGTTGACCCATAACCTTAATCAGGATCTTGGAGGGTCAGGTTCCAATCTTAGAACTCCATCTGATTGTATAGGGTCATCTCGCTGTGAGTATGCCTGTTATGATACCCAGGCTATTTGCCATGAATTTACAAACGAATACCAGGATGAGCTTCATCGTCCTGCTTTTCCATATAAGTTTAAGTTTAAATTCGATGGATGTCCTAACTGCTGTGTAGCATCCATTGCCAGGTCAGATATGTCTTTTATTGGAACATGGAAAGATGATATCCGTATCGATCAGGAAGCTGTAAAAGCATACGTTGCCGGAGAGCTTCCTTCAAATGCCGGCGCACATTCCGGCCGTGACTGGGGCCCTTTTGATATCCAGAAAGAGGTTATCGGCCTTTGTCCCACAGACTGCATGCGCTATGAAGGTGGAAAGCTTGAGATTAATACCCCTGAATGTACAAGATGTATGCACTGCATAAATGTTATGCCCCGGGCACTTAGAGTTGGTAACGACAGAGGTCTTTCTATACTTGTAGGTGCTAAAGCACCTATTCTTGACGGAGCCCAGATGGGTTCCCTCCTTGTTCCTTTTATTAAGGTGGAAGAGCCTTATGATGAGATCAAGGAAGTAATTGAAAGTATCTGGGACTGGTGGATGGAAGAGGGTAAAAACCGTGAGCGCCTTGGTGAGTTAATAAAACGTCAGGGTTTCCAGGCCCTGCTTACTGCGACCGGAATTAAAGCTGTACCCCAGCATGTTATTGAACCAAGATCCAATCCATATATCTTCTGGAAAGAGGATGAGGTTGAAGGTGGCTGGGATCGTGATGTTAATGAATTTAGAAAATATCATCAAAGATAGGGAGGAATAAAATGGCATTTGTATCTTCAGGTTATAATCCTGATAAACCGATGGAAGACAGAATTACAGATATCGGGCCTAGGAAATATGATGAATTTTATCCCCCTGTAATAGCGAAGAATAAGGGGCAATGGCTGTATCATGAAATTCTTGAGCCTGGTATTTTGGTGCATGTTTCAGAGACAGGGGATGAAGTTTATACCATAAGGGTCGGCGGATGCCGTCTCATGTCAGTAACCCATATTCGTGAACTTTGTGAAATAGCAGATAAACATTGTGGCGGTCATCTGCGGTTTACAACAAGAAATAACATAGAGTTCATGGTCGATGCCAAGGATAAGGTTGATCCTTTAAAACAGGACCTTTTGAGCAGAAAATTTGAAGGTGGCAGCTATAAATTTCCCATTGGCGGTACAGGCGCGGGAATCACTAATATAATACATACCCAGGGGTGGATTCACTGCCATACACCTGCAACTGATGCCTCCGGTACGGTTAAGGCTACAATGGACGTTCTGTTTGATGACTTTACAAATATGAGACTTCCTGCCCATCTTCGTGTTTCCATGGCCTGTTGCTTGAACATGTGTGGTGCTGTACATTGCTCTGACATTGCTATTCTTGGTTATCACCGTAAACCGCCCATGCTGGATCATGAATATCTTGACAAGATGTGCGAAATTCCCCTTGCCATATCTGCATGTCCCACAGCTGCCATTAAACCGGCAAAGGTTGAACTTGCTGATGGAAGAAAGGTAAACAGTGTTGCTGTTAAAAATGAAAGGTGCATGTTTTGCGGTAACTGTTATACCATGTGTCCTTCCATGCCTTTGGCAGATGATCTTGGAGATGGTATTGTAATTATGGCCGGAGGGAAAGTTTCAAACAGAATCAGCAATCCGAAATTTTCCAAGGTTGTTGTCGCTTTTATTCCCAATGAAATGCCTCGCTGGCCAACCATGACTAAAGTGATTAAGAAAATCGTGGAGACCTATGCAAATGACGCAAAGAAGTATGAGCGTCTGGGTGAATGGGCTGAGAGAATCGGATGGGAAAAATTCTTTGAAAAATGTGAACTTGAATTTACCCATCATCTTATTGATGATTTCCGTGATCCTGCGTATTATACATGGCGTCAGACCACTAACTTTAAGTTCTAGTAATTATTGAGATCTATGAGGAACCGGGATTTTATTTTTTCGGTTCCTTATTTAAAAAAGGGGAAAAAATGGATAAGGACGCAGCCCGAAAAATTATAGTCGAGGGACTAACAAAGAAATTAAAAACAAAATCAAAATTTTATTTAAAAGATTTTTACAAGATGCTTCCAGATGAAAAAAATAGAGACATTAAAAATCTTGTAAATCTGATGGTAAGGGAAGAAATTTTGGAATACTGGTCAAGCGGCAGCACCACAATGATTGGCCTTAAGGGCATGGGAAAACAGGCTGCTGCCGAAGATGAAAGTTAAAAAAGGCGTATATCAGCTTCAGGCCTTGTCGATTTTGACCTTGCATGATTTTAATTTTTAAGGTAAAGGGATATGGATTTTCAGCTAAAGTATGGAAATCTATAACTGATCTTTTTTTGTTATGAAATTTACAAGGTCTGTAGTTGAAAAAGGGGAACAGAATCCTAAGCCTTCCGGATTTATTATTTCAGCCCTTCGGGGCGGTTCGGGTAAAACATTAATATCCATAGGAATTGTTGGCGCATGGAGTAAGTCGGGAAAAAAAATTGCTCCCTTTAAAAAGGGTCCTGATTACATAGATGCTGGCTGGTTATCCCTTGCGGCCGGTAGGCCATGTTATAATCTGGACACTTTTCTCATAAACCAATCGACCATCTTGAAATCCTTTAATCATCACACCCTGGATACAGATTTTGCTGTTATAGAGGGGAACCGGGGACTTTATGACGGTATCGACTCAACAGGAAGTACCAGTACTGCTGAACTGGCTAAGCTTCTTGGCCTGCCTGTTATACTTTGCATAGATTGTACAAAATCCACCAGAACAATGGGGGCCGCTGTTTTAGGCTGCATCTGTTTTGATCCTGATGTGAGCATTCAGGGCGTAATATTAAACAGGGTTGCAGGGAGCAGACATGAGCAAATACTTAGAAAGACCATTGAACAGTATTGCGGTATTCCAGTTGTGGGGGCCTTGCCTAAATTAAGTGTAAATATTTTTCCTGAAAGGCATATGGGACTTGTACCCACGCCTGAACATCTGTGGGCTGCTAATTCTCTCGGTAGAGCTGCAGAAATAGCAAAAACCTATATTGATTTTGATGCGTTGACAGAAATTTCAGGTAAAGCAGTCTGTGCCCTGGACTTGGGGAAAAATATCTCCAGCTCTCCTTTGGTAGATTTTGCCGGTGAAACAGGAAAAGAGAATAAAGATGAAACAGAAGCAAAACCTATAATAGGTGTTTGTAAAGATTCTGCTTTTCAGTTTTACTATCCTGAAAATCTGGAAGCTCTGAAGCTTGCAGGGGCTGAGATTATTTTTATAAGTCCCTTAAAAGACACCAAAATTCCTGATCTGGATGCCCTTTATATTGGTGGCGGTTTCCCTGAAACCCATGCTGAAAAACTTGCCGGGAACAGGGGCTTTTTAAATGCCTTAAAGAACCTTGCCATGGCCGGACTCCCCATATACGCGGAGTGCGGCGGTCTTATGTTTTTGGGGGAAGAAATGGTTATTGATGGCGTAAGTCACAAGATGTCCGCCATTTTACCACTTACTTTCGGGCTTTTTCAAAAGCCCCAGGGGCACGGATATACAAAAATTATAGTTAAAAAGGTAAATCCGTTTTTTAAGGTGGGTACAACCTTAAGGGGGCATGAGTTTCATTATTCAAAGGTTTTAAAGTGGGATGCCGGGTCAGGTGCTGAACTGGTATTTTCCATGGAAAGAGGGACCGGCTTGATCGATAAAAAAGATGGAGTCTGTATGAAAAATGTGTTTGCCACATATTCCCACATTCATGCACTTGGTACGCCTGATTGGGCAAAAGCGGTTGTTCGGAATGCTAATTATTATAAAATAGAAGCGGGCAGGTAATTGAGCATTAATCACCTGCCAGATAACTTAGTGAAATTATTGTACCTTTGCCTTTTTGGGGTGGCAACTTTTGCATGTGGTGGGCGCAGCCCCTGGATCTTTTGATTTTAACCCTTTACCTTTATTGAATTTTTTATGGCATCCTTTGCAGTTGGCATGCATTGCGTTTCCATGATACTCCATCTTATCTGCCTTTGACAGCCCCTTTGCCTTTTTCCCCGTAATATATTCGGGTTTTTTATGGCATTCAACGCAGTTTTGGACTTCATCCCCTATTTTTAGAGAATCAAGGGGCTTATTATCTGCGTCATGGTGGCATTCGCCGCATCCTACCTTATAATCTTCTGAATGTTTTTTATGCGAAAATTCGCTGATTCCTTTTTTGTGTTTGGAATAGGCCTTGTTTTCCATTTTTATGATATCTGCAACGTTTGTTGCTGCATAAAGACTTGTGGCAAAAAATACAGAAATTATGCCGATAAGAATTTTAAGTAGAACAGATGAACTTTTTTTCATATTTCCTCCTATTAAAAAATTTAAAAATTCAAGCATGCTGTTATTTTTAATTAGACGTCTGGTGATTTTTTGTATAAAGTGTGCGCAGTTGTTTCACTCAGGCGTCCAGCAGGGGTTGTAAAGTGTCCCTTTGATAATAGTAGCATCCTTAAAATATATTAATTTTATCAAGTTTTGTCAATATAAATGGAAGGAAATGAAAAGGTATGGGGATATATGAAAAAGCATGGGTTACTCTCCAGGTTCATTGGGGACATTTCGCATAAAAAAATTATTTTTGCAGGTAAGCTCCTCGGCTTGCTCGTTTATATCTTTGACCGGAGGCATCGTCGTATTGTTTTTCGAAACCTTTGTTTTGCTTATCCTGATTTTTCCCGCAAAAAGGTTCGTCTTCTTGCAAGGGATATATTTAAAAATTTTGGGGTTACCCTCCTGGAAATATTTCAGATGGCCTTTATGGATAAGGCTGCTTTGCTTAAATGGGTTGAAATAAAAGGTGAAAAATATCTGGTGGATGCTTTAAACAGCTCCAGGGGAATAATATTATATTCTGCTCATATTGGAAACTGGGAACTGGGGGTCAGTTTTGTTTCATATTATTTTGGTTTATCAGTTCTTTTAATTGCAAGGCGGATTCAATTAAATTTTTTAAATAATTTAATCCACAGGATCAGGACAAGATCCGGTAATATTATGATTGATAAAAAAGGGGCCCTTCGTAAAATGGCGAGAAATCTTAGAAACGGGGGGGCGGTAGCGCTGATGGTGGATCAGTCCACAAAGGTTTCCCAGGGAGTGGATGTATTATTTTATGATAAAACCGCAACAGCAACTCCTGTTGTTTCAATTCTTGCCAGGCGATTTAAATGTATTGTTCTGCCGATATTTTGTATACGAAAAAGTGATGGAGGGTTTACTTTAATGGTTAAACCCCCTTTAGCAATGACTAAAGAAGATGACGCGGAAGCTCATCTGCATCTGTATGCACAGGAAACAACCCGTGTTGTTGAAGGTATTGTGCGGGAATATCCTGAGCAGTGGTTCTGGTTTCACAAACGTTGGAAACGCCATTATCCTCACCTGTACAAGGAGGATATTGAAAAGCGTAAACTCAGGAAAAATAAAAAAAGATTAAAAAAATCGGGATGATCTTATATCCCGAAATGGTTGAGATTAAAACCAGCCCTGGTTGTAACTATTCAGCGTCGCTTGTTTAGGAACGAGGACGAAATAACTTGGTATTTTAAGCGTTGATCCATCCTGCCTGACTGCGTTACAAAAGCGTAGCAATATCTTGATATTCCTACACTTT
>Ga0190313_1001147_pt1 | contig 14494 bp, 11 predicted proteins | sample 4870071011_MG_FD_169989 | JGI IMG/M metagenome (GOLD analysis project Ga0190313, IMG submission 169989) | Hydrothermal vent sediment bacterial communities from Southern Trench, Guaymas Basin, Mexico - 4870-07-10-11_MG | ecosystem: Environmental > Aquatic > Marine > Hydrothermal vents > Sediment ...
TTTTGCGTGAGGCTGGTTATATTGTGGTTAGGTGCGGTGAGAGTATGCAGGCTATGGTATAGGGCTTATCTGGTGATTAATTTAGGCTTGAGGCGATGTGTTTATGTGAGTCTAAACCATACCAGCGTATTGAAGTGAAGTATTCACAGCAGATAAAAATATCCATTTTTTAGAATCAATAGGTCTGAAATTATATTAGCTTTTCTTGTGTAATTTATCAGTTAACACTGGAGCTAAACACGTAGTAATTAATGCTATACCAACAATTATATTCAAAATGAAACCAGGCAGTATTCCTGCTTCAAGTATTGCCATTGTGAGTGCAAGTGCAACACTTAAACGAGGTGTCGTACTTGCAGCAAACGCAAGTGCATTTCTAAAACTAACATTGTTTACAAAAATTATGATAGCTAGGGGAATCATGCGCGAGAAAATCGCTATAAGTGCGAAAATGATCATCCATAGTATTTGGTTAATATCAATTCCAAACTTGGCAATAAGGATTCCAACATAAACAAAAAATATTGGAATGAAGAAACCAAAACCGATCTGCTTTACTTTACCTAACAATCTTTTTCCGTGTATTTCTTCTTCCGTTTCGATAATCAATCCCGCTAAGAATGCACCAATTGCTGCGTGTGCTCCAAGAAATTCAACAGCAATCGCCAAGAAACATGCTAATGCACATGCGATTTTCGTATCAAGTTCATGAACTTCAATGCCAAATAATGTCATAGTAAATTTATTTCCGTAGATTCTAGCAAAATGTGTTCCAAGTGCCACAACAATTATTACTAAGATTAATTGAATAAAAGATATAAGCTCAATTTCGTAAAGTATAACATAAAGCCAGATAGACATGGCCAAAAGGGATATTATATCATTTATCATTGCAGCAGCTAAGATATTTTGAGCCGATTTGTTTTTCAAGAGTCCACTATTCTCAAGCGATAGATATGTTACACCAACCGCTGTAGATGAGGTTGCAAGCGCTAATATAAAAGCTTGTTCTTTAAAAAATATTGTTGCAAATCCGTACATGGCAAGAAATGGAATGACAAAACTAGCGATACCAAGCGACAAGTTAGTTTTTATATCAGAAACTAGCATCTTAGCGCTTACTTCCATTCCGGCAATGAACATTAAGAATACCAAACCAATGTCTGCGAAAATTCTAAGCCATTCTACTTCATAAAAAAATGTGGGAAACAACAGACCTATCATAACACCTGCGATAACTTCAAAAAGTGCGGAAGACACACCAAGCCTGTGCGCTAGAATCGCAGATATTACTATGGATGTCATTAATAGTAGTAATGCTTCAAGACCCAATAAAAACACCTTGAAAAACTATAAAGACTATACTAAGATTATATTCAATAAAAATATCTTATTTTATTGGATACCAGAAATCTAACTAGTTCAAAAGATGCCGGTGAATAGATTGTCCTTAAAGAAGGGTCTTGATGCCGAAAAAGAACTGGCTGAAATACTTGAAAAAGAGGGAATTAAAGTTATTAGAATTCCTCAATCTGGTAGAAACATGCCGCTCCCCGATATGTTAATTGCTGCAAATGGGTTTCTGTTTGGAATAGAAGTAAAGTCAACTAGCGAAGAAACTAAAAAATTTTATATTAAAGACTTCGATGGCTTGCTTGAGTGGTATAAAATAATGAAACGTGCAGGTGTTCCAGCACGAGCTTTCCTGGCTGTTAAGTTGACAGATAAGTGGCTTTTCAAAGAAATAAATATGAACACGAGAGAAGTTATTTTTCCTTCAAAGGAAGCATTAGAACTCAAGAATATAATTGCCTTATTAAAAATGAGAAGGGTTTTCTACGAGAAAATAGACTGTACCATTCGTTTAATGGGAAGGAAAGCAGATGTTTACGAAATTTTTTCACACATAAAAACATGCTTAGAAGCAAAAGGATACAAATTAAAACCTCGCGAATACATTATGTATAAAGATAAGCGCACAAGAACGGAGGTGGATCCAGATAGAATAAGAATATATATCAATATCATGCGCGAGAAGAAAAACAGCAGACGCTCATAAATTTAAAGAAATCTTATCAAATAGCGTATTTCCTGTGAAGAATATATTTTATAAAGAAATTAAATACCAATATAACTTTTTTTATAAATATTTTTAGTTGGTAATAATAATGCCAACGCACGGTTTACCAGATATAAGTGAATATTTATGTGATATAATTCTTCGTTCTTTGGCAAGATTTAAATTAAGCAGAGGTGTAAAAGACGAATCTGAATTGGAGGAAGAAATATATAAATGGCTCCTTGAGGATGTCTTTTCCATACGCGGAGGCTTACTTGCACTCAGACCGCTTCTAAAAAGACAAGTTGATTTTTATGTAGGAAAAATGATTGGCCGTGCAGATATTGCTTTAGCTAATGCGGTTTGCATAGAATTAAAATTTGTCAATAGTGAAGACGATCTGATAAGACTTCGCAAGCAAATTAACTTTTATAAAAAAGCATTTAGGTATGTTATCGCCGTTTGTTACAATCCGCGTCATATACCTGTGGAAGAAATAAGACGGAAGTTAGGAATTACGCGACGCGTCAAAAGGGTGAAATTCATTAGTATCTAAAAATAAGAATCAGAAGGGTGCAGTATCATCAAATATTTTTCAGAACCGCCGCATGTCATCATCAAATATAAGAAAAAAAGGAGATTTAAAATAATTGGTTATTTCATCCTTAATTGTTTAAGGAGGAACTCGGCAATTATGTCTGAACGTGATGGAACTCTATACTCAAGAACTCCTTTGCGAACATTCTTAATTATTTTAATTAATTCCTTGACTTCCCATGGTAATCTTAGCCATGCTACAAGCTTAAAGATACCATATGCAGCAGCAAATATGACTATTCCGTTTGCTAACCAGAAATACAATCTTGGAATGCAAATGCCAAATATTTTCTCACTTCCCATCATGAAGTCAACAGATACTCTGAAATTGATGTGTTGCTCCGCTGTTGGTGACATCTTTTGACCGTTTAACCAGGCTTCGACTTCTATAATCTCGCTCCAATTTCCTATGTAATTGTTTCTAGTGAATTGTGAAATTTCGATTTTTAAGTAGTACTCACCAGGGGGAATATCATGCCAACTGATTTTTGCCTCATAGAATCCAGGAACGATCTCAGTTACATCGCTAATTTCTTTCTCAAAGTCTTCACCAATTATGTAAATTTTTAGGAATTTCGTAATGTTTAATGGAATTCCAGTATCCCTTTCAAGTATTCTTAATTTTAATGTTGTTATCGCATTTCCATAATCAAGCGGAGATATACCTTTTTTAATGTACTGTGTCATCTCTATTTCCATTCTGACACGAACCCTCGATACATGTAAAGCAATTCTCTTGGTAATTGGAGTATAATGTGCTTTTTCGATAATCACGTCAATCACATAATCTTGATCTGCTTCTAAGATGCCGCCTTTTATAGCTAATATGTAATTACCATTTCCTAGATCAAGAAGTAGAATAGAATTATTAGGCATTTCTGGTATTGTGATTAGATTTATTGTAGCATCTTCTACTCCTTTTCCAGTCCTAGCATCAGTTATTACTAGAGATATGTTTAAGTCAGTTCCCCACATTATTGATGGATTCTGTGTTGACATTATAACATTTAATGGTATAGATTTAACTGTTACATAAATAGAGCAACTCTTATTGGCATGGAACTCCTTGCTAAAGTCAATAATTACTTCATATAGCATGTCCTCTGGAAGTAATGATGCATTTACGTGCAATACATAATCGTTTTCTCTTTCCTCAATAACAAATGCTCCTCGAGGAATTTCAATAGCTTGGCCACCCACTAAAACAGCGAGAGAAGTAAAGGCATTATGAATAGGTGCATAATCTCTTTTTCTTCTCCATTCAATGATAACATCTTCGCTTTCTCCCCAGTACAATGTAACATTCTGTGGTATTGGTGTTGGAACTATTGTAGAAATGGCATCAATTGTGAGTGCAAACGTTATCTTCTGAGTTTCAAAATGAGTTTTTCTAAATATGATTTCCACAGTGTATGTTCCCAAGTCGGAAGGAACACTTGCAATTTGTGAAGTATTTACATACAACTGATAGACTCCAGACTCAATTTCTATCAATGAAAATGTGAATACTTTTCCGTTTTCAATAATACATACAGCATCAGCATTAGTAATTAAAGTTTCATTCCACATTACAATGGTGAAGTTTAACTCTAAAGGTAATCCCCATTCAACATTCAGTGATTTGATCTTTGACCATTTTAGTACTGTTGGTATTGGATTTACAGTCAAAAGCAGAATTATGCTTTTTGTTTCGTAGAATTCCTTTTTGAAGGTTACATTTATAAAGTAAATACCTTCTGCTAATGATGAAGAACTTATATGAAGCACGTATTTCTCTTCCCTCTTTTCTAATGTAGCACATGATAAATTGTATGTTATGAGAGCATTAGAGATAAATGACAAGTCGCGGGTTCTATTATATAGTAGAACTACATGAGCTTTATCACTCCAATATACTGTAATGTTTGTTGGATTAGCGCTAACTAATGTTGAGATCGGTGTTATTGTCCATACAATTATTACAGTTTGTGTTTCATGAAACTTTTTCTTGAGATATACATAGATTACGTATGTTCCAAAATCATTCTCAGTTGATACAATTGTGCTGCTATTAATGCTAAGATAATATACTCCTCTTGCACTTTCAATTAAAGTTCCATGTAGTATTATATTACCTTCACTATCTTTTACTTCGAAAGTAACATTTGCATCGCTTATTCTAACATTATGTGGATATGTCCTATTAAATTCGAAGTATACTGTAATATTTAGACCCCATTCAGTAGTTTCAGAAGTCTTGGATGCCAAAACTTTCGTAGGAATGGGATTAACTTCTATTAGAATGCTTATGTGTTTCGACTCATAGTGACTCTTATATATCGATATGCTTGCATTAAAAATGTCTAATCCTCCAAGCTCTGTGCTGTTCATGTTTAGTAAGTATGTTCCATTACCCAAATCCTTTAATTCACTGGAGTAAACAGTTTTATTTTCTCCTGGTACGCTAATCATTACGAGAGTATTAGCATTAATTATCGGTGTTTCTGGCTCATTATCAATATCTTTAAAGTAAAATTTGATAGTAATATTCTGACTATAAATTACTGTAATTTTGGAATATTCTGATGTAAATATCGTCCTTCTTTTTCTAAGATAGAATGTTATTATTCCCTCCGCCTGCTCAAAGTTCTCCTTTGATGCGTAAATGTAAATTCGATATATATCTTCAGCAACACTTGTAAGATTTAATGTCGCTATGTAATGTGTTCCATTCCAAGTAAGATTTCCTTGCAGAATTATTTCATCCATTGGGTTTAACATTTTATATGTTACGTTTGCATCACATATCTTAACGGAATATCGAGAATCAATATAAACAACGGCGAGTACATATGATTCCTGCCATGGATATTCAACATAAGAGTCATAACTAAGAGACGTAGGTCGTTTGTTAACTATCAATAATGTTACGCTTTCTTGTTCCTCGTAATTATCTTTCGAAGCATATATTGTTACAGTGTATGCGCCTGTTGGAGAATCAAAGTTAGTTATTTCTAACACATATTTATCTCCTTGCTCAGGCAGAGTATAAACTAACCTTATATCACCACATAATAATGTTACTTTAACAGTTGCACCATTAATGTGTTTAGACGTAAAGTAATCTGTGTACCAAACAGTTATTGTTAATGATTCATTCCAGTATATTGAGCTGGATGGAGAAAATTCGTACGAAAGACGAGTAATTCTTTTCTTTATTGTTACAGCTTTCTCAACCGGGGAAGGCCTTTGATAAATAATGTCGCCAGTGCCAGATGGGATCGTTGCATTAATGTATAATATATATGAGTCCGCGTTTAAATCATATGTATCCACTGTGAAATTGTACCATCCATTTGTTGTATCACCAGAACCTTGTTTCATGACCGTACTTCCACTGAATATGTACCAATAAACGGTTCCATCAATAGCGCTACCATTCTCAAGCCTTATTTTTACGGATACATTAAAGCTTTTATTCCAGTAAACATTAATGGGATATGGTACTGTATATACATCTAGATATGTTGAATAAATCTTCTCGGTAGTTTTTTCCATATCCCAGTCTCTTAAATACCAAATAACATTAGAGTTAATATCAATAGTGAGATTTCGACCAAATGGGGTGATGTTATTTGTGAGGTCTGGATCTGAGTAAAGAGTTATATTATCATAAGGATCTGCCGTTTCAGTACTCGTTTCAGTACTTGTTGCATTAAATTGTAACATCCATGTGCCGCCACCAATATAAATGTCAATCCATCCTTCAACATCAGTATATCCCTTTAGTGCAAATGTGGAATTATTGAAAAGGAATTTGGCGTCTTGGAGCCTGACTTTGGTTCCGCTTATCTCAGCAAGTGCTTGTATTTTTACATGATATAAATTATATTTAATCTTAGTTGTATTTTCAAATACTGTGTAATTATATTGACTTAAGTCAATAGTTACGCTTTTTTGATATGTAATGTTTGCGCATTTAAGTGTAGTCTTAATTTGGTATTGCAATCTTTCTAAATCAAAAATAACAAATCCCTCCGTGTTTGTTAATTCACTAGCTATAAGATTAGAACCTTGATAAATGCTGACGTTAACTGACTCTATTGGAGCATTTTCAGCATCAAGAACTGTGACATTTAATGAAATTAAATATCTCTCAATTTTTTCAACTTCGTACGATAAAGGATTATGTAGTTGAGTAACTATTTCATTAAATCCTGAGAGCCTTTCCGATGGAGTACTACCAGTTGGTAACCAAGGAATTATTCCGTATTGTATGAAGTATTGACCACCAGAAATTCCTGTTGAGAAACTAGATAAGTTTCTAGCCCAATATATGTAGTCATCTGGTTGCTCATCTCCCTCATTATGCCATGTAATGTAATTTGTTGAAGTAATATCACTCGATTTCTCATCAAGAATTGTCATACCTATTCCATTGTCAGCAGACGAGTGATAAAATGCAACTTCTGTTGCATCAACGGAATCGGTAGCATCTATACGTTCAATTTCTGGCTCATCACAAACAATCATTATATCATCAATATACCAACCAAGGAAATTCTTAGATCCATCAGATATGAATGCAAATCGAATTCTTATCACTTTGCCTGTATAGTTTGTCAAATTAAATACTGACTTGACCCAAGAATCATGAGTTCCTGTCCATGCCTGCCGGTTTGGCGCATATAATGCAAAAGTATATTCTGGACCATCTATTGGAACAATTTGTGTCCATCCTCCATCTGCAGTTGTATTTATTTCAACCCATCCTCCATCAAACCAACGCTCTGTAATCCACCAATGCCAAAATGTTAAGTTAATCTTAGCACCAGCTGGTAATCTAATTGGAGGAGATGTTAAAGTACAATAAGTATTATCTGGGTAATTTCCACCAATATTTGTTCCCCATACGTATGAGCCTGAATGCGCTGGTAGTTCGCCAACATCACTAGATGGAATTCCTCTCTCCCAGACGCCAGTGGGAGTCCAGCCATTTACTCCAGATTCAACATCATCTTGAAATACTAAGAGTGAGCCGCCGTATTGTTTTGGTTCAGCATAAGCAGAAGTGTATATAGTATCAAACATGCTTAATTGAACTCCATCATCTTGATCAAATACCCACCCTGCGACATAATAGCAATCCACAGTTCGTTGTTGAGTCCATTTGATTTCCTCGCTTACTAATATTCCCCATGGATAGAAACGATAAGTAATATTTACTGTTCCAATATCTTCTCCAATGCTCGTTCTTAGCCTGGCATTTATCACTTTAACAGTTATGAACATTACTCCCATAAACATTTCTGTTAGAAAATCACGTTTTTCTTCAATTTCTACTGTATAATCCGGATTTAATATGTTTGCATCTCCTAGGTAATCATTATAATTTACAGTTGGATTTTCAGCTAATGCAAAATGAACGATTCTTTCAGCTAATGTATCCCCAAGTACATTACCAGATGGCAGAGTGATATTTATTGCTGTTCCTCCTTTAGAATAGGCGTTTGGAACGATTTCAACGGTGTAAGGAACGCCAATATCTCCGGTGCTTTTAATGAGATACTTTGTTCCATATGTTGGTATACTTTCTTCTTCTAATAGGAGATTTTTTCTATATGAGGGCGGATCCTTGTATTCTGCTGACCAATAAACTTGGTATATTCTTGTTTCCCCGACATCAATAGTTACTGGAAATGATATCGTTGCAGAGCGTATGTGTGTGGAATTTTCATATGTGATATTCCATAATTGATAAGGGATTTCGTTCCAAGTACCACTTGAGTACCTAAGCACGCGAATAGAATATTTGTGCGCCCGAGGATTAAATTCCAGATACACATCAAGAGGCCAGTTTATCCGTGCCATAATACCAGGTTCTGAGACAGTTATATTAACGCGAAATTCCCAGCTACTATTCCACCACGCGCTTAGTTCATTAATAGCAAATTTTTCTGGGAAATCCTTGTTAAATTTCAATTCGATCTTATCTAGTTCTTTTCCAGTCAAAATATGATGCTCATGTGTTTCCAGCGTGAAGTCATCAAGGGAAATTACTTTAATAGAATTCTCTTTGGTCGAGTTCGTCTTATTCATGCTTACTGGGAGTGGCAAAATAATAACAATTATTATCAAAAGACAAATTAACTGATTTCTCAATTAACTCTCCTGTCATGCATATAGGAAAAAATTTATTTTCTTAATATTGTTAAGTATATATCAAAACCTAAATATAATTTTGAAATAAGCTTATTTAAGATATACTTTTACATGAATTGCATTAATTGTGTACTTTTCTTTTGTAAATCAAATGCTTTTCATGAATGTTCATTAACAAGTTTTTGAATCTCAAAAAGAGGATATGTTATTTAAAGAAGACAACTTAGGTATGCTAAATAAAGGTGAAACAGTTAGTGTTATATTTGAAAAGGTTCAACTTGCTGCATTTAATTGTAAATTACTTTTTGAATTTTATTGACATGAGATTAATTTAAAAAGTGAGAACTATGAGATTAAAAGAAGAAATTGAAAATTTAAAGAAGCGAAAGAATATTGCGATACTTGCTCATAACTATCAATTGGATGAAATACAAAGAGTTGCAGATATTGTTGGAGATTCTCTGGAACTCTCTTTGAAATCAATGAAGTTGGATGTGGATACTATAATATTCGCAGGAGTTAAATTCATGGCAGAGCAAGTTAAGGTTCTTAATATGGAGAAGAGGATTCTCATGCCAGATCCTGGAGCAATTTGTTCCCTTGCTCATATGATCTCAAAAGAAATTGTGGTGGAATACAAGAAAAAATTTCCAGAAGCGCCATTAGTAATCTATGTTAATGCTCCAACAGAGATAAAGGCTCTAGCAGATTATGTTGTTACATCAGCAAATGCCGCAGATCTTGTAGCCAGATTGGATGAGGATATAATTTTATTTGGTCCAGATGCTAATTTAGCAGATCATGTTGCTCAAAAAACCGGAAAGAAGGTTATTCCTGTTCCTCCTATGGGTCATTGCTATGTTCACTTACTTATTACAATTTATGATGTAAAAAAAGCTAAGCAGAAGTACCCTGATGCGCCAATAATCGTGCATCCAGAAGTACCGCGAGAAGTTAGAAAATTTGCAGATTATATTGGAAGCACAGGACAAATGATAAAGATTGTGAGAAATATTAATGCTAAACGTATTCTCATTGGAACAGAAACTGGCATGATTTATAGGCTCAAAAGAGAATTTCCTAATAAGGAATTTATTCCCATTGTTGAAAATGCTGTTTGTATCGGAATGAAGAAAAATACTCTTGAAAAGATATTATATAGCTTGCAAAATGAGGTTTACGAAGTAGATGTTAAGCCAAGTGTTGCAAATAATGTAAGAAAAGCAATATTGAGAACATTTGAAGTCTTGGGCGTGGAATTGCCAGGATTTTCTTAATTATTGATGAATTTTGCTCTGAATGTATTTCCAAATATAGAAGTGATTTCTTTTTAGTTCTTGAAGAAATAATATTTTTCCTCTTTAATACTCAAAATGCATAGCCATCATTAGTTTTAATACTAATTCTAATAATTCTATAAATAAATATTTATTTAATTATATGTAAGGGAAGAAACATGGGAATTCTTGTTGTTAAAATAAATGATGAGTTGGAACGTGAATTCAGGAAATATGCTTTTTTAGTATTTGGACAAAGGAAGGGAAGTCTATCACGGGCTGTTGAAGAAGCAATTAGAATGTGGCTAACTAAAGTTAGAGAAAAAAGGAGAATAGGATTCGAAGAACTTGAAGTGAAAGTTCCCAATGATAAAAGAGATATTGTTAAAGAAATCCTAAGCGAAGTTAATGACGCAGAAAAAAAGAAGATACGGAGTTTGCTTAAAGCACTTGGTGTTTATGATGAGGATCTCCCCTAGGAGGATAGCCATCGACACGGGAGTTTGGGTTGAGAGTATTCTAGTTAATAGCGAATATTATCATTTAGCTAAAACAATAAGAACTCTTATTGAGAGGGGAAGAATCATAGCACTTATAACTCCACTAACAGCCACAGAAGTTTATTATGTTTCTTGTAGAGTATATCGAAGACTAGGTTTAAGTAATGAAGAGGCGATTAGAAGAGCAGAAAGATTTTTTGAATTATTGTATACTTCTAGTAATGTGGAGGTCATCGTTAACTCTGAAGTAGCAAAGCAAGCGGCAGTTATCAAATTAGAATATAATTTAGCATTATCAGATTGTTATCTACTAGCAATATCAAGAATACTTAATGTTCCAGTACTTTTTCGTCATGTTGAGAGAGAAATGGAGCCTATAGTTAGTAACTTAAGGCGTGAATTTAATGTTTATTTCCTTAGTGATTTCTCTTAAATATATTCAAGTTTCGCTTTTGGTATGAATATAAGTAGTTATACGATAAAATATTAATTGTATTCTTGAGTAAAAAATCCGCTATGCTTCAATTAATATTGATGTCTAGAAAGGAATGAAATATCATAAATTTATATGAATTTAAAAACTTTGAAGTTTGGGATTGAATCAAATGTTGCCTCATGAAGTATTATTTCAGAAGTTTCTTGAATGGATTAAGGAAGACATTCCCTTCTTTGATGTTACATCAGAAATCATTGATGAAAATAAAAATTGTAGGGCAATAATTCTTGCAAAGAAAAGTGGAATTATAGCTGGAGTAAAGATAATCAGCAAATTCTATGAGAAGCTAGGAATAAAAGTGAAGGTTCTAAAAGATGAAGGATCAAGGGTTAAGAAAGGAGATATTATTCTAGAAATTATTGGGAATGCTAGAAAAATTCTTATGACGGAGAGAGTTATTTTAAACTTATTATCGCACATGAGTGGTATTGCAACCGTGACGCGAGACATTGTTGAAAAAGCGAAAAAAGTAAATCCTAAGATAATAATTGCTGCAACAAGGAAAACTTTGCCGGGACTTCGATTGTTTGAGAAATATGCTGTTAAAATTGGTGGTGGAGATACTCATCGAATGTCACTCACAGATATGATTCTAATAAAGGATAATCATCTAAAAATAATTGGTGATGTGGAAAAAGCTATTAAAATAGCCAAAAGATTAGCAAGTTTTACCAAGAAGATCGAAATCGAGGTTTCCTCGCTCAAGGATGCTATAAAGGCCGCGAAGAACGGCGCGGATATAATAATGCTCGACAACATGACTCCAAATGAGATCAAGGAAGTAATTGAAACTCTTAAAAAATTGGGACTCAGGGAGAAAGTTTTAATTGAAGCATCGGGGGGAATTACTCCAGAAAATGTTGAAGAATATGCAAAAACTGGTGTTGATATAATATCACTTGGATATTTGACACATTCTGCACCAGCACTTGACATAAGTCTTGAAATCATTGAAGTTTATTAAGCTTAGAATTCGCTGAAAATGAAATCTAATATTAATGAAACGATATATTATTCTTCATAATTTGATGAAAACTTATTTTGTCAATTTTTATTCGCTTAGATTTAGAAAATACAAATTTCAAGTTCTATAAGTGTTTAGTTCATATGTATAGTATCCTACGAAAAGCGTCGCCATGAAAATTTTCTTAAAATCTTCTTTGGAATTGGATTTATATATTCTAAATTCAGCTGAGAACATAGCTTCTTAAAATCAGTATTAGTTGTTATAATTCCATTCGCATTCCAATCAAGTGCTGCGGCTAAATAAGTGCAATCAAATACATCGTGTTTTAAGTCCTTAGATAATTTAAATGCTTTTAAAATCGTATTTCTGGTGATAGGAATATAATGAATTGTTGGGTACATTTCAACAAAGTTTTTAACACAAGAATACGCCTCATCCTTTGATATTCTCCATTTGTGAATCATAATCCATAAAGCTCTTAATGGAACAACATCTAGCGTTCCTAATATGTATTCACCGCGAAGTCCTTTATCAATCAACGGAGTTACATAAGGATTTCCTGGATGATCTTCTACGAGATATATTGCATAAACATTAACATCAATAATATACTTATTCCCCAAAAGTCGCCTCGCCTGCATCTAGAAACGCCTCGCTACCCCACTTCCTGTTTGCTCTTACTTTGATTGGTTTCGGAATTTTTGATAATATTATGTTAGATTTGCTCACAACTAATTTTAGTATGTCTCCTGGTTCTATGTTCATTGTACGTCTCAGTTTCGCTGGCAATGTTATTCGTCCGCGTTCATCAACTACCACAATAAACTCTTCCACCTAAGTCACCCACAAATAATACTAATTTGTGGGTATATAAAAACTTATATTGTTGTGTTTAAGGAGCACTTTCGTAAAATGTTTTTCTAGAGTACTGCGTATTTAAGTAATTTGGAATTCTTGAAGATTTCGTAATTAAATCAAAGCATCAGAGTATCAAGTATTAATGTGTTTATATTAAAACTGAACATGATTCCTAGAATTATTAAGCTTAGAATCCGCTGAAATTAATCTAAGTTTTAAATATAAAATTGTACTTTTTATACAATAGTGTGTACTTTGCGAGAGATTATTGCGAACAAGTTACCACCTGGTATCTATGATGCATATGTTAAAGGTATTGGTGGACTTAAATGTGATGGATCATTAGAAGCACTTGGTATTTCTGTTGCTGGTGGACTAAAAATAAATGGTAATTTAAAAGTTAAGCAAATGCTTAAAGTTGCGGGAGGAATCAATGTCAATGGTGATTTGATAGCTGGTGAGGAAATTCGTGTAGCTGGAGGAATGAGAGTGCTTGGAAATTGCATCGCTAAGCGAATTTTTATCAGTGGTGGGATAAGAGGAGAAAAATCCTTAATTGCTGAAGAGTTATTAAAAGCATCAGGAGGTATAAACATTAATGGAGATCTTCTAAGTAAGGGTAATGTTTCCCTAAGTGGAGGTATTCGCGCACGTGAAATTCTAGTAAAAGGAGCTCTGGTGTGCAGCGGGGGATGCAAAGTAAAGAGAATTATCTGCGGGTCTCTTCAATTATCTGGAGGAATAAAAGCAGAAGAATTAAAGGTGGCTAAAGATGCAAAAATAGGCGGTGGTTTTGAAATCGACCAAATCATCGTTGGAGGCAACCTAGAGATAAAATTGGGCAAATTTGGAACAAGTAGAATAGGAAGTATTGAGGTAAGAGGTGAGTTAGTAATTGAAAGCAAAGGCGCTAAACTAATTGTGCACGGAAACATAACCGCGAATAAAATAAGTATTGAAAATGTGGAAGTATACGGAGACGTATCAGGAAACATAATAATTCTGAAGAATTGCATCATCCATGGCAAAGTAATTTACAAGAACTCATTTGTACCAGTTCAATCAAGTTTTAATGAAGTGATTAAAATAGATTAATATTCAAATTCCTAGTAGATAATAAATCTTACTTTTAATCTCATATCAGAAAAACATCACTCCTAATTATTCATCACTTTTAAAGAGTGCGGGATTTTATAGCATCTAACAAAACATCTTAATTCTTACGATCAAACTTTTAAATTTCAATTTCTTCGTGGGAGTTTCTTTGTTTCCTCAAACAAACACAATAATAGTGGAAGGAACCTGCGATTACTAATTTCAATTCCCTACTTGGGAGTTTCTTTGCTGATTCATAGCGTATAACAGGAAGTCTTACGATGTGGCGGTCAAGGTATTTCAATTCCCTACTTGGGAGTTTCTTTGCTGATTCTCATATAGCAAAATACTACACTTTTGCAAATAAATCAATATTTCAATTCCCTACTTGGGAGTTTCTTTGCTGATTCACAAACATCACAACCTAAACCTCAAGCCTCTTCTTCTCATTTCAATTCCCTACTTGGGAGTTTCTTTGCTGATTCTTGGTATATATCTTAAAGC
>Ga0190313_1001149_pt1 | contig 14491 bp, 10 predicted proteins | sample 4870071011_MG_FD_169989 | JGI IMG/M metagenome (GOLD analysis project Ga0190313, IMG submission 169989) | Hydrothermal vent sediment bacterial communities from Southern Trench, Guaymas Basin, Mexico - 4870-07-10-11_MG | ecosystem: Environmental > Aquatic > Marine > Hydrothermal vents > Sediment ...
GATTTAAAGATTTAGAGATTTAAAGATTAAAGGGGTGAAAAAGATGGTTAGAAGATTAATTACAGCAGTTTTTGTTCTGTGTCTTGTATCTGTTTTTTCTTTGCAAAGCGCATATGCCGACAATCCTAACTGGAAGGCAGATCAGGATGCCAGATTTAAAAAATTGGACATTAAACCCGGAGATGTTTTAACAAAAAACGATATGGACAAAATCAGAAAGTGTGTCCCTGCAACCATTGCAAAGTGGTATGAGAGGGGCGACCTGATGGACTTTGAGGTTCAACCCTATCAGTATGATGCGTCCCATAACGTTGCCTGGCAGAAGGCAACAGAGGCAAACAGGGGCAAGTATACAATCGACGAAACAGGTGGAATTATAGAGGCTGCCACAGGCACATTTCCTGTATTTGTCACGGGTCAGCCTTTCCCAGAAGATACAATAAAAGTGGGAGACCCTGGAGCAGGCTCAAAGGTTATGTACAACCGGCTTCTTTGTAAAGCAAGGACAGAGACCTTCAAGTACGAGCATATTGTTCTATGGATTGATTTTAAAGACGGGCTTGAAAGAACAGTTGAGTGCTACTGGGCAACCTATTTTTACTGGGGAAGAAAGGCGCCTGTAGCAAATCCTGAAAACCTGCAGATGAGGGATATGACCATAGCTACAGCTCCCTTTGACATGGCAGGCACAGCTCAGCTTTCATTAAGAACCCTTGGCGCAAAGGATGATCAGGTATATGCTTATGTTCCTGCAATCAGAAGGGTAAAGAGGTTGTCTGGTGCAAACAGATCAGACCCTTATATGGGTTCCGAAGCTGTTTTTGACGATGCATTTATATGGAATGGCCTTATTCCTTCCATGGAGTGGACATACCAGGGTAAGAAAACTGCTCTATGCTGGATGATGCCTTATGCTCTCGAGCATACAACCAAGATGGATCATAATTCCGACGGCTCCTGGTCATGCAGCCCGCCTACGGAAATACTCGGCTTTGAAGTTCCCGGCTCAACATGCGCAACATGGGCGCCTACGAATACCGTATGGGTTCCAAGGGATTTTCATGTTGTGGGGGTAATGCCGAAAGATCCATATTACAGTTGCGGAAAGATGGAGTTCTGGGTTGATTCTGAAGGGTATATTGCATCCTATAAATGGGTTTATGACAAGGCCGGAGAGTTCTGGAAGGGTCTGATGATGCTTCCGATACACCTTACATGGTCAGACAAGTATGGAATCCAAACAGTTGTAACGCATTCAATATGCGACGACAAGTTAGGTCATGCAACCGTTGTAAAGGGCGGATGCGGAAAGGTGAACGGCTCCTCTCATACGAGAACAATATTTGAGCTTCCTAAAATCAAGCCGAGGATGCTGACTGTTGAAAAGATGAAGATGTGGACAAAATAAGTTTGGCTGTTAAATATTCTTTAATTAACCTTAAAAGTTTAAAAGGAGGAATAAGATGAGCAGATATATTAAATCTGTTTTGGCCATGGCTTTTGCATTTATTTTTTGCGGAAATATAGCTCAGGCTTTTGAAACGGATTTTCATGGACGTATGCAGTCAACCTACGTTCTAAGAGATACCAACGGGTTTCAGCATGGTTTTATGGATAACACATCATGCGCACAGTGGAGAAATGAGCTTAAGATAGATCTCTCACTTTTCCCCGAATATGAAACAGATCATATGATCTCCATTTACAAGTTTTTCATCAACTACAGGGGTGCCTACGATGCTGTTTTTGATGTAACTGACAGGTGGGATGATGTAAGGGACAAAAGCCCGGCTGATTTTGAATATGGCAAGGACGACATACAGTTTGAAAACGACCTGAGGGAGGCTTTTGTTGATATTGAAGGTGTGTTCGGATCACAGATTACCTCACTGCGTCTCGGCAGGCAGATAGTTCAGTGGGGTGAGGCTGACGGTTTTAATGTTATGAATATTATCAATCCCCAGGACAACAGGGTTATGATGTTTTTTGAAACCCCTGATGATCTTGCAACCCCTCTATGGATGGGGCGGCTTAATCATAATATCGGTTCTATCGGGTTTCTGAATAATGTTGGGGTTGAACTTGTCGCAACACCGGATATAAGGCCCCACATGTTTTCTGTCATGGATGATGACATGAATGCGCCTTATGCATTTGGTTTCAGACAGCTTAAAGCCAGGCCACTCGATTTTATTGATACGCGGACAGGGCAGTTTGCAAACCTGGGCGATGTCCTTGTGGGTGCGGGAATGCTTCCTGCCAACCCTTTTGCCGGCTTCAGGGGAGTAACAACAATAAACGGTCTTGAAGATGTAGCTTTCCCTGTGCTTGATCAAACACTTGCGCCGGGAATCAACCAGACTCTTCAGTGGCATGATAATTCAGCAAGCAGCGGCGTTGAGCACCTGGAATACGGCGGCAAATTTACAGCATCATACGGCGATTTTATCGGCTACCTCTACTACTTCCGTGGGTACCAGGACGACGGGGTAATGAATTTTTCAGAGTTTTTTACAAAGGGGAATCTTACCTTTGATCATCCCAAACAGAACTATATAGGAGCATCCTTTAACATGTTTCTTGCTCCCATAAATGCTGTATTCAGGGGTGAGGGTAATCTGGTGGATGAAGTTGCGATCCTCGACCTTGAAAACTGCTGGGGTGGTCAGGGCGATACTGTTCATCTTTATCAGGATGTTCTAGGAATTCCTGAAGGGCATGGTTTTTTAAATGGTCCTGAAAACGCCAAAGGCTATACCATGCACAAGGTTTACCAGGGGCTGCTCGGTCTGGATATAGACAGGTTTGTGTACTGGCTGAACCCTACAACCATGATAAAGACCTCATGGCAGATTTACTGGAAGCATATTGATGACTGGGATTATGACAAAACATGGCGGCCCTTTGATGAAGAGGATAACTACAGGGCTACTCTTTTTGTATGGACGGATTATATGAACGGCAAAATCCATCCTGAAATGTTTGTCATGTATGATTTTGAAAACGTGTGGATGACAATGATGTCTGTTAAATATTCCAGGGATGGCAAGTTTTTTACTAAACTTACTCAAATGTCTTTCTGGGGAGACAGCGATGCAATCAGTCCGTTTACTCAGCCTGTCAACCTGATCAACACAAGTGAGCTTTCAATAAGATTTGGTTATCAGTGGTAGTGTGAAATTTATTGTCCCTGCAATAATGGACGGTTATTTTTTCGTTATAAAATAGGGACTGTAAAGTATAGGTTTAGCAGCCTTTGAAAAAAGGCTGCTAAATCGAATTTTGCGTAAAAAACCTCAAGTAAAAGAGTAGAATAATAAACTATCAACAGGTTATACCGATGTTTGACTCTTGTCTAAAAAATTACAGACTTTAAATTGGGTTGAATAAAAAATAGTATTTTATACTCTTTGTTAAACCCCTTTCCTTTTTCCCAATTTTTAAAGTCCCTGGCTTAAATTATAATCCTTATTTTTCAATGCTTTTTTGGTGGATTCGCTTCGCTTAATCCACCCTACAACTACAACCTACTAACTTTTATATAAAATTGCAGGGTGATTGTAGGGTGGATTAAGGAGCGCAGCGACGAATCCACCAAAGTTAACTCTAAATTTACGCCTTTTTTTTGAACTTTTTTTATAACAGTCTCAAAATGGTGCCCAAGCTGTATGGAGGCAAATGTAAAAACCATAAAATAATGTCTTTTTATTGAAAAAAAGAGGGCGCAGCCCGTTCTTTAACCGTAATTCTTTTATAATAATTTTGTTATATTTATACATTGAGAAAGGAGTAAAGGGGCAAAATGGGAGGAATGCTTAATAAAAATATTAGTCCTTTATGGTTAAAATTTGTTGGTTTTCAGATGAAACACAGGCTCAGTTTTTTTATGGCCATGTTTCTTGTAACATGTTTGTCTTTTTATTCCATTGTTACCAGACTGGAGATAAAGACTGATTTTTTTGAAATATATCCACCAAAGCATGAATACATAAAGCTGTACAAAGAATTTAGAAAAATGTTCGGTTCAGCTAATGTGCTCACCATGATCATAGAAAGAACCGACGGCAAAGATATTTATAATACTGAAACATTAAGAAAGATAAATGAGCTTACACTGGGCATTATGGAGGTTGACGGATGTAACCTCATACAGCTCACATCCATAGCCCACCCCAAAATAAAGCAGATAAGCCTGTCCTGCCAGGGGGTATCTATTTATCCCCTCATGAGAAATGGTGTTCCTAAAAGTAAAAGAGAATGCCAGGAATTTAAAAAAGCTGTTTATGCAACTCAAGGTGTCCGCGGTTTTTATGTATCATTCGATGACAAATCAACAGTTCTTTATGCAGGTTTCTGGGAAGAGGGTGTTGATTTGCTTGAGCTTTTTCACAGCGTTAAAAAACTTGCGTCATCCGTGGAAGATGAAAATCATAAATGTTACATTGCAGGATATCCCATGCTCTATGCCTGGATATCATACTACCGAACCCAGGTTTTCGGGATACTCTGCGTAACCGTGTTTGCGATGCTTCTTCTTCTGATTTTATACTTCCGCAGACTTGCAGGCGTTATGATTCCTGCAGTTTCAGGTCTGGTGAGCGCAATATGGGGGCTTGGATTTGCAGCCGCGCTTGGAATAAATCTGGATCCACTGCTTCTCGTTGTGCCGATTCTGCTTTCAGCAAGGGCGCTTTCACATTCCTGCCAGTGCCTTGAGAGGTTCCACCAGGAGTTTGTTGAGTGTAATAACAAGGATGAAGCCATAATAACTGCGTATTCGGCGCTCTATCCTCCGGCAATGCTTGCAATTATAACTGACGGTCTCGGTGTTCTCACAATAGCTATTGCCACTATTCCTTTAATGCAGAAACTGGCCTATTTTTCTTCATTCTGGATAATAAGCATATTTCTCGCGGTTATGGTTTTAAATCCGATTATTATATCATATTTTTATTCTCCGTCCATTGATGATAAAAAGATTAAAAAGATGATAGAATCCGCCCAAATTAGTGAAAAAGGAGCAGGAAGAGCAGGACTTTATATTCAATTTGTAAATTTGATCCATGCATTGTCCGGTCCCAGGGCAAAATGGGGAGTGGCAGGAGCAGCTCTGGCAATAATATTAATAGGAGGATACTTTTCCACCACCTATTTAAAGGTTGGAGATTCCAGCCCTGGCGGCGCAATACTCTATCCTGATCATCCGTATAATATTGCAATGCAGAAGGTTAATTCGGATTTTGCCGGCGCATCAAGGCTTATCGTTGTTTTTGAAGGCAAGGAAAAAGGGGCAATCAAGTACAGGAACACCCTTGTTGATATGGACAACCTTGGTCTGTATATGCGTCATAATATTAAAGGTGTCGGCGGTACGCTGAGCCTTACCGATCTGGTGCGCCAGATTTTTAGAATGTATCATGAAGGGTCGCCCAAATGGGATATGGTGCCGCAAAAGAGAACCCATATCGGACAGATGTTTTATCAGCTCTCAACAGGTATGGCTCCGGGTGAAATGGACAGATTCGTGAGTATTCCTGAATTTCAGGATGCAAGCGTTACGGCATTTTTACAAAGCTACAGCCATGACAGCATAAAGGAAGCAATTAAAAAACTTAAAGATTACAGGGACAAGATGGCGCTTGATCCTGAATCAAAGGTCAGAATGAGGGTATGCGGCGGGATACTCGGTATTCTGGCTGCTGTAAACGAAGAGGTGGAATGGTCATACTGGGCTATTTTGATTGTAGTCTTTATAACAACCTTTTTGCTTTGCACCTTCACTTACCGATCATTTAAGGCTGGATTTATTCTTCTGATTCCACTGGCAGTATCCCAGGTTATATGTGAACTTATCATGCTTATGCTTCACATAGATCTTAATATAGATTCATTACCTGTTACAGCCATAGGTATCGGGGTAGGCATCGATTACGGAATCTATCTCATGAGCAGACTCAAGGAGGAGTGCGCAATACAAAGCAGTTTTGAAAAAGCAAGAATGGTAGCGCTGATGACCACAGGCAGAGTTATTATGTTTACTGCTCTTACACTTTCGTTCGGAGTGGGCTTCTGGCTGTTTTCTGTAATGAAGTTTTGTGCTGAAATGGGGCTTTTGATTCTGGTTTTGATGATTTTTAATATGATAGCCGCCCTGATTTTAATTCCGGCTCTGTCGGGAATATTTAAACCTTCATTTGTTAAAAAAATGGGGAAGGAAGCGTTGATTTAAAAGAGCAGAAAATTTTATTTTTGATTGGGTTTTAAGCAAATTAAAAAAGGAGGAGTGAGAAAATGTTTAAAAGATTAATTACAGCCGTCTTTTTTATATGTCTTATAGCTGTTTTTGGATTCCAGAGCGCATATGCAGGCAACCCGAACTGGAAGGCGGAGCAGGATGCTCTCTTCACGGAACTGGGTTTAAAACCTGGAGATATTATAACTAAAAGCAAACAGGATCTGGAAAAGGCAAAAACATTTATGCCGGCCAAGCTGTACCAATGGTTAAAAGATGAAAAGTTAATGGATTTGAAGATTAATGGTTTTCAGTTTGATGCCTCTTTTGACGATTACTGGATAAAAAGGAGCAGAGAGAATAAGGGAAAATATGCTGTTGATGAGGCAGGGGGGATTATAGATGTTGCAACAGGAAAGTGCCCTGTTTTTATTGACGGCATGCCTTTTTCTGATTCGGAGATAGGTGTTGATATTCCGCGCTCAGGTCAAAAAGTAATGTATAACAGAAACCTTGTTTTAAGAAGGACGGGAAGCCAGAGCCATGAGCACGTTGTTGTATGGGTAGATTTTGAAAGGGGTTTTGAGAGAGTGGTTCAAGCTGCCTGGATACAATATTATTACTGGGGCAGAAAGGGAGGTCCTGTGAAGAACCCTGAAAAATTGGAGTACAGGAGTTTGAATGTGGCATATTCTCCCTTTGATATGGCGGGCACCGCCTCGCTTGTACTAAGAACCCTCGGGGCAAAGGAGGATCAGCTTTATGTGTATGTTCCGGCAATAAGAAGGGTGAAAAGACTATCAGGGGCAAACAGATCGGATCCGTATATGGGCTCGGAGGCAACTCTTGACGAAGCATTCGGCTGGGATGGGCTTATCTCTTCCATGAAGTGGACATATAAGGGTAGAAAGACCGCTCTTTTGTGGATTCTTGACTGGGCAGCAGAGCGTTCAACCCAAATGGTTCATCATGCCGATGGATCATGGACAGAGAGCAGCTCCCCTATTCGTGTAGGATATGAAACACCCGGCTCTACATGCGCAACTTGGGCACCCACGAATGCCGTATGGGTTCCAAGGAAGTTTCATGTTATTGAAGCCATGCCAAAAGATCCTTATTACGCTTCGGGAAAGGCTGTATACTGGGTTGATACAAAAACAGGAATGATATCTTATAAGTTCATATATGAAAGAGGTGGAGATTTTCGGAAAGGCATAGCTATTTTTTTGTCTCATGTCAGATGGGGTGACAGTTGTGGGGTTCAGGGTAATTGTTCTCATTTGTTTATTGACGAGAAGCTCAAGCACGCTACGCTTATCAGAGGCGGATGCGGAAAGCTTAAGGAGTCCGTAACTGAGTTGAGAAATATTTTTAACTCCCCGAAAATTAATCCAAGGAAGCTGAGTGTGGAGAATATGAAGGTTTTAACAAAATAGGCTTGTTTTTATATGTGTTTTGACCTGATTTTTAATGCTGCAGGAAGTCACAAAAATGGAGGCTATAGAGTATGTTTAAAGGACGAGTTGTTTCTTTTTTTCTTTTTTGTTTTATATATGTTTTTGGGTTGCAAGGCGCATATGCAGACAACCCTAACTGGAAAGCAGATCAGGATGCCTTGTTTAAAGAACTTGGTGTAAAATCGGGAGATGCTATAACTAAAAGCAAAAAGGATCTGGAAAAGGCAAAAAAACTGCTGCCTGAAAAGCTGTATGAATGGTTTGCTCGGGGAGATTTAATGGACCTTGAGATAAAGGCATTTAAATACGACACTTCCGATGATGAATACTGGCAAAAGAAGAGCAGGGAGAATAAAGGGAAATATGCCATTACTGAGGAAGGTAATATGGTAGATGTTTCAACAGGCAAACATCCTGTTTTTGTTAACGGTTTGCCTTTCTCCGATTCGGAGATAGGCATAGATATTCCATACTCAGGTCAAAAAGTAATGTATAACAGAAACCTTAGTTTAAGGAGGATAGAAGCCCAGAGGCATGATCACGTTATTTTATGGGTAGATTTTGACAGAGGGCTTGAAAGAGTGGTTCAGGCCTCCTGGCTGGAATACTATTATTGGGGCAGAAAGGGCGGCCCTGTAAAAAATCCTGAAGGATTAGAGTTCAGGAGTCTGAACGTAGCCTACTCTCCCTTTGATATGGCTGGCACTGCTTCGATTTCATTCAGAACTCTTGGGGCAAAGGAGGATCAGCTTTATGTGTATGTCCCATCAATAAGAAGGGTTAAAAGGCTCTCCGGAGCAAACAGGTCGGATCCGTATATGGGTTCAGAGTGTACTCTTGATGATGCATTCGGCTGGAACGGACTTATCGCTTCCATGGATTGGAAATATAAGGGGGAAAAGGCATCTCTTCTCTGGACTCTTGACTGGGCGGCAGAGCATTCATTCCAAATGGAACAACAGGCAGACGGATCATGGGTAAGCGTTACACCTCCTTTTCGTGCCGGATTTGAAACGCCAGGCTCCAAATGTGCGACATGGGCTCCCACTAATTCTGTATGGATTCCAAGGATGTTTCATGTTTTTGAAGCCATGCCAAAGGATCCTTATTACGCTTCAGGAAAGGTTGAATACTGGGTGGATGCAGAATCAAATCAGGTATCTTATAAGTTTGTTTATGATAAATCCGGAAAATTCTGGAAAGGTCTGACACTTATGACAGCACACGTTACATGGGCAGACAGCTATGGAAAATTAGGTGCTCTTTGTCATTTCACCTGTGATGACAAGCTCAAACACGCCACTGTTATCAGAGGCGGATGCGGAAAAATTAACGATTCCGTATTTGAGCTGAGAAATGTTTTTAACTCCCGTAAAATTACTCCAAGGGCGCTGAGCGTAGAGAAGATGAAGATGTTGACAAAATAATAGTTTTTGGCTGTTTTTCTAAACAGGAAAACGGTAAAATGCTCTTTCATTTTTTGTTGTGCCCGTCAGGGCATGTTGGTTATTGAAAGAAATAAGATAAGTAGACAATTAATCCGAATTTTTCATAAAGAACATCGTGAGAAATTCGGGTTAGTTTTTTTCAACCCATCTCTTTTTTTCTTGACACAATAATGTGTGTAGAATATTATTAAAAATAATGATTTCTCTTCATTAAATAGAACAGACTCAAAACATTACAAGCCTTTTTAGTCTTATCCCCTGCGACCACTCTTATTAACAGGTCTGATTTTTTATAGCAAAAGATTTAAAAAACATATTGTCTTATCAATTAGATAGATAATTTTTATTAATCTTTTTAAAAAATTAGGGAGGAAAACAAGATGTGTAAAAGACTAATTGTATCAGTTTTTGTTTTTTGTCTTATATTCGTTTTTGGGTTACAACCCTCATATGCAGACAATCCTGACTGGGAGGCAGATCAGGATGCCCTGTTTGAAGAGCTCGGTGTAAAACCCGGGGAGACTTTTACCAGGTCTGAAGAAGACCTTGTTAGAGTAAAACCGATGCTGCCGGAGAAACTGTATGACTGGTTTGAAAGGGGAGATTTAGGACCTATAAAGATAAGAGCTTATAAGTACGATAGAAGCCACGATGCTTACTGGCAAAGAGTGAGCGCTGAAAACAGAGGGAAATATACCATTGATGAAGAGGGCAGAATTATAGATCTTGCAACAGGAGAATACCCTGTTTTTGTTAATGGCGAGCCTTTTCCTGAAGATGAAATATCGGTAGATATTCCGGATTCAGGGTCCAAGGTAATGTACAACAGGCTTCTTTATAAAGGCAGAACAGGCACCAGCAAGAATGAGCATATTGTTTTATGGGTAGACTTTGAAAGGGGGCTTGAAAGAACGGTTCAATGCTACTGGGCAACCTATTATTACTGGGGCAGAAAAGGCGGCGCTGTAAAAAATCCTGAAAAACTCGAGATGAGGGATCTGACCGTAGCTGTGGCCCCCTTTGATATGGCAGGCACTGCTCAGCTTTCAATAAGAACCCTTGGCACAAAAGACGACCAGGTTTATGCGTATGTTCCTGCAATAAGAAGGGTCAAGAGACTCTCAGGAGCAAACAGATCAGACCCGTATATGGGCTCGGAGTGTGTTTTTGACGATGCATTCGGCTGGAACGGACTCAACGCTTCCATGACCTGGACATATCTCGGGAGAAAGACAGCTCTGTGCTGGATGGTTGACTGGACAGTAGAGCATGGACTTCAGATGGATCACAATTCTGACGGATCATGGTCGGTCGGTGCGCCTACTTTTAAATTCGGATTTGAAGTCCCAGGTTCAACATGCGCTAACTGGGCACCTGTAAACGATGTATGGGTTCCGCAGAAATTTCATGTTGTAAGAGCTGTTCCAAAAGATCCCTATTATAATGCAGGAGTCATAGAGTTCTGGATTGATATTGAATCTAAATTTATTTTCTATAAGTGGACATGGGACAGGGCAGGTGATTACTGGAAGGGGTTAACCTTGTCCGCAATGTATGTAAAATGGGCAGACAGTTACGGAATGCAGGTCATCAACAGTGATATACTCTGTGATGACAAACTCAAGCACGCCACTCTTATACCAACCAGCTGCGGAAAGGTTTATGGTTCCTCAGTTGATATGAAAACCTATTTTAATTTACCGAAAATTAGCCCGAGAATGCTGACTGTTGAAAAGATGAAGATGTGGACTAAATAGTTTTGACTTATATTGGTTAATTTTTTTATATTGTAAAATATAAAAAAAACTTATAGCCTGTTATAAAGGCTGATAAGGAATTTTAAAAAAAAGGGAATGTCTGTCTTGTGGCGGGTGTTCCTTTTTTTAATTATGCTTCTGTCAAAAGCACTTAAACTTTTATTTGTTAAAAAAATGGGAAAGGAGGTACTGGTTTAAAAATTATAAATTTTGGTTTTCTTTAATGTTGAAGGATAATTTAAATAAACGAAAAAGATTTAAAGATTTAAAGATTTAAGAGGTGAAAAAGATGTTTAGAAGATTAATTACAGTAGCTTGTGTTTTGTGTCTTGTATCTGCTTTTGGTTTGCAAGGTTCATATGCGGATAATCCTAACTGGAAGGCAGATCAGGATGCCTTGTTTAAAGAGCTTGGTGTAAAACAGGGGGAGACTTTTACCAGGTCTAAAGAAGATCTTGTTAGACTAAAACCCATGCTGCCGGAAAGACTGTATGACTGGTTTGCAAGGGGAGATTTGGCGGATATAAAGGTAAAAGCTTTTAAATACGATACTTCTCATGATGCCTACTGGCAAAGAGTGAGTGCTGAAAACAAAGGGAAATATACCATTGCTGAAAGTGGCAGAATTATAGATGTCGCAACAGGCGACTATCCTGTTTTTGTTAATGGCGAGCCTTTTGCTGAAGATGAAATAGGTCTGGATATTCCGAATTCAGCTTCCAAGGTAATGTACAACAGGCTTCTTTATAAAGGCAGAACAGGGACCAGCAAGCACGAGCATATTGTTTTATGGGTAGATTATAACAGGGGGCTTGAAAGAACAGTTCAATGTTTCTGGGCTACCTATTATTACTGGGGCAGAAAAGGCGGTCCTGTAAAAAATCCTGAAAAACTTGAGATGAGGGATCTGACTGTAGCTGTTGCCCCTTTTGACATGGCAGGCACAGCTCAGCTTTCAATAAGAACCCTTGGCACAAAAGACGACCAGGTTTATGCATATATTCCAGCAATAAGAAGAGTGAAAAGGCTTTCAGGCGCAAACAGGTCAGACCCGTATATGGGTTCGGAAGCTATATTTGACGATGCATTCGGCTGGAACGGACTTAATGCTTCCATGAACTGGACATACCTTGGGAGAAAGACAGCTCTTTGCTGGCTGGTTGACTGGACTACAGAGCATGGAGTCCAGATGGACCACAACGCTGACGGATCATGGTCGGTCTCTGCTCCTACTTTTAAATACGGATTTGAAGTTCCCGGTTCTAAATGCGCTACATGGGCGCCTGTAAACTCAGTCTGGGCTCCCAGGAAATTTCATGTTGTAAAAGCTGTTCCCAAAGATCCCTATTATAATGCAGGAGCCATAGAGTTCTGGGTTGACCTTGAATCTAAATTTATCGTCTACAAGTGGACATGGGACAGGGCAGGCGATTACTGGAAGGGGCTTTGTCTTACGCCACAGCATGTAAGGTGGGCGGATAGCTATGGATTTCAGGCTCTCAGCAGCAATACAATTTGTGATGACAAGCTGAAACACGCAACTATTGTTGTTGGCGGATGCGGAAAGCTGCACGGTTCCTCAGTTGATATGAAGACTACTTATGACTTACCGAAAATTACCCCGAGAATGCTGACAGTTGAAAAGATAAAGATGTGGACTAAATAGTTTTAACTTATATTTTTTATTGTAAAAATTATGATAAGAAGCTATAAGATAAAGGACAGGTATTTTAAAATGCCTGTCCTTTATTTATTTGTAAATGGAGACAAAAGATGACAGTGCTTATAAGAATTCCCGGTTCATTAAAAAGATGGTTTAATGGCAGCGAAACTGCTGAATGTGAGTGTTTTTCGGTTAAGGAATGTGTTGAAGACCTTGAAGAACAGTTTTCCGGTATGAAAGACAGACTGATAGATGCAAATAATGAGGTTACATCTGTTATGATATTTCTTAACGGAGATAATGTTTTAAAACTCGATGGTCTTGAAACCTCTTTAAAAGACGGCGACGAGCTGAGCATTATGCCTCTCGCTGCCGGAGGATAGTATAGGAGGAGATTTTATGATAATAGACAAACCGGAATCAAAATTTATCTTTATATTTAACAGGATGACCGCAACCTATGGGAACAGTTATACTGTTCATAACGACCGCCCCTTAACAAACAGCGAAGTGCTGAAATCCTGGGGCAAGTGCCTTATTCTCGGCACAAGACCCTGGCTTGATGATCTTGCAAAAAAACTCGATTCTTATGTTGAGGAAGAAATAATTCCATGTGTAAAATATGACCGAGAGCCTTCAAAAAATCTCGGTATAGAAGAATGTGTTATGATGGCATACTGCCATATTGAAAGGCGTGAGGAAATCTGGCGTATTTTCAGCAAGTTCGGTTCGGATTACAAGGCATGGGTTTCTGAAAAGGAGACCATGGAGCTTTGGGAGCCAGGCGGGCCTATTATGGAAAGATGGCTCAATACAACAAATTTTGATAAAGAAACAAAGGAAAAGATAAGGGATAACGCCAGGCAGCGGTTTGATTATCTTGAAAATCATCCCAATGATATCTTTAAGCCCCTTGCCCAGTAATTTTTTTAAACAAGGTTTTTTTTTATAGATGCGGGAAAAAATTTCTAAGATGCTTGCCATGTCTGAAATTTATCATGCGGCAGATATCTCCGGTATCATGATAGATGCTCTCAAGAACGGAATATGGCCTGAAAATCTTGTTAGAAACAGCTCTGTTATTACCCCCAGCGAGCAAATATCCCTGCTGAAATCTAAAATTGCTATTGTCGGGCTTGGGGGGCTGGGAGGATATCTTGCCACCCTTGCAGCACGTGCCGGCATAGGTGGAATGAGTCTGTCGGACGGTGATTCCTTCAGCCCAGGCAACCTTAACAGACAGGTTCTGTGCACAAAAGAGACTATGGGCAAGAACAAGGCAAGGGTGGCATCTGATGTCTGCCTTTTGATTAATCCTGCATTAAAAACCCGGGTATGGGAGACAAATTTTAGAAAAGAGAACTCCACAGATATTCTTGAAGGGGTCGATCTTGTAATGGACGGGCTTGATCAGGTGAAAACGCGCAAGCTTCTTTTTTCCAGCGCTGTTTCTGCCAATATCCCTTTTATTCATGGCGCAGTTTCAGGATTGTCCGGACAGACGGCAACATTTATGCCTGATCACCCTGAAGCTATGGATAGTCTTTATCCTGAAAACATCAGACTGCCGGCGGCTCCTTCAGTCTTGTCACCTGTGGTTGCGGTAATTGCAGGTTTGCAGGTACAGGAAGCCATCCGGTTTTTATGCGGCAGATCTCCTGAAAATTCCGGAAAACTGATATTCTATGACGGCGTTAAAATGGAATTTCAGAAGGTTAATTTGTAAGAGCCGTTCCTGTGCCGCAGTTTTTAGCGGTGCAGGAACAAGGCATTTCAGACCGAAGACGTAGGCACTTTACTTCGAGGGCTGAATAACGCCGTTTTTGAGCTATATTTTTAGCGGTACAGGAACAAGGCATTTCAGACCGAAGACGTAGGCACTTTACTTCGAGGGCTGAATAACGCCGTTCCTGTGCCGCTAAAGTCTCCAGAAG
>Ga0190313_1001150_pt1 | contig 14490 bp, 10 predicted proteins | sample 4870071011_MG_FD_169989 | JGI IMG/M metagenome (GOLD analysis project Ga0190313, IMG submission 169989) | Hydrothermal vent sediment bacterial communities from Southern Trench, Guaymas Basin, Mexico - 4870-07-10-11_MG | ecosystem: Environmental > Aquatic > Marine > Hydrothermal vents > Sediment ...
AAATCTTCTTCGCCGCTTTGGATTTATGATCTCGTCGTACGCATCTGATATTGCATAGAATGCATATCCAATCAGCATCAGTATGAATCCTGGGAAGAATACCCAGTGCACTGCGAACATACCTGCACCACCGGCAGTTCCTGCACTTATTCCAGATGCCTCCTGTATCATCTTCCCGAGACTATTCCAATTGGGTCTAAGTACTCCTAGGAAGCTAAGCGATGCTTCGGCTAAGATGTTTGCTACGACTCCCTGCATCAGGTAAACCAATACTAGTGGCCAAACTCCTGGAAGTATATGTTTCCTTATTATGTAAAGTGATGATGCCCCCGACGCCCTTGCTGCTTCGACATAAACATTGGTCTTCAGAGCGAGAACTTGGGATCTTATCACCCTCGCCATCCCGGCCCATCCAAGAAGTGATAATACCAGTATTATCGCGATTAGAGGGTCTATCTGCATCTGATAGAATATAAATGAAAGGACCAACAACAGTGGAAGTGTTGGTATCGACATCATAAAGTCTACGAATCTCATTATTACCTCGTCGACTTTTCCTCCGAAATAGCCAGAGACCAAACCTAGGGAAACACCTATTATAAGATTCGCCATCGTCGCTACGAAGCCTACTAGAAGAGATATCTTTAGTCCATCTATGATCTTCGCGAATATGTCGGCACCATCTTTGTCGGTTCCCATCAGACCATAATACTTATCCTGTGCTTGCACATAAATATTGTCGATATACCATCTTATCTCTATGCCTCCCGGTATGTCTTGCTTTAATTTCACTATAGGCAAAAACGAGCTGCTGAGCACTCGGAAATCTATTTCGATAGTAATTGCCAGCCATTGATTTGGCTGGAAGAGTGGCGAAAGGAGAAACTCTCTACATAGCATAACTTCTGGCGGCTTATTAGGCTCATCTTTACTTATTCCAAATGCGAACCATCTATCAATGGATGTTGTTATTCTCACATGCTCAGCGGCGCCCCATTTTCCTCGCATGATTGACGATGGATCAACCCCCTTCTCTTGCAGGTAATTAAGAAGTTCTTCCATACCCAGTAGGGATCCTTTCGCTGGGTCGTATATATTCAGGGTTATATCTACCAGTGATGCGCTATATGCATTTTTCATATCAGCCACCACGCATATATTTAGTTGCGTCGCGACGAATCCCCTATTCTGGAGCGTAATAGTGTAGTTGTAGTCCGTGTTTAAACGCAGGGGAAACTCCGCATCCTCTATAACCACGGTGTTGAGTATTACTGTTCCCGCACTATTATTAACTATTATCGCTACTGGACCGGTATTTGGCTTGAGGCTTATCGAAAGCAAACAGTTAAACGCAATATCCTTGGTTGTGAAGTTAAGGTTATATGTTTTGTTAGCATTGGGATCCAAGGAGACACTATCATTAATGAATGGTGAGGCTTTTATCTCCACTTTATGGGCAAAACCAAAATAGGCTCTATAGGGATGTTTATGATATGGCCATCTAAACAGGAAAGCCGCACCTACTGATAATGTAGTGTCATTCGTTGTATGATTATCAACCACCCGAATCATAAGGGATCCTTGATCTAGGTAGCCATCTTGCGCTAATTGGGCACCATCCACATAAAATGTCGACGTGTTTCCTCTTCCCAATACGCGAGAGAAATTCAAATCAGTTGCGCTTTGGAAGCCGAGTTTTAGTGGATAGAAATCATCGAAGGAGTTAGGATCAAATATTTTAAGCCACGCTGGGATTGACAGTTCGGAATGCACTTTCCTATTCGGGTTTGGAGCTATTACTGGGGAAAGCACAGATAACGTGGTTAAGGTTATAAGTATTATGAGCCCCAAGACACCTCTTCTTATCTTAAAGAAGGCTCTTATCGCGTACCTACGCCTTACTTTAGTTGCCTTTTTGTATCGAGCAATTACCTCTTTTACTTCAATTTCTGCTTGCTCTCCACTCATACTCATTCACCCTAATATTTAACTCTAGGATCGAGAAGCGCATATGAGATATCAGCTATTATGTTCGCGAAAATTGTTGACAACGTTATAAAGTAGAATGTTACCTCACACAAAGCATAGTCAAGATTCAGAATAGCGTTTAGCAACAAGGCACCAACACCTGGTATCGTGAATATCGTCTCGGTTATTACGGCTCCAGTCCAAACACCCGCGATCGCAAGAACAACACCTGTAACCACAGGTAATACAGCGTTTCTAAATGCGTGCTTATAGAGGATCGTTGTTTCATCTAAGCCCTTAGCTTTTGCTGTAAGAATGAAGTCTTCACCCATAACATCCATTAGGGATCCTCTCATAAGTATCATCCATCCCGCAAAGCTTGCGAGAACTAGGGTTAATATTGGTAATGAGATCATGTAGAAAGCATCTATAAATGCTATGAGAGGATCGGACGCTTGTTGCGGTAGGGAGAACACACCACCCGCAGCAGGCCATATGCCAAGCTGCCCTGCTAATATGCCCTTAAGCAACACTTGTAGCCAGAATGTAGGTATCGAGTATAGCATCAGTGCTATACTCATCATAGCCACATCTAGTTTGCTACCAGGGTTCGCACCCAATTTGACTCCTATAAGTATTCCGACAGAAATCGATATGAGCGTTGCTGGAAGAAGTAGAAACACAGAATACACTATGCGCTGAGCAAGCAAAGGAGCGATCTCTTCTCCCTCCGCAACTTTCATCGATACTCCAAAGTTGAATGTGAACATATTTTTCAGATAGGTTATTAGGTGATCAATCCATAGGCCAAGTGGTGCGTGGAGACTGGGTATTTTCCAAAGTCTCTTATATTTTATTAGGAGGGATATGAAGCGTTTTGGGTCCATTCCTGTTTGGACTTGCTGTATAACGTAGAGCCATATGGGATCCTTCCCCATTACGAATGAAGGCAGCCTAAAGAGAATCCAATTGAAAATTAGGACTACAAATATCGTTATTAGACCAGTTATGATACGCCTAATTGTATACTCCTTTAATCCCAACTCAAACACCTTCTAAGCCAACAATGCTCATATCTTCAATATAAGATACAAGGTTAGTGAAATTTTATATTAATACGAATTAAGGGCCATTTTCTGGTCAGATTTGAGAGGTGTTTCATATTGAACAAACCCGCACTTATTGGTGGCGAACCAACAACAAAGAGAAAAATACCTTTCACTAAGATCGTACTTACCGATGATGAAATCCAAGCCGTAAATAAAATTCTTGAGACCAAAAGATTTGTAGGCGGCGAATACACAAAACTTCTAGAACAAGAATTTGCCAGATATGTGGGTACGAAGTACGCCATAGCTGTGAGTAATGGAACAGATGGTCTCTTCTTGTCCTTCCTTGCTTTAGGCATCACATTCGGATCAAAAGTCGCCACCACACCGCTCACATTTATCGCCTCCGCATCAACAATATTGCATGCCGGTGCTATACCAATTTTTGCAGATGTTCTCCCAGATGGAAATTTGGATCCTTCTAAAGTTAGTGAGATCGAAGAATTCGATGCAATATGTCTAGTCCATCTTTATGGATTACCAGTTGATTTTGACGAGTTCCAGAAAATAAGTGCCGAGAGAGGCATCCCCATAATAGAAGATGCGTCTCATGCCCACGGAGCGGAGTATAGGGGGCGCAAAATAGGCTCTCTTGGTGATATTGCCGTTTTTAGCTTGTATCCCTCTAAGATAATTGCAGCGGGGGGATGGGGAGGAGTAATAACCACTAATAACGATGAAGTTGCTGAGAAAATAAGACTGCTACAAGCACACGGGGAACTTAGGGTCCTTGAAGGGTCCAAGGGGGCATATGAATATATTAGGCTTGGATACAACCTAAGAATATCAGAAATCGAGGCCGCGGTAGCATACTTCCAACTACAGAAACTAGATAGGTTTGTTGAGGCACGACGAAGAAACGCTCGGTATCTCAGTGAGCTTCTCTCAGATCTACCAGGCATAGTTCTGCCTAGGGAATCTAGCTTAAAAAAGCATGCATACTACATCTACGCTATACAAATAGACCCTAAGGAAATAGGGTGGACACGAGACAAATTTGTTGAAGCCTTAAATGCTGAGGGAATCTCTGCTAGGAGAGGTTATCATATACCGTTACACAAAACGCAGTTATTTAGAAGAATTAATGATCCTAGGATCAACCATTTCGCTAAGATAAATAAATATCCAGACTACTCATCAATGCGCTTACCAACAGCAGAAAGACTTGCTGAAACAACTGTTTGGCTTCCTTTGTATCCCACTATGGATTCTGCCGAGGTAGAACTCGTGGCGAAGGCTGTTCATAAGCTCGTTGAGTGGGGAAGAAAACATAGGTCCGACTAATCTATGGAAACACCGGGTTCCCAGCGTATCTTCTTTATTGCGGGGATACCATATTTCCTCAGAACGAAATCTGCTATGTCCCTTACCAATCTGAGCCCTCCCCTCTTCTTTGCCATCGACTCTTCAACAGTATTCTCCGATATTATCTCATATACCCACGCCACCTTGGTTTTCTGGGGATCAAGCCTAAGAACGCGTCCGACCCTCTGAATGAATTCTCTTTCCTGTTTTGACCCACCAACAATTATGGCCACAGACGCATCTCCGATGTCTACGCCTTCCTCAGCTTTTCTGATTATCACCAGCACCTGGATGAGACATGCTTTGAATTTCCTTATTATCCTTTCCTCCTCGCTCTTTGATGTCTCCGCGGTTAGAGCTGCCGCAGGAACAAGTTTGTTTACTTCCTTTGCTATTTGTTTTGCGAAACGTATTGTTGGTGCGAATATGAAAATCTTCTCATTTTTATGCTTCCTAATGATTTCTAGAATAACCTCTATTTTCGCAGGATTTTCCTGAGCTACCGCAATCATCCTATTGATAAGCTGTTTTCGTTTGAGCTCATTAGTTTCCCTGTCTACTTCCCTAGCGACACTATGGTACTCCAATATTTTTTCGGGCGGTAGAGGAACATATATCCTCCTATAGACCATTGGAGCTACTAATCCTCTCCTTACAAGTTCTGGATACGTTATCGAGTATACAATTTCTCCAGCGAGTTTAAAGAGTAAAACTTCGTTCTTGTCCCTCCTTTTAGGAGTCGCGGAGAGTGCCATCTTATATGGTGCTCTGAGATTCATCGCCACCCTTCTAAAGGTCCTCGCTGGAATGTGATGACACTCATCGTATATTGCTAACCAGAACCTACCACTTAAAGCATCTATATTTTTTACTCCAGACTGATAGGTCGCTACGGTTATATCCCTTATGTTTTTCTCGCCACCACCAAGGATCCCTATCTGATGTTTTGGCACTCCTGCAAACTGAGCTATCCGCTCTCTCCACTGTTTTAGTAACCATAGATTTGGCACAAATATTATCGTTGGCACTTTCAGCCTCGCCATCGCTGCTATCGCAACAATAGTTTTACCACCCCCCGTTGGAAATACTATTGTTCCCTTGTTGCCATTTTCTAGCCACTTCATGAGTGCTTGGAGTTGGTGCGGATAGAGTTCGAAGTTCTCTTTAATAACATCAAGTTTTTTCTCTGGGAGCTGGTAGTCTACATCGGCCTCGAAGCCGTATTTGCTGAGTATTTCCTCAACGAACCCCGCGGAGTAGGGGGGCAAATATACATCAATGTATGCCTCTCTATCGAAGATTCTATATGCCCTTATCTCACGTTCTTCTAGTCCCCCTTCAGCCGACTCCACGTAGTATCTTATTGTTCCAAGTTCTTCTATCTCGGCGATCATTTTTTCTGAGACTGGTTTTGGTATGCGTACCAAGATTCTATTCCGTCTTGTTACCCTTATCTTCGCTACTTGTTTTGGCTTTTCTGAGACTACTTCTAATAGTGCTTCTCGGAGAACTGAGGGTATGGAACCTATTAACTCTGAGCCTAAAATCTCCTCGGCTCTCCGCATATTGACCGCTAGATACATTACTGGGATTTCTCCAATCCCTTCTACTGATACTTGCTTCTCAACTAACCTTATTGGTAAAATCTCCCTATCTACCTGCTTTACTAGGTCATATGGGTCCACACCCACCAGCAATATGTAGACGACACCATTTTCCTCGTCAAGTATTCTTTTCGGTACTTTGTCTATGAGTTTTTCAATAACTTCCAGGAGTTTATACGCATACTCTTGATCTACGTACATTAGCTTCTTATTGATAAATTCGGTGAATTCATCTATCCTGCTGAACAGTCTCCACGTGATTTCCCATTCCTTCTTCTCGGGATTCCATCTAGCTACACGACGAAGATGCTTCGCTAATTCTTTTATAGTTTCCCATGGAAACTCTCTGGATGATTCTATTAGTATGTCGCCTATTCTAACGTATTGCTTAACGCCCATCCGCTACCCTAGCTGGATCCTACATTGTCACAGTCCACGTAACGCTAGAATACTTCTTTATGAATGCTCTCTTTATCTCCTCTTCCATCCCACTTACAATTTGTGAAATTCTCCTTCTGAGTGCATCCACACCAAAACCAGACTCTTCTATTGCTTCTTTTTTCAAAAGAACTCTGAATACCGCTAAATCTGCTATTCTAGCTCCCGAAACTACCCAAGCATGAGCCTCACGTACCCCCACAATCGTTTGTTTTTCTGTATCAACTATTGGAAATGCGGCTCTTGGCAGATAGGGGTTTAGGGGAAAGAATTTTATCGGCGGAGAATCAATTATTATATCTTCGAAGCCCACTCCTAGGTCCTCCGCTATGCTATCCTTAATATCTCTTGTTATGTCATCGAAATCCCTAGCGCACTCTATTCGTTCGATTTCTGAGGGATCTATTGTTATTTCAAGTGCAAAAATTTCCTTTAGATGGGGCCTACGATATAATATTCTTCTCGCATATTCTCTCAGCATACCATCCCCACTTTCGATTGCTTTAAACAGAACGTAGTTGTCATCAAGCTTTGCCAGACTTTTCATTGCTTCTTGATCTCCTCTGGCTATGCCAACAAGGATCTCTTCAAAATCTATTATCCTCTTGCGATATACTTCGCGGATAAGATCCTTAACAGCGTAATCCATAAGCCTTGAAAATTTATGGAAATATACATTGTTAAATAACCACATCCTAGAATAGAGATACGCCCTAAGAGCACCCAATGCTTTTCTCATAAGCCCTATCATGAGATTCGTCGAGCTATTAGCTTCGCGTTTAAGTATGATTGAAAACATAAATAACCTATCGACATCTATCTTGCCATATTCTATTGCGCCCGTGAAATATGAGTCGCGGAGACAGAAATCGATTATATCGGCGGGGTATAAGAACTCCTTCACTATATGTCTGAGAACATAATACATTTTCCTTTCATTGCTATCGGATCTGATCTCCCTGCGAGGGGCCATTATCGCGTCAACAGCTTCTAGTAGAATGTCAGTGTTTATGCCCATCTTCTCGTAATTGTCTCTGGCAAACTTACGGATGAAGTCCCTGAGATAATTTTTGTAGATGTAATATCCCGTATCTTCATGAGAGTGTATGCCTACCTTCTGTATTTTTTCACTCTCAGCTATTATCGCTTCGTCAAATGCGTGAGAAAATGGCATGTGACCAATATCATGTATGAGCCCACCTAACCTAGCTGCTATAAGTAATGAAAGCAAGACGGAAGCATTGTCTATACCAAGCTCCTCAAATGATGGTACATCAAATTTCACTCCCTTTGTGAGCTCTGGCGCTTCTTGTCCAGAGAACGCATGAGTCATACGGAGAAGCGCAAGAGCAAACTTACCCGCCAGATGCATCACTCCAAGGGAATGAATAAATCTCGTATGGGTTGCACCAGGGTAGACACTATATGCTACTTGGAGCTGATATATTCGACGGAGCCTCTGAAATATTTCACTATCGATTATTAGTTCCTCCAGCCTAGATATAGGAATATAAATATGGATGGGATCCCTAATATACTTATGCACCAATTTTGACTGAAGGCCATAATCATGCAGTTCTATTATTTCAAGATCCCCCATCCTCATCGCTTCTAACCTACATCTTTAATCTTCATAGGCAGATTCACCGAGTTCGGATTCTTCTCCTACTTCGGGGTGAAGTTTCCCATAGACTATAGTTTCTAGATATTCCCTTGATAACAGGGCTCCTTCTTTGTCGGAGACCTCGAATATTAATGGAACTTTCATGTTGAGACGTAATAATATGTCGACGAATTCCTCCCAGTTTATTATGCCTTCTCCACATGCAAGCATGTCCTTTCCAATTTTGGGATTCACATCCCTCACATGGAATGATATTATCTTGTCCTTGAATCTCTCTATGATTTGCTCCATAGGGAGGTTAGGGAACCCGGCGAGCTGTGCCGTGTCTATCACAACCGCTATGTAATCATCGTTAAATCTTTTAAGTATCTTGTCTAGCAAGGCGGGGTGTCCTAAATCAAAATACCCGCTACGAAGCTCCATACCTACTTTTATACCTAGGTCTTTAGCGAGAGTTAGCACTTGATTTAGTGAGTCACATAATTTCTCGAATGCCCTTTTCCACATAACCTTTGTGGGATAAAATTTGAAACCAAGGTGAACCGTTATCCACTTAGCCGAGATAGCCTTAGCGAAGTGCAACGCGTTGACTATCTCTTCGATGGCAAATCTGCGGACTCTTTCGCTGAGATTTGCAAGGTCTATTGAGTAATAGGGGGCGTGCACTGACAAGGATAATTTATTTCTATGACTCAATTCTCTTATTTCTCCGAGTTCTTCATCTGATATATATAAAATGTGGTGGATACCATCAGCGACAATTTCAACATGCTCGAAGCTTTGTTTCACTGCGAATTCTATCGCATCAATTAGAGATTCATTTCGCCTCGGATTCAGTATTGATGTTGATATGCCATACTTGAACGCAAATACTGGTGTTGACATACACAGCACCTATGCTACTAACTCTTCTTCTTTTAAGGATAATAAAGACAAAACCTAGATTTGCCGAGAAAACTACCAATCATGATAAGCCTTGGTTTTTATAGGATGTAAACAAGCAAAAATTATGTTTCATTCTATGTTTTAGTCCACAATAATACATCTCTTTCCTACATAAATGTCCTTGCAAATAACATCTAATTTTATTCTGAACACAGCTTATTAGTGGGATATCACTGATTAGTAAACATAAAAATCAGGGTAATCAAAGTGGCGAACATCATGGGTGACAGCCACCTCATTTGGAGAAAGTTCTTGAGGGGGACAGAATTAAGGCTTGATGAATATAGGCAGCTGTGTCGGGCAATAATTGATGGAAAATATTCTGATATGATGTTAGCAACAATAATTGCTAGAATGTATTATAAACCATTAGGAGTGGATGAAATCTACAAGTTAGTATTAGCATTCGTAGAGACCGGAGACACATTAGAATTCCCTGGTCGCTACATTGTAGATAAACATTCAATTGGAGGTGTACCGGGAAACAAGGTATCTTTAATAGTCGTACCAATTGTCGCAGCGGCGGGCCTAAAAATACCAAAGACATCCACACGGTCTATAACAACAATAGGAACAGCAGAGAAAATGGAAGTTTTCGCACCCGTAGACCTAACTGCTGAAGAAGTAATGGAGGTAGTCAAGAAGACAAACGGATGTATAGTGTCAACTAAGAAACTTAATCTTGCTCCCGTCGATGATATCCTTCTCGATGTCCAAAGTGCCATACAGCTCAATCCAGCTTCTCTCATGATAGCATCAATCCTAGCGAAAAAGAAGGCAATGGGCATAAAGTATATGGTTCTTGACATCCCCCAGGGTCGAGGAACTAAAGTAAGAACAATGCGGGAAGCAACAACACTAGCAAACAAATTTATAATGGTGGCAGATAGGTTAGAAATCATGCTCAAATGTGCTATAACCTATGGTGAACAGCCCGTTGGCCATACTGTAGGTGTAGCGTTGGAGGCATTAGAAGCACTCGACACACTTGAGGGAGGAAGACCCTCAACATCACTTATAGAGAAATCGACTGGTCTTGCAGGAATACTATTTGAATTGGTTGGGATTACTGGTGAAGGGCAAAGGCTTGCTAAGAACATATTGGAGTCCAGAAAGGCTCTTAAGAAATTCAAGGAGATCGTCGCTGCTCAGGGTGGGAACCCAAATATAAGAAAGGATGATATCCCAATAGGCAGATATGTGGCTGAGATACGTGCGAATGTTAATGGCTATGTTGTTCAGATAGACAATCAACTTATTATGGAGATTGCTCGGAGAGCGGGGGCTCCCCAAGATATCGGAGCAGGAGTTGTGATCCCATATAAGGGGGGAAGATATGTCAAAGAGAATGACGTTATTCTGAAAATATATTCAAACAATGAGGCTAGACTTGATGAAGCAAAACGTTTCGCCGAAGAAAACATACCAATAATAATCGAGGGCGCTATCCGGAGAGTTATCTCTACTTACTGAATATTCATAGCCAAAAACTATTGCCGAATAATCGAAAATATTAGTTTTCATACTAAGTGAGAAAAATTTATTCGGAAAGTTCTCTCATTTTGCATACTACTCTAACATACTAATCCCGAGAATAAAATTGTCATAGGGAAATAACAGAAAACCCAAAGGATAAGGTAGTATAAAAACTTCAAACAGAAAACACGAAGGTAAAAAGAGAGCGTATTCTACTCGCCGAACTCGATCTTCTGCCAATACTCACCCCAAACCTCATAAGGATCAAGATCAGCGAGATCCTCCGCAAAATGACACATCACACGCCTACCCTCAATAATATGATAATCAGGCACCTCCTGCCTACAAATATCCTTGGCCATAGGACATCTATCCACAAACGGACAATAGGTAATAGGCCTCCTCAAATCAGGAGGAGAACCAGGAATCGCAACGATCTTACCCTCCTCAATCTTCGTCGGAGATGGCACAGCGGCAATAAGACCTTTAGTATAAGGATGCGCCGGGCGCTTATAAATACTAACAACATCTCCGTCCTCAACTATGTATCCTGCGTACATTACAGCAACTCTGTCGCTCATCTCGGCGACGCATGCTAAGTCATGTGAGATATAGATCATACTCATTCCATAGCGCCTTTGCAACTTCTTTAGAAGATCTAGAATTTGCGCTTGAATTGTGACATCTAATGCTGTGGTGGGCTCATCGGCGATGAGTAGGGAGGGGTTCATTGCGATCGCCATTGCTATTACTACTCTTTGTTTCATTCCTCCTGATAGTTGGTGTGGGTAGTCGTTCATCCTTGCTGGGTCTAGGCCCACTTCGATGAAGAGTTCTCGGACTATTTCGTAGGCTTCTTCCTTAGATATTCCCTCATGGTATATTAGGGGTTCTGCGACTTGGTCGCCTACTTTGAATACTGGGTTAAGGCTGTTCATTGCTCCTTGGAATACCATTGCTATTTCGCTCCATAGGATCTTCCTCATACGCACATCTGGAATCTCTAAGATATTTTCGCCCTTAAATATAACTTCTCCACTCTCTACATAACCATTAGCTGGGAGAAGCCTCATTATGGCAAGGGATGTTGTTGATTTTCCGCATCCGCTTTCTCCTACGAGTCCTAGAGTTTCCCCTTCTCTGACTTTAAAGCTTGCGTTGTTTACTGCGTATACCGTATATGGGCCTAGACGGTATCTGACGTTTAGATTTTTAACCTCAAGAATAACATTCTCTTCTGACATAGGATCACCTTTAAGTTTAAAAGATGTTCTGTCTTAATCATCCTCATAATTAAATGTCCTATAATTTTCTTTTAAAGTGAGGCTATATCGCTCATATATTGCAGAAAGAATAAATTATGTTTAGTGGTTGCCTTAGATAATTTCGTTTGACATCAGGAATCTTTTCGCGTTTTCCACGTCTTCGGGAGAAAACCCAACTATGAGTATAGTGCCTATTGTTCTTTTTAGTTTTTTGAGAATATCTAACATGAATTCCTTGTAGTTTCTGAAGTTTTCACCGTTGAGTTTGTGTGGATAGTCCCAAGGATTCATATATTCTGAGAAATAGACCATTTGTATATATGACTTAGCGGCTTTCAGCTCTGCATCTAGGTTGAGCTTTCGGGCCTTATATACGTCGTATAGGTGAGCTATATTTAGCGCTAAGTATATGCGTTGTTTGAGCGCCCTCGATAGCTTTATGACATCCGTTGGAAGAATTGTCACGTCAAAGGGATACGGATAATTCTCAGCAAATATCCTTATGCCCACAGAGTGCGCCCTTTCGATGATCGGTCTGAGGTTTTCAATCATTGTCTGATAGGCTCTCGCCTTGAAGACTCTCTCTGAGTAGAAGAACATTCCTGCCCTAATAACTACGCTTGAGCACCCAATCTTCTCTGCTACCGAGAGCCAATATTCTATTTCCTCTATGCTCTTCCTCCTAAGATTTGGGTTTGTTGCTGCTGGGTTTATTGTGTATCCTTGAATTTTCAAAGAACAATCAAGCCCATATTCGAATAGGGCTTCTTTTACTTTCTCCACAAATCTGTCTGAGTCTTCTTTGAAGTGGGGCGGGAAGGCAAAGATATTGATGTGCCTAAACCCCATCTCGGCAGCATATTTAATCGCTCGTAGAAGACTTTTAGGATACATAAATATGGAGCAGACACCGAGCACTGGCATTTTTAAGCACCACGATATTATTCGTGGAATTCTGTGAATAAAACCTTGCGGACTTTTTCAAGTATTCTTTCGCCTATACCCTCCACGTCGAGATCCCAGCGGTTGACTTTCAAAATAGCGTTATATGGTGTTTTATATACGTTGAGTATCTTATATGCTCTATTCATGCTTATCCCTGGTAATCCTGCTAAGAAGAAAAGTTGCTGCTCCTTTATCCCTCTCAGTCGCGGTTTCACCCTGATTATTGCGGGCACGGGTTCTTTCTGTCTTTCTTTCAACTTACCCTTCGATTCTAGGTATAATTCCCAAAGAATTTGTGCACCATGATTCGCGTCAAATGTTTTAATGACTCTTATTCCCATCTCCTCGATAGCACTTATTGCGCCGAGATAGGCATTTGGATGGACACCTATCCTCTCTTCTATTACCGAATATATGCGGTTTCGGATTTTCTTCTTCGTTATGGGGATATAGATCGCCCTATCGCGATAATCCAGACGTATAGAGAGAGCTCCCTCCAATAATAATATGGGGTTATCGTAGCTCTCTCTTAGGTTCCTTACTTGTTCAAAGAGACGAGCTCTCCCATTTTTACTCCCCATCAAAGAATTAAGAAAATCTTTTATTGATTTGCGTTCGATCGCATATTCGTTTGGAAGTATCACATCGCCAAGCTCCAGTTTCTCTATTGTATGGGGTATCCTATGCTGCCGTATTCTGTCTAAGAATATCGTAACGGAGTTCCTCTTATCCTTGTTTACTTCGTGTATATCTATGATCACCTCTGGTGCTCTTCCGAAGAGATCGAATTGTATCTTTCCTTTCGGTTTGCTCATTTTGTCGCTCCTCTACTTCTAATAAATCTTAGAATCCGATTAGTTGTTAGAAAAAGAATTTTCTTGTAATTTTGGGGACAGACATGGATGTTAGTTTGAAGCAAAGAATTTTGGATGTCCTAAACAACTCGAATATTGGCCTCACAGTATCTGAGATAGCGAGGTCACTAGGAATTTCACGTCCCACTGTCTATAAGTACTTGAGTGAGCTTAAGGCGGAGGGCAAAATAAAAGAGTTCAGTGTGGGTGCCTACAGAATATATGTTCCTATCAATAAGTTTGAGTCTACACGAAGGCTTATAAGTAAAAAGCTCCTATGCGCTTTAGCACATGCGGCAGTAGAGGTGTTCGGGGAAGAAAGCATCAACATAGGATATAGACTTGGTGTCACGTTAGTCAAATCATTCTTTACGTTGTATGGAGTACATGAAAAACAGCTTAAGAGACTGAAGCTAAATGTTTTCGAACAAGTCCGCGTAATTCTGCAACTTTTCCTTGAGGAAGAGCTGATAACGGATGTCATAATTCTCGACGACAACCGATGTGTTATCAAAATAGAGGGACAAATATGTCCAGAGAAGGCAACCATGATTATCATACAGTTCCTCAAAGGAGCCATAAAAAAGTTTGTGGAACTAATGACCATGCGAAGCCTCGAATTCGGTGCTGAGCGCATAATACGAAAAGAGGGGGATGACAGCTTTGAGGTTACCCTAGAGCTTATCCTCAAATAATGTTCAACTTTGTGTGACTGGAGAGTATACTACGGGAGATTTTACCTCCAGTTATCTTTGATTTATAGCCAACCATCGATTCATTTATTATGCTGCCGCGTATCTCGGAGCCTTCCATAATCAGTGAGCTATGTATCCTCGAGCTATGTATTTCAACTTCTCTTTCGATGATCGCATGGGGCCCCACCTCCGAGCCTGAATCAATCTTAACGCCTTCTCCGATACATACTGGGGGTATTATTTTACCCCTAATATCTGCGCT
>Ga0190313_1001151_pt1 | contig 14490 bp, 21 predicted proteins | sample 4870071011_MG_FD_169989 | JGI IMG/M metagenome (GOLD analysis project Ga0190313, IMG submission 169989) | Hydrothermal vent sediment bacterial communities from Southern Trench, Guaymas Basin, Mexico - 4870-07-10-11_MG | ecosystem: Environmental > Aquatic > Marine > Hydrothermal vents > Sediment ...
CCACCCAGCCCGGCCCGCAGAGGCGGGCTCCCCCGAAGGCCGCTAGGCGGCCCCACCTTCGGGAGCCCCTCCAACCGCGAGGCCAAAAGCCTCGCGGCCTCCAGCCCCGGAACCCCCAACGGAGCTGGACGGCTTATGCGCGGCCTCCCGCCACCGCAGACCAGGCGGAGGGCCCGGGCGGGCTCACCCGAGCCGCGCCGGTTGCCTGCGGGCGCAGAGGCCGCCTTCCGCGCCCCCAACCCGGGGTTCTGGTTCTCAGGGGGGCGCGAGGGGTTTGAGGGCGTCCGCCCCGCCAGCCCGCCTCCGCTTCCTGTTATTACATAGTTTCATCCCTTATATAAGCATTTCCGCGATTTCTCCGTTAAATCTCCAAGCTCGTGGAGTTTTTTGGCAGGGTTAGGGTAGAAGGTGCGGCGGGCGGCTGTTACTGCATAATTTCATTCATTTAATTATTAATTGATAAGGCACATAATATAATATAACACGGCGAAGGCCGGCTCGGCTGAGCGGCTTATGCTATCCGGTTATGGATGTGGGTTAGGGCTGTGCCGGTTAGGGGCCTGATGCGTTATGCTATGCTGATTGCATCGTTTATCGGATGCCTCGATTACTGGCAGGCTTACTACATAACTTCATTCATATAATTATAATAGGCACATAATATATCCGGGGCGCGGGGCTCATGTGTCCGATAATGTTCCTTATCGGACACGCCTCTGAGGCCCAGAAACCGGAAATTTCCCGCCTTCCGATACCTTTATATCCCGCCATTTTTCGCCGCGATTTTTATTATATGAATGAAATTATGTAGTAGCCTTGATAAAAAATTAGGGCGAAGATTGCGGGATGGATATATTATCATATATAATATGCGGGGTGTCGTATCTCCCTCCTCCCTCTGTCTGTCTCTCCACATGATGCGAGGTTCTTATCCAAAAAGGGGGCTTCAGCTTTTCCTACTTCTCTTTGGCGGTATTATTATTTCTAGTCGGTCTCCGAGGCCTAGGGCTATGAGCAGGGTTAATACCGCTGTTATTGTGGCGAAAAGGCATGTTATGATTGGGGCTATCGCGGCCACGGCGTAAATTATCTGCGCAACCACGCTCTCTGCCGTCAAAATCTGTCTGATGATCGGAAATAGCGCCTCTATGCTCAGTTTAATTACGGTTACGGAAGCAAGGAATGCTATAAGGCCATATGTTTTCGAAGATATCGTTATTTTCATCCCAAGCTTTAAGCCAAGAGCAAATTAATGAAGGTTACAGTTTGAAAAATAAGGAAGGAGAAGTAGGCTACGCTGGAGCCGGCTTCTTCAGTATTAGGCGCTTTGTATCTGCCTGCACTTGGTAGCCTTTCTCTTTTGCGAGTTCTTCTGCTATCTGCCTTGCCTGTGGCCTTCCGAGGCCGTGCCTCCTCGCGAATTCATAGACGCTTATCTGTCCTCGGGCCTCGACCCTCTCGGCCAGCTTCTGCTTGAACTCCTCCGCGCTTACCGGCGCGGCTACGGCCCTCGGCCTCCTGCCTCTCCGCTTCGGAAGTGCTCCCGCGGCTGAAAGCGAGTTAATGAAGTCTGTTAGCTCCTGCTGTAGTAACGGCGCGCAGGTAACGCATATCGAGAACGGCTTGCCTTCAACGCTTAACGTTACTCCAGGTTTGCCGCATATGACGCATTTTCCCATAATTCTCAACGAATTCGGCAGACAAATCATAGAAATATGTTAGCGCAGATTCTTCCAAAAAGCCTCCACTAACCCTCCATAAAGCTGGAATTAAATGCTAGAAGCCCTACATGGAGTGGGGCGAGGGCTTCCAAGCTTGATGCCTTAGCGTTCTCTGCTCAGCATGTATGCCTGCTCGCATACGTATGGCTTCTTCTCGCAGTATTCGTCCATCAACTGCTTAAGCTCTCTTGCCGCCCAATCATCCTCATCGAGCGCCCTGGACGCTAGTTCATCATAGGAAGAATTTAGATAGTCCTCCATGAGGCGATTTGCTTCCTCAAATGCGTAATCGCTAATCGCCTCCGATATGCCCGTGTAAATGTCTTCTAGCTCGGCTTCATACTCCTTCTTAGCCTTCTCATATTCTTCCTCCATGCCTGGAATCGGCTTATGCTTCTCCATCTCCTCCAGCCATTTTTCAAGTTCCTCTATGCGCTCGCATACTTCTTCATCCCACAAGACGCCCTCTTCAACCAGTTCTCTACACGATAATTGATGCAATCTGTCTTGTATGTCTTCTTCTAAGCCATAGTAAATTTCGTCTAGCTCGGCATTGAAATCGGGATCGATGCGGGCGATGTCTCGCGGGGTAAGCTTGCCTAAAGGTATTTCCTTCTTCTTAAGAAGCTCGAAGTACTTTTCTGCTAATTCGCGTGTGTCGTATTCAGGATTCCAGAGAAGCTTAACTGTATCCACGAAGTAGCTCCAAGGATGCCCACCTGATGTAACGAAGCCAGAATAGCCTTGCTTTATGAGGCTTTCGCATGAATATGGCCGCTCTCTACCAATCTTGGATAACTTTTCTTCGCCAAGGAAGCTTTTAGCATGCTCCCATATCCTCCGTAGAAATGAGTTAGACTCTTTCTCATTACCTGGATGACATAACCCTGCGTCGTCAATGAATCCTTTTAGGTTCGCTTCGAATGCTTTCATTAAGTTCTCTCCGACCGTTTGCTCAAACTCTTTTTCCTGGAGGAATTCTTTTACCGCGATGATTTGGCTGTGAGCCGCGGCGGCGAAAGGTGTCATCTCGACCACTTCTTCGCCTCTTGTTGTAATTACTACTCCCTCATAGTGGCCTCCTCCCGGCTCCAGACACGGCTGTGAGCAGTATTTCCCCTTCTTTCCGTCGTATTCGAATTCCGTGCATACATATGTTGCGGCCGAGAACATGGGAGTCTCTTTCGGCCCCTTAGGCAGGGCGCATACGTATATCTCTCCTATGGGAGACATGGCCTTCACGCATGGAAGGCCATGCTCATCATTTGGGGGAACCCTCGTGAAGTTGAATTCCGGATGTTCAAGCTCTAGAAAGTTGAAGTCTCCCTCTAGGGCTGGCGGTTTCTTAACCCTATTAGCCATGGCGTGGAGAAGCTCGATTAACGCCATCTCGTCTAAGCGTCCGCGGCAGGGAATCGTATTTAAAAATGCCAGACCCAGACATCCGCGCACGAAGAAGCCGATGATACTTGAGTATCATTCGATTATGCGGCTCGGATCCGAGGTTAGGGGAATAATCTTGGGGAGCTTTGGCCCGCAAGTTATCCCTCCATCCTCTGACTGGGCCATGCACGCGCATACTGCTTTGAAGAGATCCTCGCATCCCACCCACGCCCTATCCGCGGTAACTATGTAGTCTGCACCTGCTTTCGAGGCTTGCGCGTATATGGCCATGTCCTCGCGGTCTATCATCCTCAAACACTCCTCAACCCGCCTGCTATCCACGCTCCCGTCTATTGTCAGGAGGCATGTCTGAACCTCATCTGACGACGCCTTCCTCATCCAGGATATTATGCTGGGGGATAGGAGCTTCTTCCTATGCGGGAAGCCCCGCAAGCCTGCCAGCAAGTCTTTCAAGCCTTTCTTCATGTTCTGATGGGCTAGAACCTCCTCAACTCCGGAGGGGACGATCGCCTCTATCTCGCCTCTTCTCGCGGCCTCCTCCCATTCATCAACATACTTGCAGAGCGGGCTTGAGGCGGGATCGCGCTCGCACTTCCTCCTGAAGATGAAGAAATTAATGTCGAAGGCTAGCCTCGGCTTATCACGCATATCGTCTGGCGGCTGAAAAGCAACAGATTTAAAGCGTGTTTAGCCAGATTTGATGCAAGATGGTTAAGTGCGTGATATGCGGCAGGCCGATAAGGGATCCGGATGAGGCTGTTCAGCTACATACGCCATCAGGGTGGAAGAGGGCTCATGTGAAGTGCCTCGCCAGGCGCTCATGGCCTCTGCCAAAGCCCAAAAGATGAGGGGCGATAGCATCTGCTCGATTATTCTAGATAGCGGGCTCTCCACGTTGAAGAATATCAGCAAGACGTTATGGATTGCTGGCAGGAGGCGTATTACCGCGGCTAGCCATAGCGGCCAGAGCCATCCATCTTTCATGCAGTTTAGTATCTTCATGCAGGCTTTACTCGGCTTCGGGTTTGAAATCCTGGCTATCAGAGACTCGATTAGCCCGCGATATCCGAAGCACATGGCTACTGCGATGGCCACGCCTGCAAGCTCTTTTAGCCCCCACATCCAGAGCGGCTTGTCCAGCAAATGCAGGGCGATTATCGGGTTGGCTTCCGCGTAAATCCCCCACAACTTCACATAGAGGTATGTCAGCGCATCATCCACCAGCGCCCCCACTAGGTATATCGCTAACGGTAGCTTGAGCTTGCCCACTTACTTCACCCAAAACGGGCCGCGTCTTCGGCTTCTTCACCCTCCTCGGCTTGGTCCGAAGCATCTTGTTATGCACCGGGCACCTAACCCCATCGAAACCTATAATCACATGGCCTTCGGGACACCATTTCTCCCCCTGCCGATAGTTCGCCTTCTGCTTGTCGAGTACTACATAGTAGCATTTTGGACATATGAGGGCGCGTCTCCAGCCGGTAACCACCAGTCGCCCATCCCTGGTATATACGGGAGGCCGGGCCTCTACTAGGAGGCTTCCGCAAATCCGGCAACGGTACATTCTCCCGGAGTTTGGATGCTTACCCTTTTTTAACCTGATTTGGTCAGAAGTCGGCCGATGAGGATCCTCGGCGCGGTTGCTACAGCTCTTCTGCTTATGTTGCTGACACTACTGGCCATCCCCGCATTCTACGTAACATACCGCAAAGCCAGGGCCGAAGGCAGATTTTACGGCTCTTTTGACGAGTGGCTCGACCTGGTGTTCGATTGTTAGATGACTTCACGTTCTCTTGCTTGCCTGCCTTTCTCAGCCTGCCCTGCTATACTCTGATTGAGCATCATAACTGCTTGGAGGAGCATTACTGCCGATCGATCCACGCCTATTCCGTTTAGAAATTCGATTACCGCTTTCAGGTCTTTTGGAAGGCACTTACCTCCAAACGGCTTCCCCGTCGGCTTCAGATGCGAAGGAGAAATTCGCGGATCCATAGTGAGGATGCGATACACTTCTTCCGGATCCGCTCCTACTTTCCTGCAGGCTAGCCAAAGCACGTTTGAGAAGCTGACCTTCATGGCGAGATACGCGTTCGTGAAGAGCTTCACTATTTCTGCCACCTCATATGATGTCTTGATTATCGGCGGCTTGGGACTCCATGAACCGTACAAATGTCTCTCTATCTCGTCAAGAAGCTTTTCATCATCGCCTGCGAGTATCACTCTATCAGGATACATCGCATCGTAGAGCGCGGTCCTCTCACGCAAGAACTCTGGGCTATAGACGAGGTGCTTCACCCCCGTTTCTCGGAGGATTTTACGGCATCCTAATGGAGGCATTGTGGATTTGATTATTACCTTAGAATCTTCGTCGATGGAAGCTATCTCCGATACGCATTGCCTAACAAGAGATATGTCTAGAGACTCTGATTCGCCAGCAGGAGTTGGCACGCAGATGAGAATGTAATCTGATAGGCTCACCACCCTGCTGAGGGTCCCGGTCTCAAATCCGAGAATCTCTGCCTCATTCATCTTTTCAATCGAGATATCGTATATTATTGGCTCAAGTCCCCTCATCTTGAAGGCCGCGGCATAAGCTCTTCCAACCGTTCCGAAGCCGATTATCCCTATCATCTCACCTCTCCCAAATCCCGTAGAACGTGTAGGAGTCGCACCAAGCCCTTTTCAGCATATCCGGGACGATATTGCATGCAGACTGGTAGTCGAACGCGTGAAGATGGCCCTGAAGGAGGAGCGGGTTCCTCCAGGTTGGCTCGCCTACTGGAAGCGATGCTAGAACCCTCCTGCTTACTGCGAGGAGGCCTTTTAGCAGAGCATCCGGATTCTTCGAATGCTCCAAGACTTCGAAGGCTGTTACAAGGTCGAACGCCCCTTTTCTGAACGGGAGGTAATCCCAGCTCGCTTGAACGTAGTCTATCCTCGGATGGCGGTAGGCTCTTGACAGCTTTTCTCCGGAAATGTCCATCCCCACCACTAGGTCTGCGCTTTCAGCTAATCTGAGGCACCATAAGCCCTCCGCGCACCCAACATCCAGCACTCTCTTCAACACACTATCAACACAGGATGAACACAGTATCCTTGAGAGCATATAGCATCTGAGGGCTATCCTAGGATTCCCCGCCGAGTAATGGCGCTTTTGATAATGCCCCCTCCTCCCCTCCTCCGAGTAGAACTCATACGCCATCACCGAGATAACGGCATCCCAGAAAAGATCCCTTGACTTCGCCAGCGCTCGCTTGACAGACTCCCTATCCTCAAAGTTCCAGGGATATGACAAGAACCCTACCCTATCGTTGGTTATCAGCTCGCATCCGCAGAGATATGCTTCCGCTACGGCTCTCCCGAATGCCTCAACCCACTCCGGCAAGTGGATGAAGTATCTCGCCCTGGAGAGAAGCTTTAGTAGCTCCTTCCTGCTGAGCACTCCAAGATACTCCACGTTTTCCGGGAGCTTTAGGTCTGGTATCTGATTCTTGCCGACCAAGATTATCTTCATGGAGGGGTGCTTGCGCGCATACTCCAGCACGTTGTATATGCCCTTATGCTTGGCGATCAGGCCCGCGTAGACGGCAAAGTCTTCTTTCTCCGAGGCATCATACTGCTCTATCTCTACCGGCGGCGGGCATTCAAGGACCCGAGCGGATATCCTAAACCTCTCCTTAAAGAACCTCCTATGAAGCGGCGATAGGAAAACTACGAGACCGGCGTGCCGCAGGAGCATAGGCGTGTGAGGGTCGATTACGCAGTCATGAAGGTATAGGACGTATCTCCTGCGCAGGATGTTTCTTATCTCTTTGGAGGAGAATGTGTGAGTATTGCTGACTATCAGGAAGTCTAGGCCAGACAGATTCCTATAGTCTGAGACCTCCTCTTTACCGAGCCTAACAATTTCGTAACCTCTTTCCTCTCCAGCCCTTATCATGAGGTAGTCCGTGATTTCCGCTCCGCCCAGATATTCGGGGTAGAAGTGGTCGGCAACCCAGCCTACCCGGATCCTCGACTTCCTAGGCCTCCCACAAGGCGTTATCCTGAATCTGGCTGAGAATACGAGGGCGCTCTGGATTCTCAGAAGCAAGTCCGAATTCCTTATCCTCCTGGGCGTAGATGAGGCTAGAGCCCACAGAAGGAGCCTCGCCTTATCCGCCAGCCCCTGCCCAAGCCGAACATATTCTAGCCTGTCCTTAAGCCGATCCAGCTTCTCCGCTATCAGGCCCATGATCCGCGCCCCACCTCTCTATCCAAGGTCTGAGCAGGGCCTTCGCCTCCTCGTTCCTTCCATCTGCCATGAGGTAGAGGGCCTTGAGGAGGGTCTGGCTGTAAGGATTCACTCTCGCGAGAAGCGCTCCCTCAACCGGGACGGCCCCCCTCCTGACATCCAGCCAGCCGATCAGAATTGCTACCGGGATGTAGGTTGCGAAGAAGGCTAGGGCGAACGCCGTTAGGCTCTGGAAAACATACTCTAAGAAGGGTATTCTCTCGATGAGCAGGCGGTACTGGATGACTATGAAGTTCAGGAAGCTTATCAGATAAACGAAGTATGTGCTGTGGCCCCTGCGGAAATAGTAGAAGTATCGGAAGACCCGATCCTTCATCCTAGAAAGCTCCATTCCCGGCACCTCGGCTTAATGCTGTCAGGAAGTAGATTCGGTAGAGGACCTTGAGCCTCCACCTATGGTAGGCCCGCTTAAGGCCCTCTCTTAGGCCGAAGCCCCTCACGCTCGCTAGCGTCGTGGGGACGATGCTCGCCAGGCTTCTGAACAGCCTATAGATGCCGTAGCTCAAGGTGGGAGGCTCTACGCCGTACTTTCTGGCGAGGTAGGCCATCTGCTTGATCGTCTTACGCGAATAATTCCACTCTGGGTTGTAGTGCGTTACGCCGGCTTTAACTATCCCGATTGCGAAGCCCTTCAATTGAACGTATCTGAGAATATACCAATCCTCGAAGAAATGCAGTTCCGGCGGAATCCGTATCCCTTCCAGCGCCTCCCTCCTAACCATTGTATCGTGGGTGCCGCCGCGCCTGAAAAACTCCTTAATCAGGTAGGTTACGTAGTCTATCCCCAGAGCCTTCAGGTAGGCATGCCGGTCTGATGTGGCGTCAAAGTTTATGCCCCAAATCAGGCCCACGCCGTCATGGTTCATGTAATCTTCCGCTTCAGACCACCAGCCCGGATTCAGCACCACATCATCGTCCACAAACATGAGCCAGCCGTCATTGAAGTTTTCGAAGAAAATATCTATGGCCGTTTGGCGGGCCGTGGCTCTGGTAGGCTTTGGATAACCGTACAGCCTGGAGCCGCTTACTATCAGCTCCTTATCATATTCGTCGCACCACCTGCGGAAAAAGTCGCGGGTTTCGTCAGTTGAGTCATCGACGAGGATAATCTGCTTATAGGGTATCTGAAGGGTCGAGATTAACACGTCTTCCAGCGATATCGGCGCCTTCTGCATCTTGCTATAGGAATTCCGCGTGATAAACGAGAGTACGACCATCCAGTCGGCGGGTCTGCAGACAAATTGAAAAAGGTATGGCGTCTAAATTCCTTGAAGCCAGAAAGGCCCCTCATATCCGCAATTCGGGCATACTACAGGAGCCCATCCGGAGTTGGTGATGTATTTCCCGCCAAACGGGGCGGTCTTAGAAATAGTTGGCGTATCGGAAGCCGTGATCCCATTTCTACAAATGGGACATATCCACCATTTTCGGCTTCTAATGGCCGTCTCCGCTCACCCAAATACCTGATACTCAAGTATCATTCAACATATATTAGCTATAGCCTCTCTGATCCTTCTTTTCATATCTTTTAGTTTCATTTCCGTCAGGTTGTCGAGCTTACCTGTCATCGCATAAAGCTTCTCAAGCTCGTCCAGCGCATCTAGCAACGCATCGGCAACCACGCAAAATGCTTCAGAAGCTTCCTCATCAGCAACGGCCTTATATTTGCTGAGCCCGGCCATGCTACGGTCTCCGATGGCTGAAGATATAATAGTCTTAGCCATCCAGGATTTGGCAAGATGTTTGATACTTGAGTATCATCTTACCATATTCGACACCGCTCAGGACTATCTTCTACACACGTTTCCGCGTTCTTTATAATGCCCATTTTGAGAGCATATACTGCCAGCAGGTTTCTGGGGTCTTTCATGAAGCCGTAGCCTAGGCTTTCGCCGAAGCGCTTAAGCTCGGCCTCCATCTCTTCGAGCGTTACGTTATCGGCTATTATGTTCCCATTATACGTCGTCATCTCAAAGCTCCCGGTAGCGAACCTATCGCCGAAGCCCTCCTGTGGCTCTATGAGGGCAACCCACCTCTTACGGCCATCATTGACGAAGCACGCAACATACTCATCCTCGCCAACTTCATCCAGGAAATAAAGGCACCTGCCACGCCCCTGCCAGCGCTCGCAATGCAGAGCCTCACCAGCAAGATATGGATACTTCTCTTTAGATCCCTTCGGAACCCACTCCACGAGCCTCCTAACCTTATGACAGATGAGCTTGACACTAGGCCCCCAGGCCTTAAGCGCCACCTTAATGCCTATCTGCACGCTTCTTACGCCGTCCCTCCCAAAAATAAGGGTTTGCAGGCCTGCCTAACCGTCAATTGGGATGAAATCCGATAGCCGCTTATGCCCTATGTGATGGGAGCGCTTGAGTTGCATCCTCTTCAGCTTCTCCGGCATCATCTTTCCGACATCTTTAGGCTCCCTCCCGGCCAACTGCTCTACAAACTCCGAGAAAAAGATGGCCGGATCCTGACCGTTCACCGGAACCTCGGCGGATATCACGAGGGCCCACAGCTTTTTGCCCTCACCCGCATATCTGACATCCATGTCCACCTGCCTCGGCGCGTTGGCTGGAAGGTTCTCCACTTTCCGGTCATAATACTTCACGATCCTCCGAATGGTTTCGTCCAGCTTGTCTAGGTCGCGGAAATAGAGGACCCCGTATATCTTCTCCACCTTCCTCCTCGGCCTAGAAGCACGACGGCTACTCTCGAAATTCATATTCATCCAAGACAAGGATAGACGCCCTTCCTCATTCTCATGTCCATTATTAGCATCGCCGATATCGTAACTGGGTCTAGGCTCGATGCCCATGCTGGAAAGGTATGGAGAAATCAGCTTTCTTACATGCTCTGGAAGCTTCTCCAGCTTTGAGGGGGATCGGGCCACCTCCTTTGCAAAACATTTCGCGCATAGGAAGAAGCCGGTTCTCTGGGAGGTGAATGCGATGCCCTCTATCTCGGCATTGCAATTGCTACACCTGAGCATCTAAGCCATCACCCAAAGAGACCAGTCCCTAAATCTCGCATCCCAAATTAAAAATCGATATCAGCCAGCCTAACCTCAGACTGTAGCGAGAAAATGATACTTGGGTATCATCAGATTCTTTCGAGCAACCTTCTTATTTGCTCGTACTCACTTAGCTCAAGCTCGCTTTCAGGCCAGTAGTTTTCCGGAGACTCTAGCCTGAAATCCATGCTCGTAGCGGCGGCCAACACCCTAGCCACATCTTTTAACCTGTCCTCAGTTAGATTCCTGCAACGGAATCCTCTTTCCATGTCCTCACACTCCAAGCCCGCCACATCTTCAAACAAATCTTCCATGATCCAGCAAACATTCTCGTCTAGGTCGTGGTATTCCAGAACCCCCCGATCCAGGTCTATGTGCGTTTTATGTCCTGGCGAGTCGCCGACCCTTACCTCGGCCTTGTTCCCCTTCGAAAGCCAGCTTAGGGCCCGGTAATCCTCCGGCTCGTAGAGCCCCCGGTTATAGTAGAAGTAATTCGTCACCTTATCCCATTCTCTGCATGCCTCGATAAGCTTTGGATTTGTTTCGCCTTCCAGCCAATGACATTTCCCTTCGCTTTTGATCCACTTGGCATATTCGGCTACTTTTTCCAGCATCCTATGAAAGCATGCGGTCAGGTCGTTAAGCACCGCAGACAGAGAGTATTTCTCCACTCGACCACGCAACCAAGTGCATCTCTTTCCAGTAAGTTCTTCAGAATACTCGTCCAGTTCAGTCATTAAAGCATTCACAGACGGGATATAACAATCTTTTCTAGGTATTCCCTTCTCTTTACAAACGAAGGCATCAAGTTTCAGAGACTTGGCGATCATAGCTAGGGTATTCGCCATCTTAGCCCACTTATCTGACTCCAACGCCCCCAGCAGTTCCCCAACCTCACGCGCCGAAGACTCTAACGCCTCTAGGAACAAGGCGTCATTGCGCGGCACCTCATCCCTCCTGCTGGCCCTCTCCCGGCCCTCCGCCTCTAGATCCCACCAGCGCTTAAGCGCCTCCCGAGAAAAAGTCATTCAAGAAAATCTCAAACGAGCAACAATATATCAGAATTCTTATGCCAGACTTACGACTTAGCTATCATCAGCAGTATGGTTACAACACCCATGAGGGCGAGCAGGATTGTATCTACCCAAAAGGTATGCACAAAATAGTAGTCCTTGAAATGGATGCGGACTCTGCTTTCATCTGCCCAATGCGTCCAAATCCTGATATATTAGGGATTGGTTGGCAGAATTGATGAGCACCGCCGTCGAGAAAACTTTGAGAGTTAGGGGCCGGCTCGGAGAAGGCGAGAGGGAGAAATTTTTGGTCATAGATGTGGAGAGCGGCAAAAAGCTGGAGGAAGTGGCCAGACGCCTGGGAACAGTCGTAATCGAGCTAACCGACCAAGATTATGATGTCGTGATCGATACGAGGAGCAGAATTATGTTCAGAAAAAGGAGAGGATAGGCACGTTATCTAGCTTTTTCTGCGCGCTTTTATGCGCTCTTTGAGGGTCCTGAAGCTTTCCGTGGGATAGAGTAGCAGGGCCTTGAAACTGCCGTCTTTCGTGGCCATCACCGTTATCGGGTTCACGTTGTCGAGTACGACTTTCGCAGGCTCCTCTCCCTCAAGCTTTGACAAGGTGATGCCTTCTGCGATGACTGTATCTATTCCATGGATGACGAACTCGTTCTCCCGATCCACGTCGGATATGGCCACATCCAGCTTCTCAGAACCCTTAGACCTAGCCAGCGTCACAATAGACCTCTCAGGCTCGCAGTAGCAGTACGTCTGCTCCTGACCCTCTACCTCAACATCAACACATTCAGCTTCCTTAGCACCAAGCTTCTGCAGACAAAATTCTATGAACTTGTGCAACTCATCCATGCCGTCTGCGCCAAAAATATGCGCAATCCGCGACTTATATCCGTTCACATATTAGACATGATACTTGAGTATCACTCAACATTAGTCACAACTCATGTCCAAAATATGCGGATTGGTGACCCCTCCCCTACTCGACTCAGGACCGCCCATGGCGGCCTCATCCTTTCGGGGAGGAGGCGGGGTCTCCCCCGCAGTTACTCACCAATTGTAACGACGTTATTTCTTCTTAATAGGATGTTCTCTTCGACGGTCTCCGAATCTCTTCTATCATCTCTTTGGTCTGCTTACGGACGATCCATAGAACCGAAACCGCCGCCCCCACCACGGCGCTACTGCATAAGGCCACGTCAAAGACTGAGAGACAGGCACAATAGAAGCGGTATGAGATATATGATGAGGCCACGAACGAGGCAATTATCGCGATGATGAAGACGAATTCTGGCCGCTTAAGCATTCTCAGCTTCATCCCAAAAAGACGAATCTAAAAATCATTTCTCCCAAAAGGCGAGGCCGACTAAGGGCATCACTTGCGTTTGCATAGCAGGAATTTGTAATCTGCGAAAAACGTCATGTAGTCTTCTAGCGCCTCTTCTAAGCTCTTCTCACCTCCTGCTTTTTCTACCGCTTTCTTCAGGTTTTCTGCCATCTTCAAGAGTTCCTCGGGCCAGAGCACCTCCACGCTGTCATCTTCCTCGTCTGAAGCTACGATGATCAGCTCTTCATCGCCATTGCTTTGGCGGGCGTAATGCTCCAACGCCGAGAGAAGGCTACCGAACCTCTTCTCCAGAAACTCTCGATCCACCACCTCACACATCCTCCCCATCGCATTCACCCAACTATTGGAGGGTCAGCCGCAGGGCTTTGATCGCCATGTCAGCCTCCCGTAGGCCGCATCATCTCCCAAAAAGGCCCAAAATCTAGGCTTCTCTCAGGATCCGCCGCTTCTCCGTTCTTGTGATGGATTGCCATGTTGCTCGGATGCCTAGAGCGGATTTCGAGAAGAGTATCGGTATTACTGCCATCACCGCCGGCAATAACACGACCACGGCAAAGCTGAAAATGTCCGCAGGAACTACCTTGGTAGATAGCATGGCTTCGGCTGACAGACAGAGCACCGCGCCCGCGACCATAGATTTAGTAGCTTGGTCAAACCGCATTTCGCCCATCCACCAGCCCAGAAGCCCTACAACAGCGGCCAAGGGAATCAGGATGACCGTCGGGACCGCATAGAAGAGGGCTATGAAGAGCGCGCTTCCCAGGCCGCCAGACCACAAAACAAGGGCGAGGGTGAAAAGCGCTATGAAGCCGGCCACGGCGAACAGGATCGCCGACAGCTTCCTAAGAAAACTGCCCCTCATCCATACAGCCGATGAAGGCCGCGCAATTATATCTTTCCTAACCGAATCATTCCTCGTGACCAAGCAGTAGCAGACCCATTATCGGCGCGAGCACCCTAGCCAAACCCACTTTCACTTCCTCAGGCTCCTTCTCCACGACCTCCAGCCACTTTTCCTCAGCCCTCCTCTCCGCCCTGATCGCCTCAGCCGCCCTCCTAATCCAATCCTCCGGAGAATCCGCAGGCATATCCCGGACGCCGCTCCTCTCCAGCTCCTCATCGATAAGCCTGAACCTGAGCACCAGAAGCTCCTCAACCCTATCCCTAACCCGCTTGGGCAGCATCACGCCCCCGATCCGCTCAACATCTTTCCCATGGGGGCGGCTGTAAATCTTCTCCACTCGTCTATCACCTCCCAAGAAGGAACCGCATGATACTTGAGTATCATCCAATCTCTCACAGCATTTCCGATAGGAGGGCTTCCAGCCGCTTGATCGCATCCTCGTGGAACCTGGCCTCCACGCTCACGATATCGTTCTCCGCATCGAAGTGGGGCCTGCAGACGTTCACCCCATCCTCACAGCAATACCAGAGATAAAGCTCCTTGACCCCATCCACCCGGCTCCTGACAGTAACCTCCACCGACCCATCCCCCTTATCCAAAACGGCGCTGGAAAGAAAATACGATACAGGCCGCTCAACCCTGACCCTCGGATGCCTGAAATCGACAACACACCTACCCCCCTCATCAAGAACCCGCCTAACCTCATAACCGAGCCGCCGAATCAGCCCAACCAAATCACCGCAAGAAACCACCACCCCTCCCCACCAC
>Ga0190313_1001152_pt1 | contig 14490 bp, 15 predicted proteins | sample 4870071011_MG_FD_169989 | JGI IMG/M metagenome (GOLD analysis project Ga0190313, IMG submission 169989) | Hydrothermal vent sediment bacterial communities from Southern Trench, Guaymas Basin, Mexico - 4870-07-10-11_MG | ecosystem: Environmental > Aquatic > Marine > Hydrothermal vents > Sediment ...
TTTTAATACTACTGAGTTTTTGAGAGCTGCTACTTCTCTTGGTTTTCAGCCAGAGCCAGCAATGAATATTGCTGAAAAGCTTTACATGATGGGTTATATTTCTTACCCAAGGACTGATAACACTCATTATCCAAAGCTTGATTTTAAAAGCATACTTAAGAAACTTTCAACTCTCGATGAGTTCAGAGTCCTTGCTGAGAAGCTAATTTCAAAAAAACAATTGACTCCTACTCATGGAAAGAAAAAAGCAACTGACCATCCTCCAATTCATCCAGTGGCTGCTGCTGATAAGAAAAAGCTCAGTGAAAGAGAATGGAAGATTTATGAGCTTATAGTAAGAAGATTCATGGCAACGCTTGCTGATGATTATGTCGGCGAGTCAATGGATGTCGAGTTAAGCATTAATGATGAAAAGTTTGTTGCAAAGGGAAAAAGGACTTTAGAAAGGGGCTGGAGGGATTACTATCCTTACTCTAAAGTTGAAGAAGTGATACTGCCTGACTTGAGTAAAGGGGATACTGTTGAAGTGTTGAAGATTTACTCTGAGAAAAAGCAGACAAAGCCTAAGCCAAGGTTTTCTCCTTCTGTTTTGATAAAGTTGATGGATGAAAAGAATCTTGGGACTAAATCAACCAGGCCGACTATAATTCAAAAGCTCATTGATAGGGGTTATATTCAGGGGAGGAAGAACTTTAAGCCTTCTCAGATTTCTTTTGCTGTAATCGATACTCTTGAAAAGCATGCAGGGGATATTACTAATCCTAAGATGACTGCTTTACTTGAAAGAGAAATGGACTTGGTTGAGAAAGGAAAAAAGAAAAAAGAAGAAGTGGTTGAAGAGTCAAGGAATTTGCTTTTGAAGATTCTTAAAGAGCTTGAAGACAAAAAACAAGGGATTGGTGAAAAGTTAAGAGATGCTTTGAAGCAGGATAAAGTCTTGGGTAAGTGCCCTGAATGTGGCGGTGACTTAGTGATTATTAAGACAAAGAAAGGCACGAGGTTTGTTGGATGTAGTAATTACTCAAAAGGCTGTAGGATTAGTTTTCCGTTACCTGCAAAGGGAAAAATAACAATCCTTAAAAAGAAGTGCCCTGAATGCGGGCTTCCAATGATAAGAGTTAAGATGAAAGGCAAGAGAGCTTTTGAAATGTGCATTAACCATAAGTGCAAGTCAAAAGAAAAGTGGGGGAAATAAACGCTTCTTTTTTATAATTCTGTTTCCATTAAAGAAGGTATATGAGAAAAAAGTCTTTGAAGGAGATATTTGAATTTAATCATGTTGGATTTGCTAAGTTGAATAAAAATGAAGTAAAGATTTTCAAAGAATTAATAGATTTAATAGCAGAAGATGAGTCAGCAGCATTAGTTATTAACCCTTCTACTACTTTTCCAAAAGAGAATAAATTACGCTCTGAAGAAAAGGAAATAATAGAATACGCATTAAAAAAAATCCCTCCTGAGAGATTGGTTGTTGCTGAGACGAATGATTATGAGAAGATTCTTAATGATGCTGAAAAAAAGTTAAAAGACAAGATTGCTAGAAGTACTAAGCTAATTCCAATGGGTGTTTATGCTGAAAGCTGTAATCTTACTTACTCATTTCCACTTGCAGAAAGGCTTAAAATAGATCCTAAAAATGTATTACCTTACTTACGTTTTTCAAAGTCTATTTTAGGAAAGAGAATGGACATAACTAGTCCTGGTCCTTTTTTTAGAAAGAAAATCCCTGGAAAGAGAGGGTATGTGTTTGAATTTGACAAGCAGGCTGCTGAAAAATATAAGCGTTTGCTTGAAGATAAAGGAGGGGTGCTCAGGCCAGTGCCATCTATTTTAAGAAGATTGAAGAGGCGTAAGAAATGAAGGTTGAGTTAGACCCTAAGAAGTCAGTTGAAGCAAATGCTGCAGTGTATTATGAAAAAGCAAAAAAGTACAGGAAGAAGATTGAAGGAGTTAAGAAGGCTATAGAGGAAACGAAAAGGTTACTTGAAAAAGCAGAATTAGAGCATGTTAAAAAGACTAAGCTTAAGAAAAGAAGAGAAAAAGAGTGGTTTGAGAAGTTTCACTGGATGTTTATTGATGGGCATTTAGTAATCGGTGGCAGGGATGCTAAAAGTAACGAATTGCTTGTTAAAAAGCACATGGAAAAGAATGACTTGTTTTTTCATGCAGATGTTCATGGAGCATCTGTAGTGATTGTGAAGAATGGTCAAGAGTTAGATGATAGTGACTTGGAAAAAGCAGCAGTTTTTGCTGGTTGTTTTTCAAACGCCTGGAAAGCTGGAAGAGGTACTGTTGATGTTTACTGTGTTAAACCAGAACAAGTGAAGACTGCTGCAAAAGCAGGGGAATACCTTGCAAAAGGAAGTTTTGTAATAGAAGGTCAGAGAAAATGGTTTAAAAATGTTGAGCTGAAGCTTTGTCTTTCTTTTGATGGTTCAAAGCTTTTTATTGCTCCTTGCGAGATGATCAAAGGCAAGAAAGTCATGATTGCTCCTGATGTTAAAAAAACGAAAGGGGAGTCTGCAAGAGAAATCCTTAAAGCAATTCACAAATTGTTCCCAGAATCAACAGAAGCAGTTGATGTTAACTGGGTTATTGAATTGATTCCTAATGGTGGTAGTAGGATCATTCGCAGATAATCCCATGCTTTACTATTTCAAACTCTTTTTCTTCATTGTCTTTTTTCATAAAATGTTTCACAAGTCTTATTACTCTCTTTTTTCCCTCTTTTTTCATTTCAAGGATTACTTTTGAGTAATATTTTAAGAGCTCTCCCCCTACTGGTTCTATTTTTTTGGTTTCAAGGTTTTGGTACACTTGGTTAGTTATTATGACTGCGGCGTTGTTTTTACGAGCATATTCTAAAAGAATTTCAAGTAATTTTTCAAGGTCTTTGGTTAATCTTTGGTAGTTCTCCTCTTTTCTTTCAACCCTATAAAGGGAAGTCATTGAATCAACTATCACCAGATCAAACCTGCTTTTTAGGTTTGTCAGGAAGTTTTTTTGTTCTTCAAAAGAATGGATTTCAGCCACGTGTATCTTTTTCAGAAGTCTTTTATCTTCAAAGATTTGGCTTACTCTTTTTTCATGAAAACTTCCTTCAGTGTCAACAAAAAGCACTTTTTTCCCGATTTTTGCAGCAGAATAAGCAGTTATTAAGCATAAGTTTGTTTTTCCAGTTGCTGGTCCGCCGTAAACTTGAGTTATTACCTTTTTAGAAATTCCACCGCCTAAAAGCTTGTCTATCCCAAAACAACCTGTAGGAATCATTAGTTATTTTTTAACTTGTGTTGTTTAATATTGTTTTGTTGATGAATTTTAAAATGTTTGGCTTTTAGAAATATTTATAATGTTTAAAAAGAAAATTTAATGGGGGATATTTTGTTTAGAAGGAAATTTAGAAAAAAGCATGAGAAACTTAAAACTCCTAGGGTTGTCTTTGAGTTAAAAAGTGTGTTACCTGAAAAAGTACTTCCTAAGAAGGAACGTGTAAGGACTCAGGTAGTTCTTAAGCCAGGGGAGTATATTGTTGGAAGACATCCTAAAAAGCACGAGATTGTTGTACGTAATGCTAAAACAAATAAGGTTGTGGCTACTTATAAAGTTCCAACCGAACTTCATGGTATTCCAGAAGAAGTTTCTTCAGCATTTGTTTTTCCTGAAGCGTCACGTGAGCATTTTAAGATAACAGTAGATTCAAAGGGTATTGCGCGAATAGAGGAAATTGGAAAATACACTGACAAGAAAACTTTTTTTGTTGGCAAGAAAGAAGCTGTTAAAAGAGCAGAAATTCCTTTTGGATCTTCTTGGCGTTTTGTACCAAAATTATCAGTATCACAGCGGGAAGATGCTAAGAGATTTCTTGAAAGAAGAGGGGTAAAAACAAAAGGTTTGTCTGATGAGGCTTTGATTAAGAGATATTATGAAGAGCGTGAAGCTCTTAAAAAAGAAATGGAAAAAGAGGGGTTTAATGTTTCTATGTTTGCTGGTCTTAGTGCAAATGAGAAGTTGGATATTTTTGAAAAATTGAAAAAAGCTAAAAAGGAAGGGTTAATTTAGCTTGTTTTGAAATGTAATTTCACTGTCAACAATCCAAAAAGTATATAAATATGCTTGTATACAATTATACCATGGATGAGACTACTGCTAGACTGCTTAGAAAAGATGCTTTACTGATAAAGCAGATACAAAACTGTTTAAAAGCAGAAGGCATTAATGTAACGCAGTCAGACATCATCCATGAAATGCTTTGTTTTCTGGCAAAGCATCAGGAAGAGTTTATAAGAGAACTTGAAAGAATAGAAGAAGAAAGAAAAAAACATGAAAAAGTTTTTGAACAATGGATGCGTTTCATATTCAAGAAAATGCAACAATTATGAGGTGTTATGATGATACAATTAAAAGTAGCTGCTAGTTCATCAGAAGATGTTGGAAGAGGAATAGTAAGACTCGATACTAACGCTAGAAGAAAACTTGGAGTAACTTCAGGAGACATCGTAATAATTGAAGGAAAAAAGAAAACAGGTGCGATAGTATGGCATTGTTATCCTTATGATGAAGGAAAAGGAATAGCAAGAATGGATGGAATAATAAGACAAAATGCTGGAGTAGGAGTAGGGGACATAGTAAAGATTTCAAAGCCAAAACAAGTAAAAGCATGCAGGAAGCTTACGCTTGCGCCATTAGAGCAGGCTATAAGGTTTTCATCTGGTTTTGAAGAATTTGTAAAAGGAAAGCTTGTTGGAAGACCAGTTGCTCCAGGAGACATAATTCCCATGCCAATATTTAGTCAGCCTTTAATGCTTAAAGTGGTATCATGTGACCCTAAAGAAGTATGTCAGGTTACTGAGTCAACTGCTGTGAAAGTAAGGTCAGAGCCAGCTAAAGAACTAGAAGGAGTCACTCACGTGACTTATGAGGATATTGGAGGATTAAAAGAACAAATAGCAAAAGTAAGAGAAATGATAGAACTACCATTAAGGCATCCTGAATTATTTGCAAAGTTAGGCATAGAGCCACCTAAAGGAGTTTTATTGTACGGTCCTCCTGGAACAGGAAAAACCCTGTTAGCAAAAGCAGTGGCTAATGAGTCTGATGCTAATTTTTACTCAATACAAGGTCCTGAGATAATTTCAAAGTTTGTCGGAGAAGCAGAACACAGGTTGAGGGAAATCTTTGAAGAAGCAGAAAAGAACGCTCCAAGCATAATTTTCATAGATGAAATTGATTCAATAGCTCCTAAGAGAGAAGAAGTAACTGGAGAGGTTGAAAAAAGAGTAGTAGCACAACTCCTTACTTTGATGGATGGTTTGAAAGGAAGAGGAAAAGTAGTGGTAATAGGCGCTACTAACAGGCCTAACGCAATTGACCCAGCCCTGCGTAGGCCTGGAAGGTTTGACAGAGAAATAGAGTTAGGAATTCCTGACAAGCAAGGCAGGAAAGAAATTCTTCAGATTCATACAAGAGGAATGCCTTTAGCAGAGGATGTTGACTTGGATTACTTTGCTGAGATAACGCATGGTTATGTTGGAGCAGACCTTGCTGCGCTTGCAAGAGAAGCAGCTATGAAGACCCTCAGGAGGGTATTGCCGAATATTAATTTGGATGAGGAGATTCCTATTGAGGTTCTTGAGAGCCTTAAAGTAACTAAAGAGGACTTTATGAATGCTTTTAAGGAAATCCAGCCAAGTGCTATGAGAGAAGTGCTGATTGAAAGACCTAATGTGAGATGGAGTGACATAGGTGGTCTTGAGAAAGTAAAAGAAGAAATAAGAGAAGCTGTTGAATGGCCGTTAAAGTATCCTGACATGTTCAAAAGGATGGGTATAAAACCACCTAAAGGAATCTTGTTATACGGTCCTCCTGGTACTGGAAAAACCTTGTTGGCTAAGGCTGTTGCTGGTGAGTCAGAAGCAAATTTCATAGCAGTAAAAGGACCTGAGCTCTTGTCAAAATGGGTTGGCGAGTCAGAGAAAGGCTTAAGAGAAGTTTTTAGGAAAGCAAGGCAAGCAGCTCCTTGTATCATTTTGTTTGATGAGATTGATTCTATTGCTCCAAGAAGAGGACAAGGTTACGGTTCTCATGTAATAGAGTCAATGGTTAATCAGCTGCTTACTGAAATGGATGGCTTGGAAGAGTTAAAAGACGTGGTTGTAGTTGCTACTACTAACAGGCCTGATATTGTTGACCCTGCATTGCTTAGGCCAGGTAGGTTTGATAGGCTGATTCAGGTTCCAGTGCCTGACAAGAAAGCAAGAGAAGAAATTTTCAAGGTTCATACAAGAAAAATGCCTTTGGCTAAGGATGTTAGTTTGAAGAAGTTAGCTGAAATAACTGAAGGTTATACTGGAGCTGACATAGCAGCAGTGGTTAGGGAAGCTGCTATGAATGCTTTAAGAGAGGATAGGAATGCTAAAGTGGTCAAGTGGAAGCATTTTGAAAAAGCGTTAAAGGAAATAAAGCCAAGCATTAATAAGGAGTTACTAAAGTCTTATGAGGCTTTTAAGGAAACTTATAAAACAAGCGGCATTGAAGTGGTTTAAGTTAGAAAACCGAAGTAAGCGCTTGTTAAAAACACTGCAGCCCATATTGGTATGTTCCATCTGAATACTTTTGACCCATCTAATGGTGGGATAGGGAGCATGTTAAAGGCTGCTAAGAAAAAGTTTACTTTAAAACCCCATACTGCTAGGACTTGTAATGGTGTTCCGAGGAACAAGAATAAAAAAAGGAAAGCAAGAAGAATGTTTGTCATTGGGCCTGCCAGTGATATTATTCCGTCTTCTTTTATTGTTAGTCCTGGCTTGTAAATATAGACAGCTCCAGGGGCAGCAAAAATGAATGGGCTGAAAAGTGCTAAGGCTAAAGCAAGGACTAGTCCTTCTAACCAAGCCCTGTAAACAGCAATGCACCCGAACTTCATTGCAGTGAGTTTGTGTCCTAGTTCATGAAGAACAAAACCAATGACTATTGTTAAACTTGGCAGTATTGGGTTCTTTACTCCCATCCTTAGTAACAATACATAAAATGCAAGGAACAAGCTTACGACCGAGATTAGAATATGTGTTCTTTCACCTTTATAGAACATAGAACCACTTTACTGAAGTTTTAACCATTAACAGTTAAGCAAAATTTATAACTTTTGCTGTTAAAAAACTTTATCATGAGGACTCAACTTTCAGCTGAGTTTTTAATCATCATGACTATGATAGTAAGTATTGCTTTGTTTTTATTAGCTTCAGTTTCAAGCCAAGCAAGTCTTTTTAGTAGCAAGCTTAATTCTTCAGCTGACAAGCTGCTTGACAAAATAGACTTAATAGTTAATTCTTCAAGGTGAGTTTATGAAGTCACAGGTTTCAGCAGAGGCATTAATCATTGCTGCTGTTTTGGTCGCAGTTGCTTTTTTAGCTTCTAAGTCAATTGACTCTTCTATGAAAAGCTTAAGCAAAAAGTATTCTTCAAAAGTAAAAGGAGTCATTAAAGCTTTGAAGTGATCTTATGAATTCTCAGGCTTCTATTGAGTTTTTAATCATTAGTCTTATTCTTTTTTCAGTTGTTTTTTTGCTTGTGTCTTCAAGTGCAGGAGTTGTTGGAAGATTTTCACAGGGGATGTTTAAGATTAACGCAAAGAGCGTTGGTGAAGAAGTGAGACAGCTTTGTTTTTTGAAGAAAGTAACAGGAACTCCTCAAGCTCGTTGGCTTTTCTGCTATGATGACTATGAGGTAATCTCTCATGATGGCAGGGGAAAAGTGATTGGCTCAGGGGAGGTTTTGTATTCTTTTGATTGTGCTTGTGAGGTTAGTTTGTCTTTGAATAAAGGAAACTGCTATGCTGTCGTTTGAACAATTGATTCTTGAGCAAACTTCGTCAAGGTCTATTTTCATGGTTTTTAAGTAAAGCTCGTTTAAGTTTGGCTTTTGGTAAGTAATGAAAAGCCAGGCTGATGCAGTGATTATTAAAAGCATGCTTATTATTACCTCTACAGTAAAGAATCCTTTCATAGTTTCACCATGAAAACATTAACATGCAGGCATTTTCTTTGTTTTTTTCAGTGCAAGAAACTAATCTTACTAGTTTTATATTTTTGCATTTCCCATAGTGTGTTGTTTTTGTTTTTAGGCTAATACAAAGATTTTTTATTCCAAATAATGATGAATAGTTTGTTTTTTCAAATTCTTTGAATTTTGTTAAGTTCACCGAGTTAAACACTGTTGAGTTTTTCTTATATTCAGCCAGTCCGATTATTGTAAAGTTTTCAGCAGTCCAGTCTAATGGTTCTCCTGTGGTCGTTATAAGTAATTCTGAGATAAGGAATACTTTTGCTGTTTTTTCAAACTCAGAGTAATCTTTTGAAATTGTTATGATGAAGCTATAGTAGTTTCTTAAGAAGAATCCTAAAAACATAACGCAGAGGATAAATCCTATCATGAAATCAGTGCTTAGCTGACTTTTTTTCATTTAAACCAGATCCTGTTTGGCTTTACTTCAATTCCTTTTGAGGTTATTTTTGTTTTTGCAAAGCATTTTCCTTTTGGTTTACTTAGCAGCTTCATTGAAAATCTTTCACCATTAAGGTAAGCAATGCTACAATAAGAGTAGAATACAAGAGCTTTTGCTTTTTCATTTAATTTTACTTTTTCTTGTATTTGGATTGTTTTAGTGAATGAGTTGATGAAAGTACCTGAGATTATAAGGCTTATGAGGAGTAATAGCATTAATTCAAGACTTGTTTGAGTTCTTACTCGCATGGAATCACTTCTATTGCAGTTGCTTTTGAAAAGTTCTTTTCAAAAACAAACCCGCAGGCTTTGCTTGGTATAAAATAGTTCTTAGAGTAAGAAGAATTGAACTTTACCACAAGTTTTCTTTTTACTATTGAGATGAATGCCTCACATTTAGGATTGTTAAGTATCTTTTGAGTTATTTCATCAACTTCATAATTTTTTCTTAGGAACCCATACCATAATTTTGAATTGGTTTCTTTTGCTATTTCTTTTATTTTTTCACATGCCGTCTTTGGGTTTTCTTTTAATGCTTTTTTGAACAATGTTTTTACTTTAATCCTCCATTCTCTTATAGTGAAGTGAGTCATAAGTAAGGTTTTAGTTTCTTTTTCTTCCAAAAGCGTCTTGGAATAATCAACAATTGTTAAAAAGATTAAAACAATGCTGAAGAAGAAAATTGTTGCTCCAAGAAAAGCTTTCATGATAAGATATTTTTTAAAGCTTTATTAAAGAATTGTCTAACTTTTTACAGTTTATTATGGCTTCAACTAGTTTTTTATTTTCACTAAGAGTAATTGTGAGCATGAGCATTGCGTGGGTTGACAAGTACGCGCCGAAATCACTGTCAGAGATTGTTGGCCAGAATAATGCGTTAGAAGAGATAAGAGTATGGGCTGAAGCTTGGGAAAAAGGAAAAAAACAAAAGCCTTTACTATTAGTTGGCCCTGTTGGTACTGGAAAGACAGCAACTGTGAGAGCATTAGCTAATGACTTTAACTGGGAACTGCTTGAAATGAATGCAAGCGATGTGAGAAGCGCTTCAAACATTAGAAGGATTGCAGGGTCTGCTGCTGCTTCTCTTTCTTTTAGCGGAAAGAGAAGACTTATTGTTTTTGATGAAGTTGAAGGCATTTATGCTCAAGACAGAGGAGCGCTTAATGCAATAAAAGAGATAATAAGGCAAAACAATTGCCCTTTGATATTAATAGCTAATGACGAGTGGAACAAAAAAATATCAAGCCTCCGTAGCGAATGTAAGGTAGTTCATTTTAAAAAAATCCACCACGCGACCATTGCAAAAAGACTTAAGCAGATTCTTTTAAAAGAAAAAAGAAAAGTTGATGAAAGACTCATTGACTTGATTGCAAGAAATTCTTCAGGAGACCTAAGAGCTGCTATCAACGACTTGCAGACTTTAGTTGAAGGAGAAGAAAAGCCAACGCCTGATGATTATGAAATTATTGGGTCAAGGAACAGAGAAGCTAACGTTTACTCAGTGGTTCAAATAATCCTTAAGTCAATGAGTTTTGACCATCCAAGGCAAGCCTTACAGCAATTGAATGAAGACCCTTCTTTTATGATAAAATGGATTGAAGAAAACATTCCAAAAGAGTACAAAAAGCCAGAGGACCTGTATAACGCAATGAACAGGCTTTCAAGAGCAGATGTTTTCTTAGGAAGAGTCTCAAACCAACAAGCTTATTCTTTTTGGAGGTTTGCTTCTGACTTGATGAGCGCAGGAGTGGCTTTGGCGAAAAAAGAAAAATACCATGAGTTCGTCAAGTATTCTTTTCCTTCATCAATAAAACTGTTATCTGCTTCAAAAAAAGACAGAGAAATCCTAAAGTCAATATCCTTTAAGATAGCTAAAAAATGCCATGTTTCTTCAAAAACAGCAGCAGTTGATTACCTGCCAATGGTCAGAGAAGTGATGAAAAAATACCCAGAAAGTTTTGCTAAGTTCTTTGGTTTTGAAGATGAAGAGCTTAAATTCTTAGGAGCAAAGGTTAAAAAATAAAGGTGAGTTATTCTTTGATGATGAGAAACCAAAGCTCTTTAGAGTACTTAATAATAATCGCTGCAGTGCTTGCAATAGTAGCAATAGTAGTCTTGTTTTTGACAGGAAGTTTTAGTGTTACAAAACAAGGTGCTGATATTTCAAAATGCAAGCAAGCTGCTGCGAAGTGTTCTGTTGAGAAAGCAACTTCTCCTGAAGCAACTTGTGATTATTGTGAACAGGATTGCCCTGATTATTTGGTAGAAGTATGTAAGCAAGGGGCTGTTGAAAACATCTCAATTAATGTCTCAGGCGGTGTTTCACAGCCATCTGAAGAACAAGCTGTTTGTGGTAATGGTGTTGTTGAAAGTGGTGAAGTGTGTGATAGTGATTCAGTAGATTGCTCTACCCTCGGCAATTACGAGAGTGGTACTCTTGCACCTTGTTTAAGTGACTGCAGTGGGTATGATACGAGTGTGTGTACTCCGTTGCCTGAGAATTTTATAGTAAACGGTGGCTTTGACAATGGTTTTGATGGCTGGGATTCTTATTCAAAGATTTATCTGTGTCCTGTCAGTGTTGATGAGGGTTATGCTGAGTTGTTCGGAGGAGGGTGTTCTGCTTGTAGTGCTCCTTGTAATGCTAATTCTAACAGGTTAAACCAGTCAGTGGATTTGAGTAGAGTTGTTCCTGAAAAAAGAACCCAGTTAGTTTTTAGTTTTGATGCAACGTTCTTGGATTACTTGAAGCTTATTGATCCTTTGGAGGGGCAGGATCCAGTGATTTATGGTTCATGTGGTGGGCAGGATAATTATACTGTTAAAAGACTTAAAACTCACGTGAAATTGGATTATTATAATTCATCTGGTTTTCTAGGATCCACAGTATTTGAATTTGTTCCAACTGACGGGTCTGAAATTTGGATTAATTCTTTCTTAAATATAAGTGACCCAAACGGCTGCATTGATTCTGAAAAACATGTTTTCCTTTATTCTGATGAGAACAAGTGGAATTCTTATTCTTTTAACTTAAGGGAGGTTGTTCCTTCTTCGGTTGATTTGTCTTCAGTTGATTCTTTGATGGTTAGTTTGAGTTCTTATGCTGTAGTATCTGTTAATTATAAAAGTGGGAACATCACTTTGATGGTTGATAATGTTTCTTTGTATTTGCCCTGACTAAAGAAGCTTCTCAGCTTCTATTTCAAAACCAGCAACAGGGTTTTCTAACCCGAACTTTAGGAGGATGTCTGGGTGGATTTCCCCAATTACTCCTATTTTTCTTTTTTTCTCAGAGTCAAACACTTCTGCAGTTCTTCCTTCAAGGAAGGGCTTTGCTGTTTTTTCCTTGTATTCTGGTTTTATCCCAAAGCCTCTTAAGAGAGCTTCAAGCACTGACTTTGCTTCAGTAAAACCTACTGATGGGCTTATTATTAATGCTGCTAAGTGTCTTTTTGTATCTGTTTTGGTTTCTCCTCTGTTCGTAAATAATACTACGTCTCCTGCTTCAAACACTTTCTGAGGAAGCTCATGGTGAGTATTGTTTGATAATACTTCAAGTAGTTTTGGAATAAGTGACTGACGTATTGCGTTGTATTCTTCACTCATTGGGTTAAGCAGTTCGATTGGTTTTTCATCCATTATGTTTAGTTTTTCCTTGTTTCCCATTATGAAAGTAGCTACTTCCTGAAATCCGAGACCTATCATTAATTCTCTTACTTTCCAGCTTATTTTTTCTATCTTGTGTCTTTCACCAACCGTGGCTACGTTAGGCAGTATTGGTTTCATGTTGTTCAATCCATAAGCACATGAAACTTCTTCAACTAAGTCCACTGGATGCATTATGTCAAAACGATAACAAGGCACAACTACTTTTATCTCGTTTCCTTTTGCAGTTGCTTTGAATCTTTGCTTTTCAAGAAGGTTAACTATTTCTTTAGGAGTAAGCTTTAGCCCAAGTACTTTTTCAACATAAGAAGAGTCAAGCTTCATTTCCTTCTCAATAATCACTGGTGTTGTTTTTTCTTCTTTTCCTTTCACTACTTTTACTTTTTCTATCACTGCTCCTCTTTCAGCAAGCATTGTGGCAAGAATAACGGTGATCATGTTTACTGTTTTTTCATCAGTGCCAGTAACGTCAACAAATAAGTTCTTAGTATTTTCATCAACTTTTGTATCTTCACTGTTTATTATTGGTGGCATTGACAATACTTTTCCCGAATCATCAAGAAGTAATGGGTACTTATCAAAGCCTTTTAAGAGATGAGCAAAAGCTATTCCTTTAGGATGTTTTGAAAGGATTTCTCTCCCGTTCATTAATTCATTTGACTCCAGTGGAATGAATTTTATTTCTTCAGGTTTCACTGCTTTGTATTCAAACTTGCTAGTGGTTTTGTCAAGGTCATAGACTCCTATGCTTGCTTTTTCACGATTACTCCCGTATACTTCATGAAGTTTTTCCTGCACTTGCATTAATTGTTTCACTGCAGCATCATCAAGGACCACGTTTTTTGCTATGAAATACTCTGCATAAGGCCTGTACTTGTCAAGCTCTTTGCTCATAGTAACAGTGGTCTTAGAGTCTTTGAACTCGTACTTCTTAAGCCCTGTTTCTATACCATAATATCCTTTCATTTGCCTTGCGATTCCTTCTGTTGAAATCAAGTCAGGCCTATCATATTCAAGCTCTATTATCATCGAATCTTGCTCCCAGCGGTCAAGCTCTAGTTTTAAGTTAAACAAGTCATCCTGAAGCTTGTTAATGTCAAGCTTTTTCCCGACAAGTTTTTCCAAATCCTTAAGGCTGACTTCTATTGACGGCATTATAACACTCTCGCGTTCCTTAGTTTTTCAAGGTCATGAGTAAACAAGTCTCTTATGTCATCCAAGCCAAGCTTGAACATTGCAAGCCTGTCAATCCCAAGCCCCCAGGCAATGACTGGCACTTTTACTCCTAATGGTTCAAGCATTTCAGGCCTGAACAACCCAGCTCCTCCTAATTCCATCCATCCAAGCACAGGGTGTTTTGCGAATAACTCTACTGAAGGCTCTGTGTAAGGGAAGTACCCTGCTTTGAACTTGTATTCTTCTGCTTCTGCTATCTCTAAAGCAAAAGCTTCTAGGATTCCTAACAAGTCACGAAGAGTAAGTGACTCGTCAGCGACTATGCCTTCAAGCTGGTTGAATTCAGGTAAGTGCTTTGCGTCAATAACATCTCTTCTAAAGTTTCTTCCTATGCTAAAATATCTTAAAGGATAACTTTTGTCTTTGAACAATTGCTTTGCAGACAAACAAGTAGTATGGCTTCTCAGTATTAACCTTTTTGCTTTGTTTTCATCAAAAGAGTACCCCCATCCGCTGCTGCCAGCTATTCCTTTTTCATGGGCTTGCTTTACTTTTTTCAACAATTCTTTCTCAAGTATCTCTCCATGAGATGGTTTTTTCAAGTAATAAGTATCTTTCTCGCTTCTAGCAGGATGAGTCTGAGGCTGGAACAACACGTCATAATTCCAGAACTCTGTCTGAACAATGCTTCCATGCATTTCTTTAAAACCCATTGCTATCATTTTTTCCCTGACTTCGTCCAAGAACTCGTAGTACATTTGCTTTCTTCCAGGATAAACCACTGGCACTGGAGCACTAACGTCATATTTTCTAAGTTTTTTCTTCTTCCACTCTCCAGTCTTTATCATCTTAGAAGTTATTACTGTCACTTCTTCTTGTATTTTCAATTCTTTTGCAGAAAGATTTTTCCCTTTATCAGTCAGGGTTATTTTTCTTGTTTTTATTGTTTTTACTTTGATCAAGTCTCCTCTTTTTTTCAATTCATCAACATATTGTTTTAGTTCTTCAGGTACTTTTCCCCCACTTATGGCTTTAAGCAATTTTTCATGAGGGGTTTCTTCTTCAACAAACTTTTTACCAGTAGGAGTAAGCATGATTTTTCCATCAATTATCATTGCAAGGTTTTGTTTTCTAAGCCAAGAATTACCA
>Ga0190313_1001154_pt1 | contig 14472 bp, 14 predicted proteins | sample 4870071011_MG_FD_169989 | JGI IMG/M metagenome (GOLD analysis project Ga0190313, IMG submission 169989) | Hydrothermal vent sediment bacterial communities from Southern Trench, Guaymas Basin, Mexico - 4870-07-10-11_MG | ecosystem: Environmental > Aquatic > Marine > Hydrothermal vents > Sediment ...
ATATATACATTTACAACATATTAACAAATACCGATACGAGAATATTACCTGGTCAATTTAGAATATTCACAACTAACTTTTTTACCGTTAATATTACTCAAGATAATATCTTTATTAAAATTAAGATATATGATAAAATAGAACATACAACTACAGAAATGACATATAATATATTAACCTTGGAGGTTAATAATGAAACAAGTGACTAATATTGCTGAACTACTTAATGCCAAAAATAAAAAAACAGTAAATCCATCAGAAAAAGTAGATCCTATATCAATTGCTTCTAAGTTTCCTAAGGATTATAAAGTATTTAAATATCAAGCAATAGTAGATAAACTTAATAATATAATTACAATGGTATATTCATTAATTCCTATTTTAATTGGTGATAAATTTTCTGGCAAGAAAGCTATTATGTATCAACTATATAAAGAACATTCTAAAATTTATAAAAATAATAGTAATATTGTTGTCGATATATTTACTTTAGATCCATCAGTATTCATTAATAAAACTATGTCATATGATACTTTATTTAATACTGTTTACAATAAATATAAAAACAAATATGGCGATAAGATATTTGTATTATATTTATATATTGATTATAATGACTTTATTACAGATTCTACTATTATTAAATATCCTGTATTAGAAGATATTTATGCAGCTGCACTTCAATATAATATATCTATTATTGCTGGATCTAATAGTAATTTTATAGATATTATAAGTAATAGTTTCAGTTATAATATTATTGAGATCAATATGCCTGATTATACCATAGATGATATTACTGATATTATATATCAACCATTATTTAGTAAATATTATTCGCCATATATTGTTAAATTACCACATTCAACTAAACGACTTATTATTTCTAAAAATATTGTTAATGTTATTTTAAAGTTAGTTGATACCCATGTGTCAAATATTGATCTTAATCCTAACTCAGCATTAATGATGATAGATTATATTTTGAATTACTTTATTAATTACTATATATTGCCTGATAAAGCAACTTCAATTAAACAAAAACATATTCTTGAAGCTATTGATTTATTTTTGGATAAGTCAAGTCATGCTATAGATATTAAAGAGGTAAATAATAAATTAAAACAAGTAATATTTAATCAAGATCAAGCTATCGATTCTTTATGTGATCATTATAAATATAAAACCTATGGATTAAATACTGATACTAAACCTTTATCTTTTTTATTTCTTGGATCTTCAGGTGTTGGTAAAACAGAAGTATCAATTAAATTTGCAGAATTTTTAGGATATAGTTTTATGCGAATAGATATGTCAGAATATTCTACTTCTATTGATGTTAAGAAATTTACAGGAACTGCACCTGGATATGTAGGCTATGAAGATGAACCTTTAATTGCAACTCATGTAAAATCAAACCCTAAAAGTGTTATATTATTAGACGAAATAGAAAAAGCACATTTTAGTATTTATCATTTATTATTACAAATTTTAGATTATGGGGTCTTGACAATAAATAATGGTGACAAAATAATATTCACTGATTGTATTATAATAATGACATCTAATGCTAAGATCCAATATGGTAATGCTGTATCCTCTATTGGATTTAACTTGAAACAGCAAGATGTAGATTGTTCAGACATTAGTATTAAAAATATGCCACCTGAATTTTTAAACAGAATTAATGCTATTATTAAATTTAATTCTATATTATCTGTAATAGATAAAATTATAGAAAAAGAATTAAAAATTATAAATATAAAACCAACTAAAAAGGTTATTGCTTATATTAAATTAAAAGGAATAAGTGATAAATTCGGTGCCAGATTTATTCGACGAAATGTTTATAAAGAATTTGGAATCCCTATTATCAATTATTGTGAACAAAATGATATTAATTATAATGATAATATATTTACAATTACCCTTAAAGATAATAAAATTGTAAATATATCTCATTCTATTAAAACTGATTTGAATATTAATCCAAATGATACTTTGATTGAAATAACAAAAAATAAAACTATTAAAGAAGATGATGTAGATATTCTGTTAGATTTACCTAAAAACGCAAAACATAATATAGAAGAAACAGATTTATATGATTTTGATTAATTCTTTTTTTATGGTTTTTTTATCAAATTGAAGGATTATGAAATGCGTAAAATAAACAAATTTATTAATGCTGACTACTTAAAATTCTATGTAAATAAAATCAAAACTGATAAACAAACTCAACGAAAATATTTACAAAAATATATTAAAACACTTGAAAGATTAAATCAAAAATTAGATCAATCAACAATTCCTATTGTTATTACTAATAATAGATTAACATCAATTATTACATTTTCAGTTCGATATAAAAACGAAACACTTGAATATAGATTTCAAACTCCTATAGTTCTTTCTCATAATATTTCAAATGATACTTTAACGGCTCATATTAATTTACTAAAGATTGCACTTAATAATATTGAACATAAATAAAAATAAAAGGAGATATTATGAAATCATTAAGGACTTATCAAACTTTATTTCGTTATTATTTATATTTATCAATAAGGAGTAAATATGCTAAGAAAAAAACAAAAAACGAACAAAACGCCAGTGAAATCGTATATTTCCAATGAAAAGAAAACGCCAAAAAAGAAATCTCCAACGAAACCACGGACACCACGAAAATTATCGAAAGATTCATCTGCAAAAAAATCAAAACAAACAACACAAACAACTCAAAGTTCAAGTAACAAAAAGAAAGTTACTAAAGTCAGTAAGAAGACTGCAGTAACTAAGAAACATATTGAACACTACGTAGTTAGAATTACTAAAGGGTTGAATACAGAAGAACTAAAAATTGATTGTGATAAATTTGAAGATGTTTTATCTTTTATTTATAAATATGAAAAACAAACTGATATAAATAAAATAACAATTGAAGATGTAATGACAAATTCAATTGTTTATTCGTATAGTTATTAATATTTTTAGGAGGAATACATGCAAACAGGTGTAAGATTTTATGGAATTGCTAAAGTTATGTTGAGTCAAAAACATAATAATAAACTCTATGTTATTACTGAAACAACAGATTTTAAAACTAAAATTAAATCGATTCAACACATTCCAGTTGAGACTGATCAAAGTGTAACGATTGAAGATGGAAAACAATATTTTATTATCGGTAAAATTGTAAAGGACAAAGTTGATGATTATACTGTATCTAAATTTGTGATAACAAATGCAATACAAATTACTTCTAAATTTAATATGCACACTCAAAAACTAAGATTTTATGGTATTACTAAACTTACTTATGAATCGTATGCCTCTAAATCAGATTATAATATTCAAAAGTTTTTTACTACTGAAGGAGCTTATCAGCGGATTGCCCCATATTCAGTAACCTTAGGTAGGTTTGATAGATATTTGGATAAATATATTGTAATTTTTGGTACTATCAACGAGCAAATAATTGATACCAAAAACGGTAAAGTTAGTTTTGTCGATTGTATGGTATCCAAAATTAGCTTAGTTGAATCTGAGTCTGACTCAAGATCTTCCAAATCTACACGAGTTCAGCATTCCAGACGTGAAGAGCCAAGACGTGAAGAATCGAGACATAAAGAACCAAGACATGAAGAACCGAGAGAAAAACCAAGACGTGAAAAACCGAGACGTGAAGAGCCGAGATATGAAGAACCTGATTACGAACCCGAAATTGAATCTGAATCTTCTGACTTTTTATATTAAGGAGTGACGTAATGAATATCAAAGAAAACATATATGATAGACAAAAGAACTTAGGATTAAATACTAATCAAATAGTAATTGTTGCTGGCTTAGGGGGTATTGGATCTTGGATTATGTATTTGCTATCATTAGTTGGTGTTCGATTTCTTATTGGTATCGATCCTGATACTATTGAAAAAACTAATTTAAATCGAACACCATTTAAACTTAAAGATGTAGATAGTACAAAAGTGCAAGGGTGTATAAACCTAATATCAGAAAGCCGTGAAATTTTTATAGCCAATGACATATCAACCCGAGATGAAATGATACCTGCATTCGTTAAGAAACTTCAAAATTACCCTGAGTTAAATATCTTGGCTCAATGGTATGCCACTGATTACATGCCTAACAGAAATGTAATAACAGATGTAGTATTTAATGCTGAAACTAATATTGAAATTAATCCTGACGAATTGACTGTCATCGAAAAGAACATTTTAACAATCATAGACACATTGCAATTACCTGTATCGTATATTGATGCAACTGATACTAAAGTAGGTTTACATCCCACATTGTACGAAAAGATGAAACATGTATTAGCAGTAGGATATGATGGTGATGAAATGTCATTTTTTCAAGGTGATTATATTAACCATATGTTTAGTGCAGATTCGAATACCCGATATACAGTAACCCCATCTTATGCAATTCCACCTATAATGCTTGCAAGTTTAGCTGTAGATTATATTTTAAATCCAAGAGTAAAGACATATGATACTAAAGACTATCATTTATCTACATTGACCACTTATAATTTAATTGAAAGTATTATAAGTAATGATAAGATATCTACTGAAACTAAACCATATGAAACCCAAGAAGATCAAGAAACCCAAGAAGATCAAAGCTTACAACCTAAAAGTACAAATGCTGACAAACAACCTGATCCTGAATTACAACCATTTGCTGCAACTGTAAAGAAAGCAATCAAAAAGAAACGTAAAAACTCACAAAGTATAAATGCAAAAAAGACCGATAAAATAGAATCAGGATTAGTTACAAGTACTGGACAGGTTAAAGAAGTTCAAACAGTAATTTCAAAATCTGGAACTGCTCAGGTTGTAACATCTAATGTTAAAATTTCATATCGGTCAAATGTGTTTAGTCTGGAAGAGTAATTCAAAAAAAGGAGGATAGTCTAATGTAATTCATATACTATATAAATAAAGAATAAAATAAAAAAATAAGGAGAACAAAATGGCAACAATTACGTGTAATGGTGAACAATATCATGTATCAGGACAAATTACATTACAAACTGTATCACAAATTGCAAGAGATAACGGAATATCGAAGTTTAGTATATATAGTGCGAATGGTAATTCGCTATCTGCGTCAAATTTCCCATATGATGGAGGTGATATTGTGATTAAAAAAGCGAATAGTGCAGCATCTAACGTATTTACTTCGGATGAAGCTAATACTTTTGATACCAAGAAATTTAGCAGCGGGTTTGATGCTGCTGAAATTGCAATGAAGAAATGGAGTGTTCTTGATACTTCAAAGATCAAGAAACAGGATCTAACTCCAAATGTTCACGCAATCAAATACAGTAATGGTATTGCGTATTTGGTTGAAGTTTCTGATTTCAACATGGACACACTTAAGGTGGACGTTGGTTACTTAAAAGGAACTAATGAAATCATTGCAAAGATTGACCAGTTTCAAATCAAGATCAGTGTGCCGAATAGTGAACATTCGATAACACTTTTCGATCCTGACAAGATTGTAAGCGATGTAAAGGATGGAGTTTTATCTATCTTTGTACCGTTTGAGGCTAATCCTGACTTTGTACTTAAACCGTTGTTTAGTATAAAGCCTAAGAAATAGGATTGAAATAGGGGGTGGTCGAAAGACCATCCCTTGTTTTATTGCATTTAATTCAGGAGGTTATGTATGGACTTGAAAATCGAACTAAACAATATAGGAACATTCAAAAAAAATAAAATCGAATTAAATAATAAAGATAAAAATATAGCTATCATTACTGGATCTATAGGAAAAGGAAAAACTACTTTACTTAAAGCAATATCTTCTGCTGTAATTAATAAATCATTTTCTGATGTGTCCATGTTAACCGATGGCTCAAACCCTGGTTTAATCAAATTAAAATTAAATGAAGATGAATATACAACAGTAATAAAAAACAAAAAGAAAACTTCAAATCATTTATATTGTCTTATTGATTATGATATTAATGAACTTATGAGAAATGGTGTATTTAAACTATTACCTGATAATAAATATGCTAATGAAATACTAAGTATCACTCAAAATCAAACGACTGAAATAAATGAAGCAATTAAAATTACAAATCAAAAATTGTTGGATATGAAAAAACAACTTAAATCATATAACTTACATACTTCAGATACAGTAGTTAAAAAAGCATTAGCGGATGCTCAAGAAAAACAAAATACATTAGTAACAAAAGAACAAGAACTTAAAGCTAAAATCAAAGAATATGAAACTTACGAATCTAATACAAATATAGTAAATAAAATGAAACAAGAATCAATTGAAAAATTAAATAAGTTAAAAAAACAGATACCTATGGTGTATAAATCAAAAGAAATGGTTCTAAAAAAACTTAACAATTTAACTTTAACTTCAAGTATTATTACTGAAGATCTTATTCATAATCTTGATGATAAAAAATTATTAAGTAACGAATCAAAAGTTAATTTATTTAATTATGTTGAACAGACCAATAATTCTATTTTGGAAAATAAAAGGATATATAATAGATTAATGGATGCTCTTGAAAATTTTAATGCTATTGAATCTATTGAACAATCATTAAATACTAAAAACGATACACTTATAGTAGATCCAGGTATTACACAAACAGAGTACACTAAATATAAAAATCAATTAACAGCTATTAATAAAGAATATAAACAATATGAAAAACTTATTAATAACTTATCTCAAGAATTATCCATGATGTCAATGGTTAAAACATTATATGCATCTATTGAAGAACAAGAAGCAAAATATACTAAATTAGTTGAAATTAAAAATAAACTTCAAATAGAATCAATATCTATATTCAGATTAATAAAACAACAAATTAATGATCTTATCGGTTATGATATTAACTTTGTTCCTACAAATAAGAAATCAATACCTATTACTATAAACGCAACTAATACTAAAACCAATGTAACAATTGACTTTTCACAACTATCCTCAGGCGAAAAAATATCAGTTGCTTTATTATTCATTGTTAAAGCTGCAGAATTAAACGATATTAGGGTTATAACAATAGATAAACTGGAAGAACTTGATGCTGTAACCAGATATCGTCTTATTAAATTTTTAGAAAAAACATTTCCACATATGGTGTTTATATTTTCAGCTGTATCTTCAATATATACTGAAGAACAAATAAAAAATTCAGATTATATTTTTGATATAGAAAAAATAATTAAGGAGTGATTTATGAATGATGTGTTTGATAGTGGGTTAGTCTTACTCGAAGGTAATAAACAGTTAATCGATTCATTAAAGTTTAACTTTAACATTGATAAAGATACTGCTTCTGTTCTTATGTGGTTATATGACAAGCTACCATCTTACGAATTTTCATTATTCATGAAAATGAATACTAAATTTGAAAATAACATAATCACAGTAGATATCCATAGTCCCCGTATTCCTAAACAATTAGTAACTACGGCTTCAGTGGTTTATAAAGAAGATAACCTTAAAACTGAACCTGTAGTTATTCACAAGCACCCTGACGGTATGACTTCATTTAGTGGAGTTGATGAAGAATATATTAATTCTAATTTTGATATTTCACTTCTATTAGTTAAAAATTATCAACGTCCTATTTATTCAGGTTATGGTGCTCAACATACAAACAAAAATAAAAATAAAAATAAAAGTAAAAACAAAAGTAAAAGTAAAACTACAAATAGATATCCATACGGATCATTATATAATAATTGGAACGAATGGAATGCAGATAATTGGGGTGCTGATCAATGGAACGATTATTGGTCTAACAGTCAAAGTAATGTATCGACATCTAAATCAGCCAAATATCCAACAATTGCAAAAATTAAATTAAGAATTAAAAGCTCACTTACTCATGAACTATTTAATACAAAACAAGATCAAATTTACTTTACATATTTACTTAATCCATTAATTGATACTAAGAATGTTACTGTCAATATTGATTTAACTGAAGATGATTATTCTAATATTGAAGAATTGGGACTTAAAACTATTAATAAGTTAAACCTTAATGTTGAAAACATTCTGGCTAATACAGTAGTTAATAAGACATATAATAATTTAAATAACAAAGACATAGTCAAATTTCGTTATAGCTGGGCTTAAACTATGGATATATTTGAGTATCTTATACCTGAGCTACTGTATGCTTTTCCTGAAATGATGTTAGACTATGGCACAATATGGAAAAGCACAAACAAAGAAGATTCAACATTATATCATCCTCAGGCATTAAGTGTAGCCAAGGATAATACATTTAATATAACTTTTGACAATATGGTTTATAATATTAAACCACCATATAATACAATATTAACAGCTTTACCTTATAGATTATATGATTTTAGATTTACTACAGGTATGTTATTAAATTTAATAAATAGATTAATCCAATATAACATATCACTTAATTTTATTAATGCGCCTGACTATAAGTTATATGCAACTACAAATAAATTAAATACCATAATTATGATAGACATATATGGTGAAACTTATAAACTTATTACATGGAATATACTATTGACATTAAGGCATCAATCTAAAAAATCACTAACTGCATTAAAGAACCTAATTGAATCTGCAGATAGTGATAAATTAAAGAGGAGATAAGTATGAGTAAATCATCATATAAATATAATCCACTACACCAGATGGTACACTGGATGGTAGATATGATAAATTTGGTACTCGATACATTTGCAGTTAACCCACCAAACATATCTAAAATACCCGCACAATATAATAAAATACTACAAAGCACATTACATGAATTAATGATTTTAAAATTTAAAATGTTACATAATTCAACAGAATCTGAAACCTATTATTTGCTCTTAAATAAATTAACATATTATATAGCTACTACAGATACAAATTTATTGCCTATTGAATCAGATACTATAATTAACCACAAATCAATCGAGGCAGAAGAACAATTATTACGAACAGCTTTTGCTGTAGTTTATTTTCGTGCTCTCAATTTCAATGGTCATGTTTATTTACAAACTATATTAAACATACTACAAGATATATTATTTCGATTATATAATTTTAATGGATATGATTATATAGTTAAGATAGCTACTAATTTAATTTATACTTATTATAATATCAACAATACAATTAATGAAACCTATAGAAAGTTACATACGCAACACGATGAAGAATTAAATTTTAACTATTATGAAAATTTATCGCCAATTAATTTGGTTAATAATATATATAATGCATATTTTAATAAGTTAACTGAGTTTGATTATCCTGGTAAACTTTTACCTAAAAACCATAATATATTAGTTAATCATATATATAACATAGACTTAAACAATATACATCGAATAAACTTGAAAGTAAATTCGTCAAGTTTATGTACTAAATTATTTGAACAGATTAATGTTTATTCTGTTGAATATACACCAATTAATATGCAGTCATTTATTATTTACAATATATATAATATGAAACCAACTCAAACACTATATGATGTATCATTTAAAATAGGCAATTTATCTGCCGCTAATAATAGAACTATACTAAAAGGATATAAAACAAAAGACCATGTTCCGACCGATAAATCAGTTTCAATCAAAATTTTACCTATACTTGATACTACCGAGTTTATTTATAAAGAACATGCAATTCCAGCTTCAATTATATATTCACCTGCACAGGTAGATATAAATGATTATGATATTACCATAAACAATTCATACTTACAATATAATTGTAGATCTGGTAGATCTGGTATTCGAATCATTCACAGCTAACCCATTATAATGAAATACTACAAAAAGTGTATAATAAATATCATGGAGGGTTAAATTGAATAACCAAATAAAAGAAAAAATAAAATTAAATTTGATATATATGCTTGAAAATTTTAAAGTTAATAATGTAAACGGATCTATGTTATATATCAATGAATTAAAAACTATATCTTATGTTATGTGGTTTTTATTTGATATGATATTTCCTGATCAAACTAAACTACAATTTGCTAAGATGTCAGTTTCATCTAAACTTTTAAATGAGTATAATTCAACAATTAAACTCAAAACTGAATATGTATATGATCTTAATAACTATATTAAGAGTTATATATTTAAACATAACCTATTTAGTATTAATCTAAATAAAATCAAACTCGGTTTCTTTGTATATTATGGATTACAACAAGGTACAAGTGGTGTTTCTCAATATAATCTAACATGGAACTATACCACTACAAATGATGATTGGTTTCAAATAAAACCAATAAGTAATATAGGACAGCAAGTTAATGATAATACTTCGTATTCTGAATATTTCATTAACCAGATATTCCCACGTCAGGGTGCCAAGAATAAGGTACCAGTATTTGATAGTAATAGCATAGGACCAAGTATTAAGCAAACACAAACTTCTAATTCAAGTAAACTAACTCAAGATCATATGGATATATTGAAATCAAAAATTAAAACTTTAAAAAATTATTACGAATTTGATAACATTGATATTACTATTTTAGATTATATAATTTCCGAAAATATGATTCAACACATTAATGAGGTAGCCGTACTTATTACATCTATTTATTTTCAGTATTTAGTTAAATATAATTTAGACGCATATATATCTCCTGAACAATTTCATTTTAGTATTATAACTTATTTCTTACGAATGATATACCAATTACAATATTATAATTTTGATAATGATTATTTTGACACACCAAATTTCTCATCAGTACAAGTATCATCAATAGCAGTTGACCAAACTGCTTTAAATATCAAGTTTAAGTATGATCAACCAAATAGATCAATTGACTTCTCAATGTATACTGAGGCATTTTATCATAATGCTGTTTCAACTATCAATACTAATTCATTACCATTTCAATTATTAACTATATCAGATTCAGAGTATACTAATATGATAGAAAAATATAATTATACAACAAATAGATTAATTGTGCCTATAATGATTATACCTTTACATAAAATGACATCTATGTTATATACTACAATTATAAGATAAAAGGAGAAATTAATGGTAAAGAAAAAAGTAAATAAACTAATTATAACACTTAATGAAATAAATGAGTTGACTACAGATATGTTTTCTTATTTATATACTTATAAAGATATTGATAAGTTAGAAATAAAAGTAACAAGCACTGATAAAACCTATAATTTTAAGTTACCTAAGGGAATATATAATACAGATGTGTCGATTAATTCATTTATTGAAAATGAAATACTAAATACTGATTTTACTGAAGATTTTAATTTGGATAAAATACACAATTTGGTGGGTTATGATACTCAAAGTATTACAGATATTACACTAAAATGCAAATCATTTAATAACTATAGAGATAATATTGCTTATATGTTTGCTTATCTAAACAAATCATTATATCATACATCAACTATTAAAACCATACCATATTTTAATAATCGTAATTTAAAAATTATACATATGGATATACAAGATAATAAGTTATCTTTAGTTGTATATTTTCCTTATTTATATCAACAATATGTAAGAAAATCAAGCAGTACAATGAAAAAAATTCCAATAAGACTGAAGTTAAATGATATAGCCAAAGTATTGAATGTTGATTCGTCAAACTTAAAAATAATACAAGATATACGTAGATTATTAGGATTTAATCAAATATGCAAGTTTACATATTATATTGACTACAATGCAAATACTCTTAAATTACGAACCATGTATTGGTTGTATACTCATTACACCAGCTTGCGTCCTACAAATGTCTCAAATAGTAGAGATCATCTTATATTACAGGTGATACCAGAAACTATACTTAAAGAACTAACAGGAATTTCAAAATGTAAGACAAGAGTATTTTCACAATGTGTTGGTAATTCAAATTATCCTATTAAAATAACTACACCAGAAGGCATAAAAGAACATGCAAGTAATATTTATTCCATTTTAACAGTTGAAAATGCTGCAAGTGCATATAGAGATTTTGCTGTACTCCTAACTTCTGAAACATCAGTCTCTGATAGCATAATAGTTCAAAACACTTTAACGGATAAACTTTACCATATACTTTCAAATCGAAACAGTACTGGTATAGATTATATGGTAATAGATGATAATTATATACAAAATTATATAAAAGGTAAACAGCTAAATAGCAATATGGCATCTCGAACTAACTTACCCTCAGATATATTTCCTATGTTTTCAAATTTATTTACAGACAATATACCTTATAAGTTAAAAAGATATAATACTGAAATTGCTACACATTAAGGTGATTTAATTATATTTATATCTCCATCTATCATGTTTCTAATTGCAATCTGATCATTTTCATATCTCATAAGTTGGTATTTATTATGAGATAACAAATTAGCATATGAATTTGAAGGTCTATACCTATACCATTCTATGTTAGAGTTGTTATGTAAATTAGCAATTCTAACTTGATCTACAAATATAGTTAATAACTTTAAGTTCATTAATGTTTTAAATGATGCAGAGTTCTGCATAAACGATATATCATCGTAGATTAACACATCAATATCCAAAGCGTATCTTATCACAGTAGATACTTCTGCACCTAATAAAAATATTACATCTTTCACATTGAATTGTGAAGTTAAATCAGAAGTCACATCTCCATTTGATGATACATATGTTACTATATATCCTAAGGAAGATAAATGTTCAGCTATCATTAACATTAGTTTGGTTTTATGTGTATTGGGTTGACCATAAAACAAAACATTAGACTTTAATGATATGTTCTTAATAAAATCCAAAGTAGGATGTAATTGTATAGGTATCATGTCTTCTGTATAAAATAATTGTTTTTTATGTTTTATCAATTCTGATTTATATGTTAAGATAAAATCTTCTACCATATTTTTTTCCAGATCATTAAACTTATTTAGTTTCAAAGTTTTACCTAATGCAATATAATCTTCTTTAGTTAGAACCATAATCTACTACCTCCTATTGTATTCTAATGTAATATTGAACGGTGAATTTTTTTACTACTGACGCAAAATCTATGGCTGCCCCATTTCCAGTATATCCAATACTCCCTGTAATATTGTGTGAATGGGAGTTCATGTCCAATGTATGTGAATGAGTTAGATTGTGATCAGTTATAGGCTCATCTATAACCATACTATTATTATCAGCATCCCAACCACTATCATAATGTATACTCGTATGAGCATAAGATTTAAACGTAGATACAGAATATGTGCTAACAGAACCTGTAACTTTAACTGAACTAATATGTAATGACGATATGCTGTGAGAGTGAGATGGTAGATTCGCAATAGTTAAATTATAGCTATTAGTTCCACTTAATGTTGAATTTGTCGATAAGGTTGAGGCTAAGAAGGTGTTCTCACCTAATTGTGGTGTGGTAGTAACACCTGCAGCATATAATGGAGTACCAGCAGGTACATTAGATCCATCACATAACATCCACATTCCTGAGGTATTAGAAGATGAATTATATACATCAACTAAATTACCAGTTTTAGGATGTACTGCTATAATAGTACCTATGGGTATAAACTGAGTCATTACTTTATACACTGCACCACTTATTCCTGTAGCTATGGCATTCGACTTAGGTGCGATTAAGTTATTAACATTAATATAATCTGCATTAAAATTAGATTTAAAGTCAACCATATTTAATTTATCTACAGTTAGTGTATTATTACTGATCTCATTTTTAGTTATTGATTCAGATTTAATATAATTATGTCCTGCAAAATTAGACTTAAATTCAGTCTGATTTAATGAAACAGGTTCAATTGAATCTTGAGCAAGTTCATCGTTAGTTATAGATTCTGCTTTGATGTATAAATGAGCATCAAAGTATGATTTGTAATTTGATTGATTCAAAGTTGAAACAGTCAATGTATTAGTTTGAAATTTAGTATACGGTAAAGTATAATCAGCTATTTCATTGTATGTAATTGATTGTGATTTTATATACTCAGTTGCATCAAAATTAGATCTAAAATCACCTGCATTTAATAGATCGATTAAAATAGAATTAGATTTAATATAATTGTTAGCATCAAATTCGGATTTAAAATTAGACATATCCAACAAACTAACTTGAACTGACGCCGTCTTGATAAAATTAACAGCATCAAAATTAGACTTCATAGAGGTTTGATTTAATTTAGAAATCAAAATAGTATTGTCAACAATATGTTTATTTAAAATAGCGTTATCGCTTATATTATCTGATTTAATACCCGAACCTATATCAGAATATTGGGCAAACTCAGTTCCCGTATTCGTAGTAGAATATACCTGAGCATAGATATCATCGTTAAATAAAATACCACCTTTAGTAGGGTAGACTATTCCTTTAAACGATGTAGAAGTATTGTCTGAATTTAATTTATACACAGAAGTACGAGC
>Ga0190313_1001155_pt1 | contig 14446 bp, 14 predicted proteins | sample 4870071011_MG_FD_169989 | JGI IMG/M metagenome (GOLD analysis project Ga0190313, IMG submission 169989) | Hydrothermal vent sediment bacterial communities from Southern Trench, Guaymas Basin, Mexico - 4870-07-10-11_MG | ecosystem: Environmental > Aquatic > Marine > Hydrothermal vents > Sediment ...
AGGACGCCCAAGGAAAATTTTCTATAAGTTGTATCTTATTTCAACATTACTCTATGCTTTAGCAGCGTCTGTTCAAGCTGCTATTCTGAATACTGTTGTTGTTGGATTGAGTTGGCCCGGCTGGGGACAAGTAAGCGGTTCACTTACCACGGAATACTTTGTAATACCTGCGTGGGGTGTTGCTTTCCTGCGATATTTCCTTGCTGGATTAATATTGCTAATTATCGGATATGGTATATTCTATATCGCCCAAAAAATACGAAAAAAGAGAAAGAAATAGGAGTTATTTCTGGTAATTCTAATAACTAATCTTTCATTTATTTTCTTTTCCTTCGATTATTACTTCGTCTACCTTTTCTTTTTGGCGTCCAACTAATCTTCTTCTCAGATAAATTGTTATCCATTTTGATATTATCAGCTGGTATGTCAGATGACGATTTTTCAATCGAACTTCGACGACCAACCCCAAGTCGTAATGTTTGTCTATAAACACTAGTAAACGCATTTTTGATTACATATGTGCTATCCTTGGATAATTTTCCGACGTGTTCATCCCAAATTGAAGCTAATATCACACCTGTTTCATCGCCAACTAAAATTTCTTGAACTGTATGCATAGATCCGTCATATCTCGACTTGAAGCTTTTGGTATCTCCAATCTTTATTACTCTCACAATTAAATTTATGCGACGCATTCCAGGCTTAAGTTCTGTGATTTTAACATACTTTTCTTGTGACACAAAATACACCTTACACATAGGGAAGGCCAGGAAGGCTGTCACACCTCCCTGGCCACTTGATATTTAGCTTAATAACACCAAAAAAATTTTTAAAGATTTGACTCTTTAGAAAACCACGTGATACGACTAAATTTTATGCAAAAAATGTTATATTATAGAATATCGCATTCCAAAAGTTGATAAACATTTGAATTATCTTTCTCTCATTGGGATTATTAATGTTGGATTTGCTATTAGATAAAGCTGCAATACTTAACATGGATACCAATCCCATCATATATTCAACATTATCAACAATAGCAGCCAGAATGAAAGACAAAATAGGTGCGCTTGATTTAGCTAAACTTACTTTCGATGTCATAAACACTGGCACATCACTTAAAGAAAAAGCAGCAAGTTACGCACTTCTTTCTGAAGCACTATTTCATGTCGGTGCAAAGAGTACTTCATATAACTTACTAAAGCTTGCGATTAGCATTATTCGTAGAATTTCAGACATAAAAATTCGTTTTCCCCTAAACTTGTTTGCAAGTTACTTAGCATTGGAGCACAGAGATGAAACTCTTGCGAAAAATCTAATGAAGAACTCATTATTTTTGCTTCATGCATTACGAGGCCAAAAATATTCTTATGAAACATTCCTTCTGCATGCCGCAAAGCTTTACGTCATATATGGATGCAGTTGGTTAGAATCATTAATGAAGAAAGCAATTTTAAATTTAGAGGAAAAAAGAAGAAAGATCGTACAATTAGCGGTAGCAAGAAGTTTGGTAATATCTGTGAAGCCTTCAATAATACAATTAGACTCATTGAAAAAAGTAATTGAACTTCTTTTGAGTGAACTAGATGATAGATTGTTATATGATTACGCTCTTGCATATGCGCTGGCAGCATCAATATTCAAGTTTAAAGGTGATGTACAAACATATAACCAGTTCATGAAAAAATCAAATCACATTCTTGACTTAATCGGCGACAATATTGAAAAAGAATTAGCCAAGATTTCATTAATCTACAATTATGTAATAGAAAAAAACAAGCAAAATATTAAATCTCTTTTAGAGAAAGTAGAATTAGCCATAAGGAAGAAAGCAGAGACAATTACCAGAAAGTTTGCCTCATTAACTCCTGAGAAACTTCAAAAGGAGATAGAAAGAATCGAAGATGCTATGATAGATTATGTTTTCTTAACAACACGAGCTTCACGAATACTTGCAGATTATGAAATACTCAAGAAAGCTGAACTCATGGCATATAACTTAGTAGTTCCAATAAACCGTGCAAGAATGTTACTAGAAGTAGCAATTGGATATGCATGTCTCAAAAGACCTAACGACGTATTGAGAATTCTAAATGATGTATTAAGGATAATATCCTACGAACCCAATAAGCTTCCAGGAGTAAGTGCCCTAATTTTGGCATTAGGACGAGCAATTGCATTGAATCCAGAACTAACTATTGATTGTTTAAGAATATTTGACCTCGGATGCGAATATGTCGAGGGCGTAAGTCCAAGTACGCTATATATTGCATTCTTGACCGAAATTTCAAATGAACTAAGAAGATTAGAAGGAACTGGGATTGAGTTTATACCCATTCTCAGTAAAACAGAAGAAACAGAGTTCTCTGCTGAATAATTGCAGTTTTTAGAAAAATGGATTATAAAACTCCACTAAATCAGTAAAAATATATTATAGAGATATATTTAATGAATTTTCCTTTTTGAAGAAAAAATATAAAAAGATTGTTAAAAAAAACATTATGGAATTTAAGAAGATAAAGTCTTTGCATTTTCACAAATATGATACATATTTGATAATGATTATTTTTATTCTTTAGAAAAAAATTAGGTGTATGTATTGACAGTACCGAAAGAAGTATTTGAAAGAGCAGCTGTCGTAGTAGATTTGGGAACTGGATGGACAAAAGTTGGATTCGCAGGCGAAGATAAACCTAGAAGTATCTTCCCAACAGTTTACGGTGTTCCAAAATATACTCCAGTTATGCCGGAATATGAAGTATTTGAATACTATGTTGGACGCGATGCAATCCAAATGCGTGGTGCATTGAAGTTAACTTGGCCCGTTGAACATGGAATTATACAAGATTGGAGAGGATTTGAAAAGATTATGCATTATATCTATTATCGAGAATTACGCGTTGATCCAAAAGAAAGAATGCTACTCATGACCGAAGCACCGCTTGCTCCACGACAGAATAGAATAAGAATGGCAGAAATCCTATTTGAAGAATTCGGTGTTCCTGCACTTTATGTTGCAACACAGGCGATTCTAGCATTGTACGCTACAGGTAAGGTAACAGGTTTGGTTATAGATTCTGGTGACGGAGTAACACATATTGTACCCATATACGAATCAATGTTAATTACGCATGCCATTCGCCGAATTAATATTGCAGGACGTGACGTTACGAGATATCTTGCAAAGCTTTTAACAAGCAGAGGATATTATTTCACAAGCTCATCCGAATTAGAAATAGTTAGAGATATTAAAGAAAAACTTTGTTATGTTGCATTGGATTATAAAAAGGAACTAGAAAAAGCTAAAAAGATGCCAAAGGCGATCGCTGAGACTTATCAATTGCCCGATGGAAGTGTACTAGAATTGGTAGAAGAAAGATTCATGGCTCCAGAAATTATGTTTAATCCACTACTCATTGGAAAAGAAGAAAAGCCTCTTGATGAAGCTGTATATGATGCTATCTTTGCGTGTGATATTGATATAAGACCGCATATGTATGAGAACATCGTATTATCAGGTGGAAATACATTAATTCCTAATTTCGCTGCACGTTTGAAGAAAGAACTTCAAGAACTAGTTCCTCCTGCTGCACGTGAGAAAATTAATGTATTTGGTATACCTGAGCGTCTGTATGCCGTGTGGATTGGCGGTTCAATATTAGCTGATTTGCCAGCCTTTAGAAAAATGGTCGTAACTGTTGATGAATGGCGCAAAGTCGGACCTGAGAGCGTTCTTAGAACAATATAGTTTTTAATTCGTATTTATCTTTTGGTTTTTGTATTTTCGTCGCAATTTTTCCTATTTAATCTATCAAAAAGAAATCCTACATCCATCCTTAAATCTAACAGTAAGTTTGCATTTCCAGTGTGTTATGTAGTACTTAAGACGTAACGCTTTTTCAACAGAATCTGGATTTTTCTGTATTAATGTTCAGTTTGTTTACCAAAGTAGATTTTTCATTATTTGGGTGGTCTAAAATGCATGTAGACTTGCTAATTATAAACGCATCTCAAATCGCAACTCCCATTGATAAGGGAAGACCTTGTGTGAAGAATGAATTGTCTGACATCTTAATTATAGAGAATGGTGCTATTGCAATTCATAATGGAAAGATTTTGGATGTAGGGCGAACTAATGTTCTTATGAAGAAATATTCTGCGGATGCTGTAATTAACGCTGAAAACAAACTAGTTATACCAGGATTTGTTGATCCTCATACACATTTGCTTTTTGCAGGATATCGTGATGATGAATTTGTATTACGATTAAAAGGAGTATCATACATGGAAATACATAAGCGCGGTGGAGGTATTTTAAGAACAGTAAGAATGGTGAGAGAAGCTTCTGAAACAAAATTAGTGAATGAAACAATAAAGCGAATAACTAGAATGATACTCAATGGAACTACTACGTTTGAAATAAAAAGCGGGTATGGTTTGGATACGGAAAATGAATTGAAAATGCTTCGTGCGATTAAAAAGATAAAAGAATTTCTTCCCGTAGACGTTATTCCCACATTCCTCGGAGCTCACGCTATTCCTGAAAACATGTCTGCTAAGGAGTATGTGAAAATTATAATCGAAGAAATGATTCCAAAAGTTGCTAAGGAAAAACTAGCGGTGTTTAATGATGTGTTCATAGAAGGTGGTTTTACTTACGATCAATGTAGGAGTATATTGCTTGCTGGAAAAGAACATGGTCTTATACCCAAAGTTCATGCGGATGAATTTAGGGATGTGAATGGTGCAAAACTTGCTGCAGAAACAAATGCCATATCTGCTGACCATCTAGTTAACTCGTCTGAAGAGGGCTTAAGGATGCTTGCTTCTAAGAAAGTTTGTGGAGTCCTTTTACCAGCAACATCTATGAGCGTTGGCTCAAAATTTGCTAACGCTAGGAAAATGATAAATTTGGGTATACCAATTGCTTTGGGAACAGATTTAAGTCCCGCATGCTTATGCGAAAGCATGCAAATGGTAATTACATTGGCGATACATTTCATGAAAATACTTCCAGAAGAAGCATTAACTGCTGCAACATTAAACGCGGCTTATGCAATTGGTCTTCGCGATCGAGGTTCGTTAGAAAAGGGTAAACGAGCGGATATTATAATATTAGACATTCCACGAATTAGTTTCTTGGGATATCTCTTTGGTGGAAACTTGGTAACCCATGTAATAGTTAATGGAAAAATACTTGTTGAAGATAGAAAAATTGTTTCGCATCTTAAATCACGGTGATTTTACAATGGGAAAATTTCCCTACGATATTTTGCACAAATTTGTCTTCTCTAGATTAGGAAAGATCGATCCAAGCGTTCTTTTTGGACCAAGCATAGGAGAAGATGCCGCCGTTGTTGATTTGGGAAATATAGCATTACTCTGTCATGTTGATCCAATAACGGGCGCTGTGGAAAACATTGGTTGGCTTGCAGTGCATATTGCGTGTAATGATGTTGCTGTCAGAGGAGGTGAACCTAGATGGATTCTTCCATGTATTCTCCTACCAGAACAAAATTCTATTGAGTTATTAGATAAAATAACCCTTCAAATAGATAAAGCGGCTAAGACTTTAGGTGTAATGGTTATTGCAGGTCATACTGAAACAACTGTTGGCCTAGAAAGACCAATAATTACAATGACTGCTATTGGACTTGCTCCAAAAGAAAAAATTGTTCCAATAAGTGGCGCAAAACCTGGTGATGTAGTATTAGTAACGAAGGGCATTGGATTAGAGGGAACTTCCATCTTGGCTACTGATTTTGCACATGAACTCCGCAAAAGAGGTGTTCCAGATGAAATAATTATGAATGCACGAGAATTCATTAAAGAGATAAGTGTTGTCAAAGATGCACTAGCAATTAGAGATTATGCAACTGCAATGCATGATCCAACAGAGGGGGGATTAATTGGTGCACTTACGGAATTAGCTTGTGCATCAAATGTTTTGATAAGAATCAAAGAAGAAGATGTGCTTATTCGAAGAGAGACTGAAATCATCTGTTCAGCGCTTCAAGTGGATCCGCTTAAATTGATAAGCTCTGGCACACTCCTAGCCACTGTACGGAGAAATCTTGCAGGGAAAGCTATCAATAAATTGCAGGAAATAGGTATAACAGCAAAAATAATTGGGATTGTTGAAAAAGGTTACGGAGTGGAGATTATTAGGAAAGATGGTAGTATAGAGAAATTCACAAAACCCGTTGTAAAAGATGAATTATTTAGACTGCTTGAAGAAGAAAAAATAAAATTCAAGTAAATTATTCACGTTTACTGGATTTTAATTTTTCTATTTCTTCTCTTATTTCATAAAGAGCATCATCAATGTCATCGCGAAGACTTAAAAGTTCATCTTTTTTGCAAAAATACTCTGATAAAGCATCTGCTAATGCTTTAACAAACTCTTTGTCTTTCAACAACTCAAGAATCTTGCTCTTTAAATCCTCAGACATGACTTGTCACCATTATATGAATTATGAAAAGAAATAGTTTAAGAATATATCTGGGGGAATTTCGAAATGAGTGATATTGTTTCCTTAGCTAGAGAATTTACATTAGAATTAATTGAACAATTTTCGGGCATAATCGATATAAAAGGGAATATTCCCAAATTTCTCAAAAGAAAATTGAGAATACATGGTTTCTATGAAGTTATTGAGAAAAATGATTTTGAGACCTTATTAAAAGTATTGTATGAAATCTCAAAAGCATGCCCTGCAATTTCGCTGATGCTGCTTTTTCACAATGTCTCGCTTGATGTAATCAAGAATTATTCAGAATATCGTAATTTAGCAGAATTAGAACTTACTATTGCTATATTTGAACCAACTTCGAGAACCATAGATGATGTTAATACAACTGCAGAAAATCTAGGAGATAAATATAAGATTATTGGAGTTAAATCACCAGTAATAAATGTTGATGCAGATTACTTTCTAATAACAGCAAGGGAAAAAAAGAAGTTATGTTTGGCTATTGTAGATTCAAGCATTATCTCCGATCTTAAAGTATATGAAACTTTTGGTTTACGAGGCTTAAGAATAGGTATTGTCCGTTTTAATGGCGAAATACCGTATAAATTCGTTAAAGATATTTCGATGAATTTTATGAGCCAGATAGTTAACAAGATATTTCACGGACTTCTCTCAATTACATGCAGTATTATAGAGACACTCACTTTCGCATGCAAGGATTTTTTGGGAAAAAGAATTCCTCTAGATGTAAATGATATTAAGAACTTCGTTTTAAGCAAAGGTAAAATCAATGAAGAGAAGGCTCTAATGCAGATAACCGAGAATACAATGACCATTCTTAAGTACGTTACACAAATTCCACATGCCATGGATACTGGATGCACTATGAATAAATTAATGCGAGACCTTTTTTATCTTAATTTTCTTCTTCATGTTTTCAGCGTAAAGTGAGAAAAATGCATAAGATTGTACTTGATGATGAGAAAATCGCATTAGCTCACACAATATTCAACATGATTTGGAAACTAGCCGAGCTCATTAGAAACGAATTTCTTAAGCGAATGCCCGTATCAGAGATCGTACCAGAGAGAGGACTTTGGATCACGATTAGAGGATTATACTATAAAGCAGAATATCCATTACCAGTTTTCTTTTTATATGCAAACAAGATAAAGATAGGTGTTGAATTAAATGGAGTATTTGCTGTAATGTTACTTGATAAAAAGTCAATAACCAAAGAATTTATTGAAAAACTTCTGACAATGGATTTAGATTTTGTCGCATATGGCGCTGAAAATTTCGTGGAAACATTATTTAATCGTAATATGAATGCAGACCAGATAATGAATGTTATCAATGACTGTAATGAGCTTATGATTCAATTGGAAATAAAGAGAGACTTAAAGAATTGGAAACAAATAATCAATGATGTTTTAACGTTACTAAAGATTACTCAAGAACATGATGTGAAGTTGTACCCAATTGTTTTCCCCGAGTTTTTCCGCGAATAAGAGGGATCAATTTTAAAAATGCGTCAATTTGGAAATCAAAATCACCTTTTATTCTATCAAAGATAAATTGAGGAATAAATTTTGCTATGCTAGTCGTTGCTCTCGCATCAGTAAAGTAAAAAAGACTTCTAAACTTCCTCATAAAGCTTATATGTTTACCAAGAATTCGTTTCCATATTTTCTCATACCACAAAAGGGGAATTCCAAGTTCTAAATGCTTCTCTATGACTTTTACTAGGATCATTCCACTTATTCCTGAAAACACAACACCCCCTCCCGTCGTTGGTTTTGTCTGCCCAGCTGTGTCTCCTATACACACAATTTTACCATAAACAAACCGAGGAATAGGCCCATCCGTGATTACTAATCCACCATACTTCCTTAAAACTTTTATTTCTCCAAATCGTTTTCTTGCAAATTTATGCGCAAATTCACTAAGAGGCCTTATGTAGTTACTTACCACTCCCACGCGAACTTCTTTTTCGGATAATGGTATTATCCATGAGAAAAAATCTGGAGTATTAAAGTATACTTCTACACAGTCGGTTGGGATTTCTTTCCTAATTTTTGCATCAAACTGAAATGCCAAAATCGGACTTGTATATTTTCTCCCAGTGAGTGACTTTAGCAAATATCCTGCGGCTCCTTCCGCATTCACTACAACCTTAGCGTTAATCTCACGGTTACTCGCTTTGACCCTACCATCTCTAGTTATTCGTTTTATTCTCTCACCTAAAATTATTTCTGCTCCATTATTAATCGCCTTCTCTGCCAAAAGTTTGTCAAGTTTTTCTCTATCTACTTCAAGAGAAATATACTCATGTGCATCTAGTTTTCTTATGCAATTATGGAAAAAGAGTTTCGCTCTTCTAATTTTCGTAAAAAATATTCGCTTGTTTATTACATCTTTAAGTAATCCTATCCTATCTAAGCCACTAATACTTATCAGACCTGCACAATGGTGCGGTATTCCTATTTCCTTATGTTCTTCAAAAATAACTACATCAAATCCCTTCTTAGCGAGCCAAAATCCGGTATAAAGTCCTGCGAACCCCCCTCCGACAATGACAACATCAGTCATTTTTGGGAAACCCTTTTATAAGGTGAAAGGCAGAACGAATTTACGTATGGGCAGTAATTACATTCCCACTCCCATATTGGACCCTCTGTTTGAAGCCACTTAGAGAAGTATAGTTTCAAAATAGAAAGCCAAATTTCACGCTGTTCTTCTGTTTCCCAAATTTTATCCGAAGGAATTTGTTTTGAAAGTTCTTCCTCTAATTTATTTGGATCTTTTATTCCAAATACTGTAGCGATTTCTTCATTACTCACTAATTTTGTTTCAATTAATGCAGTAATTACTTTTTGCCAAGTAACGGGCTCTTCCCATTTCCCACCCAATGAGGTCACATAGAAGATGGACGCTTTTCTCTTAGAAAAAATGAGAGAGTACAACCATAACTGCAAATAGTGAGAGTATACAGGACCTTTGATATCTAGAGCCGTCTTGAGATCTAATACCAAATCAGCATCATTACATAGAATATCTGGCCTAGCAACTATGTAATATTTTTTCCCATTTACCTCTACTTCAAGTTTCGCTTCCTTTTCACTTTCTGCATTAATTACTTTTTCAACATTAACTAAATATTCAATTGCTTTGTGAGCGAGAATACCTAGCATTGGTCTTGAACTTACTCCTATCAAAGCGGAAACTTCGGGATATTTCCTACTTAAAATCGCTTTTATTCTACATCCAATGATATCTGTGACCCAAAATTCGTTCTCTTTCTGTTCTTTTCTACGTTTTATTGATTCTTTGTAAATGTAATCTAATAGTTGATGAAGAATTGTTGACATTTTCGTCACCCTAAAATCTAGTAGATGAAATATTTTCACTATTATCTCTGAAAAACTTCATTTAAACATAATCATATTAGCTTACCGGTGATTTTATGCGAATTATTTTAGAGGGAAAAACGCTTGAACTCAGAGCTATATGGTTTGAAGATAAGAAAAAAGGTATTGTTTCTATGATTGATCAAAGGTTACTCCCATGGAAATTTGAGATATTTAGAAGCAGAAGTTGGCGAGATACTGTCGTAGCAATAAAGGAAATGATTATAAGGGGTGCCCCTTCTATAGGTGCCGCAGGAGCATATGCTGTTGCCCAGGCAGCCATCGAATATGATGGAGATCTGAAAAAAATTAGGAAAGCTGCTGAAGAAATTAAAAACGCTAGACCTACTGCTCATGATTTAGCACACAGAGTTCATCAAGTGATAAATCACGTTTCTTCTTTAAGCTCAACAAAGGATGTAGTAAATGAAGCCATAAAGGAAGCGGAGAGAATCGCAAATGAGTATGTTGAGATCAATAAGAGAATCGGTCAAAATGGTGAGAAACTTATACGAGACGGAATGAAGATTCTCACCCATTGCAATGCAGGAGCATTAGCAGCTGTAGATTTAGGTACTGCACTTGCACCAATAAGATTAGCACATCAACGAGGAAAAAAGATCTTTGTTTACTGTACTGAAACACGTCCATGGTTGCAGGGAGCAAGATTAACAGCATGGGAATTAAAAATGGAGGGAATACCTCACGCATTAATTGCAGATAGTGCTGCCGCATACCTTATGTGGAAAGGTGAAATTGATATGGTTATCGTCGGTGCAGATCGTATTGCTTCGAATGGAGATGTAGCAAATAAAATTGGAACTTATTCATTAGCACTCGCAGCAAAGGAGAATGGAATCCCCTTCTATGTTGCAGCACCCATTTCTACATTTGATTTCTCGATAAAGTGTGGTAAGAACATTGTAATCGAGGAGAGAAGCGCTCTTGAAGTAGTCATGGTTCGAGGTTGGGATAGAGATTCTAAAAAGACAAAACATATTTACATTACTTATGAAGAATGCACTGCCGTCAATCCAGTTTTTGATATTACTCCTTCAAAATTAATTACTGGTTACATAACCGAGTATGGAGTATTCAAAAATGTTAGCGAGCTGAGAAAGTTTATTGAAAATAAATTCTTTCACTGAGTCTAGGTCAACTTTGTTTCTTTAAGAGCTCGTAAAGAAGTTCCCTTGCAGGTTTATATATTTTCTTGAGCGGCCATTCTAATTCCCATCCAGCTGCTTTAAGTCTAAGTAGTGTTGTGTCGTAAGGATCTACCACCTCTTCCTCGAGCAATAAAACCACGAGAGGATCTATTTCCATAAGTTTCTTTAAAAGAGATAATCGCTCTTCCCACGTCATAATTCTTGGATCAAGTGACATTGCTGCAACATGCCATCGTTTGCCGATCGTTTCGATCCCAGCGGTTTCAATTATGTTTTTAATCGCTTGAAATGGTATTTCAAAGTTTTCTCTTTTAGCTCCCGTCTTCTTTTCAAATGCCTCTGGCGTACCTGCTTTGAGTGATATTCTAACATAAACTTTATCAAATCTATCAAATATCTGTCGAACATAATCTTTATCAATACCAAAGAGAATTCCATTTGTCTCAAGTATAAATATTTTTATCCATGGATCATCCTCAATATGCTCAAGAACGCCAATTAAATGTTTTTGACATAGTGTGGGCTCACATCCGGATATACGTGCTTTATGTACGTTATATTTCTTTGCTGCCTCTACTATTTTTTCATAAGCTTCTTCTGGGGAGTAAAAATCACCATAAATTTCGGGAAAGTCACGTGAAAATTCCACCCAACAAAAAACACATCTAAAACAACACCCAACGCCATAACCCGTTGCCATACCACCATATACGCCCGTTGCATAGAATGCAGTATATTTCCTTGCATTGTCTTCTTTTCTAAATACAATTCTCTCAGTCCATCTTGCAAGCTTCACTGCATCAAATGGTTTCCAATTCCTGGTTACAAAACGCGGATAATTTGGAATCAATTTAACCAAAACATCACCACGTATTCCAAAAAGAGAATGACTCCCTCGAAATAAATTACAAAAAATGCCAGTATTATTGATAACTCACAAGCAAAGAATTTAGAAAATATGAAACTCTACTTAATGTCTTTGAAGACGAAGAATATAAAAGAATTTCGATACTTTTAATATTAGTGATGACATCCACCGCCCCTGACATAATGATGACAGCGGAGCAGTCTGATTTAAATATTGTTAAACTGAAAATGTAATTTTAGCCGTACTTCTCAATTTCTTTTTTAATCCATTGTTTTATCGCATCTTCTCCATGAATAAGATTCTTAATTTCATCAAGATTCTCTAGTTTGATTTTCACTAGCCATCCCTCGCCATAGGGGTCCTTATTGATTAATGTTGGATCTTCTTCAATAACTTTTGAATTAATTTCAATAATTTCGCCTGATACTGGTGATTTAAGTCTACCTACCCACTTTCCGCTTTCTAGAATAATGAGTAATTCACCTTTTTTTACATGTGAACCTACTTCTGATGATACTTCAACAAATTCTATTTCACCTGCTTTCTTTGCACCAAAGTCATCAATACCAATAACAGCAATTCCATCTGGGAGAACTCTTACCCATAGATGATCTTCAGAATAATACAAATCCTTTGGAAATTCATATTCGTTTACCTTGATTGACATGAAACATCACCGTAGAAATAATCGTATGAGACTAAATCAAAAGAAAAATATTTTTATTAAGTAACCATCGAGCTTTCCAAGCATCATGCTAGCTATTAAGAAACATCTTCTGCGTTTAGGTGGTGAACATGGAAAGATGGCGTTTCATAGATCTAGGCGTCTGCGATTCTTATATGGCCCAAACATTTTATGAAGCAGTAGCATTAGCAATTTCACGTGGTTTGTCACGAAATACTATTATCTTCGCTATACCAGATAAACCTTACATATGTATTGGTTATCATCAGATACTCGAAGCCTGCGTTGACGTAGACTTTTGCAAAAAAATGAATTTACCAATTATTCGAAGAATGTTCGTTGGTGGTGGTGCAGTATACTTAGATTCTGATCAAATCTTTTACCAAATTATTGCAGACAAGCAGAGCAAAATAATCCCTGCAACGATCCCCGAATTATTTAAAAAGTTCTTGCAGGTTACTGTGTACGTTTACAATTCCCTTGGAATTCCCGCAAAGTACAAGCCAATAAATGATGTTGTTGTTGATGGGAGAAAAATTAGCGGTAATGGCGCTGGCAGTGTTGGAAATGCAGTAATTCTTGTTGGAAACATAGTTAATGATTTTAACCATGAAATGATGGCAAGAATTCTAAAAGTTCCCAGTGAAAAGTTCAGAGATAAACTGATTAAAACACTAAAAGCGTATGTGTCCTCAATAAAGAACGAATTAGGATACAAGGAAAATATTGATAAAATAAAAGCCTTATTAAAGGAGGGATATGAGAAATTGCTAAACATAAAATTAGAAGATGATACACCATCAAAAGAGGAAATGAAAATTTGGGAGAAAGAAATTCTACCAGTCCATAAATCAGAAGAATGGATTTTCAGAAAAAGTAAGAAATACAAAAAGCTAGCTAGCACAAGAGTAAAAATTGCACATGAAATTTATGTTGCTGAGGCAAGAACTAAAGCAGAGAAACTAATTGAGGTAATAGCTGAAATCCATGGAAACAAAATTGCAGACATAATCATTAGCGGTGACTTCTTCGCAATACCGCCAGAAATCATAACACAGCTTGAACATGCACTTATTGGAACCAAATTAGAAGAGGAATCCATAAGGAAAACCGTTTCATCAGTGTTGAAAAACGCCGAAATAATTGGGGTAAGCATAGATGATATAGTATCTACAATCATGAAACTTAAGAAATAATCAGCGGGTACTCGCTCATCACATGTCAGTAACAGCCCCATTCATCATAAGAAAACCATATTATGAAGAATTTTTCAGCTAATGGGCTAGTCATCATTATTTCAGCAAACGGGTCGTTCATCACTAAAAAATTATAATTCTCAAACCTTAAAATATCTAAACGTCACTACGAGCAATTCTAAAATACAATTCCCATTTAGTCTTCTTCTAATAAAAATGGTAATATGGTTTCAAAGGGTTCGAAAAAGTACCATGGTACATTAAGCATATAATGATTACAAAACAATAATTAATTCCACGCTTAGAAATTTGGAAAGATCGTAGTTTGGGGGTTCAGACTGTGAGGGCATCATCATTCATACAGAACCAGCTCCGCTCATCATCCAAGAAAAAGAATTTTGAGAAAAAAATAAAATAACTTTCATCTACTTCTCACTTAAAACAATTTTAAAAGACATTCATATTACTCCTAATTGAAAATGATGATGTGGAGCTGGTCTGAATAATGATGAACCTTGCCCTATCTGAAAAATAGATTAAAATATGGACTACTTAGTATATACAATAATGTATTGTATTTACTTAATCATTTAGGGAAGTATCATGGGATTACAAGAAGAACGCATTGAACCGTCCTTACCTGTA
>Ga0190313_1001156_pt1 | contig 14423 bp, 15 predicted proteins | sample 4870071011_MG_FD_169989 | JGI IMG/M metagenome (GOLD analysis project Ga0190313, IMG submission 169989) | Hydrothermal vent sediment bacterial communities from Southern Trench, Guaymas Basin, Mexico - 4870-07-10-11_MG | ecosystem: Environmental > Aquatic > Marine > Hydrothermal vents > Sediment ...
GCTGAGGCCTCCTAATTCAGCACAGTGTCTTACTATCCAGCGTATCTTTTTCCGATTTAGCTTTGTCACATCAGGGAGAGCTTTTCCAGCCTTTAAGTCTTGGCGAAATAATTTCCGTACTCTACACCAAGCACAAATGTACGAAAGCTTAATATAACAGCATTGGGAAAGGCCGTATGCACTCTTCCGATACGGAAGAGAAGGTCAGATAACCTTTAAATAGGAAAAGAAAATCGTGTGAAAAACCCAAAAGGAGGAAAAAAACATGGCAGAAAAAGAGCATATGAACATCGTCTTCATCGGACATGTGGACCACGGAAAGTCCACCACGGTAGGTCGCCTTCTCTTTGAGCATGGCGAGATAGACTCCCACATCATCGAGAAGTACAGGAAGGAAGCCGAGGAGATAGGAAAGGCCTCATTCGAGTTTGCATGGGTTATGGATAACCTGAAAGAGGAAAGGGAGCGCGGTGTTACGATAGATGTTGCGCACAAAAAGTTCGTCACTGATAAGTATTTCTTCACTATCATAGACGCTCCCGGCCACAGAGACTTTGTCAAGAACATGATAACCGGAACATCCCAGGCAGACGGAGCGGTTCTTGTTGTGGCAGCACCGGAAGGTGTCATGGCTCAGACAAAGGAGCATGTCTTCCTTGCAAGGACACTGGGTGTAAATCAGATAATCGTGGCAATAAACAAGATGGACGCAACAAAGCCCCCCTATGACGAGAAGAGGTACAAAGAGGTAGAGGAGCAGGTTATAAAGCTCCTGAAGTCCGTTGGATATAAGGAGGACATGTATACGATACTTCCAATAAGTGCGTTCAAGGGCGACAACATAATGCAGAAGGGAGACAATCTAACATGGTTCAAAGGCCCGACCCTCATTGAGGCTCTCAACAACTTCAAGGCACCGCCGAAACCAACGAACAAGCCTCTCAGGCTCCCGATACAGGATGTCTATACAATCACGGGAATCGGAACCGTACCGGTCGGGAGGGTCGAGACCGGAGTCATGAAGCCGAACATGAAGGTCAAGATAATGCCCGCCAACAAGGTCGGAGAGGTCAAGTCGATAGAGATGCACCACGAGCAGATCGCAGAGGCACTTCCGGGCGACAATGTCGGTTTCAACCTCAGAGGCGTTGCCAAGAACGAGATAAAGAGAGGCGATGTCGTGGGGCCCGTCGAGCACCCGCCGACCGTCGCACAGACATTCATCGCTCAGATAATGGTTCTCAACCATCCGAGCGTCATAACGCCGGGATACACGCCGGTCTTCCATGCGCACACCGCACAGGTGGCATGCACATTCGAGGAGCTTCAGAAGAAGCTTGACCCCAGAACCGGACAGACCAAGGAAGAGAACCCGGATTTCCTCAAGACCGGAGATGCAGCCATCGTGAAGATAAGGCCCACGAGACCTATGGTCATAGAGCCCGCTGCGGAATTCCCACAGCTGGGAAGATTCGCAATAAGGGACATGGGTGCCACAGTGGCAGCCGGAATGGCAGTGAGCGTGGAAAAGAAGAACATGTAAAACCCCTTTTCTTTTTCTTTTTAGGTGATTATATATGGCACAAAAAGCAAGAATTTCCCTGAGCGGAACGGACCCTTTGAAGGTTGATTCCGTATGCACCCGCATAAAGACAATATCCGAGAGGACCGGAGTGAACATGAGAGGTCCAATTCCCCTGCCGACGAAGAGACTGGTGGTTCCCGTGAGAAAGAGCCCCGATGGAGAGGGTTCGGAGACGTGGGAGCGCTGGGAAATGAGGATACACAAGAGACTCATAGACATAGATGCTGATGAAAGGGCCCTCAGACAGCTCATGAGGATAGAGGTGCCCGACGGCGTGCATATAGAAATAGTTCTCAAATCCTACTGATTTCAAACCCATTATTCTTAAACTGCTTTTTAGTCTTTGTCATAAAAGATGAGAACCAGAAGTATGACGATTGCCGTTATGAAGATACCAAGACTAATAAGTGTCAGTTTTTTGTTTTTCGTATCGATTATAAGCGGCACAGGTCCTAGCATTATAAATCCGATTCCTCTTTGCTCTACATGCTCGTCTTTCATTTCAGTATTTTCAATTTCATAACCCATGAAATCACTGGCAATACCGAAAAAGAGCATCACCACCCCAATCATCAGTATCAAAGAGCCAAGAAGACCAACCGGGCTGCTGGTGATTATGAATGGAAATATGATCAACAGGCCTCCCTGAAAACCTCCGGCGAGAAGAAGAACGAATCCGCCAAGCATGAGGACAGCACCCATAACCGTCTTATTCATATTTTCACCCCCTGAATGCGCTCTCGAACGGGTCGGTGCTCAGTAAGATCTCTTCCTTTCCCAGCGATATGTGGAGCAGAGCACCTCTCTCCAGAATTATCTCGAATCTTCCGGTAAGCTGGGACAGCATGTCCTTCAACAATATCGCCGTGCTTTCCTTTCTTCTCGCATATTCTTCCCTTATGGAACCAAGCTTTTCCGTGAGATAGTATCTCCTGTTCCTTCCTTCTTTGACAGCCTTTATCAGCCCCTCTTCTTCGAGTGACCTGAGCAATCTTTTAAGGACCGGCCTTGAGAGGGTCGTTTCTGTAAGAATTTCGCTCTGGCTCATACCGGGAGATTCTCCGAGGATAAGTATTATGTCCCTTACCTTATCGTCATAGAGAAGAGAGAATATGGGGCAGTCCCCTTCTTTTACATGCCCCTTTATGAAGAACCTTGCCTTTTTCCTCTCATATTTGCCTGCTATCCCCTTTTTCATCAGACCATCTAGATGCCACATTACCCCCCTTTCGGAGGTATTCAGAAATCTGGCTATCGCGGTTGATGTGGAACACGGATGCATTGAAAGGAAAGAGACTATGATTATTTTCTTTGATATGTCCGCTTCGGAGAATTTATCGCTACCGGACAGGGCTTTTTCAAATGCCTCTCCGATATTTCCGCGTTCCATACAAATGATTGGTTTTCAAATTACTTAAATCTTTGCTAAAAATGAGAAAAGGTTGGAAAAGGGTTTGTGTGGTTACATTCCGGGCATTCCGCCCATACCGCCGCCGCCCATGCCGCCCGGCGGCCCGCCGCCTCCTCCGGATGATGACTTCTTGGCAGCGATGACATCGTCTATGCGGAGTATCATGGTGGCCACATCGGTCGCGGAGCTTATAGCCTGTATCTTCACCCTTGCGGGTTCGATTATCTTATTCTTCCTCATGTCCGCTATATCTCCGGTAAGGGCATCTATACCCGCACCCCTGTCCTTTTTCGACTCGTGAGCGCTCCTCAGCTTGATTATCATATCTATGGCATCAAGCCCTGCGTTCTCGGCCAGGGTTCTGGGTATGATTTCCATGGCCTGAGCGAAAGCCTCTATTGCGAGCTGCTCTCTTCCTCCGACGCTGGGTGCATAGTCCTTCAACTGGAGTGATACCTGTATCTCAGGTGCTCCGCCGCCTGCAACGGCCTTGCCGTCTTCAAGGGCGATTCCTACGACCCTCAGCGCATCGTGAAGGGCTCTTTCGACCTCATCGACAACATGCTCGGTACCGCCCCGTATGAGTATGCTCACCGCCTTTGCGCCCTTGCACTCCGTCACAAAGGTCATATCCTCATCGCCTATCTTCCTCTGTTCAATCAGGCCGGCCTTTCCGAGGTCGTTCTCCGTGAGGTCATGGATGTTTGCAACTATGTTTCCGCCTGTCGCTCTGGCCAGTTTCTCCATATCGGATTTCTTCACCCTTCTTATTGCAAAGATGCCGTCCTTTGCGAGGAAATGCTGGGCCATGTCATCTATTCCCTTCTGGCAGAAGACCACATTGGCTCCCGTATCCTTGATCTTGTCCACCATCTCTTTGAGCATCCTCTCTTCCTGATCAAGGAAGGCCTGCATCTGGGTGGGGTCCGTGATATTTATCTTGGCATCTATCTCGGTCTTCTTTATCTCGAGAGGGGCGTCTATGAGGGCTATCTTTGCGTTCTTGACGCTTGTTGGCATCCTCGGATGCACCCTCTCCTTGTCTATTATGACACCTTCGATGAGCTCGGTATCTTCCACGGAGCCGCCGTGTTTCTTTTCCACCTTTATGTTATCAACATCAACCTTGACTTTCCCGTCGCTTTCATCGGCCACCGACTTCACTGCCTTAACCGCTATCTCCGTAAGCTTCTCTTTTGCAGAGCCAACGTTCTTTCCTGTCATGGCTGTGGCTGCCAGTTCTTTAAGGAGTTCGTCATTGTTCTCCTTGACATCAAATCCTATCTCATCGATTATCTCAAGTGCCTTCTCGGATGCCATTCTGAACCCATTGGTTATTATGGTAGGATGGACATTCTGCTCCAGAAGCTCCTCCGCCTTTTTCAGGAGTTCGCCTGCCAGTACTACTGCTGTCGTGGTGCCATCTCCGCACTCCTGATCCTGGGTCTTGGATATCTCAACGACCATCTTTGCTGCCGGATGCTCTATATCCAACTCCTTGAGTATGGTTGCGCCGTCGTTGGTTATGGTCACATCTCCGAGGCTGTCCACGAGCATCTTGTCCATTCCCTTTGGACCGAGCGTGCTCCTTACTGCCTCTGCCACAGCCTTTGCGGCCGCTATGTTGTTCATCTGTGCGTTGCGTCCTTTTTCTCTTTCCGTTCCTTCCTTCAGAAGGATTATGGGCATTTGTCCGCCTAACATGGTTATTACCTCCTTTTGTTATTTCGGTATGAAAGTTCTTCTATATGAACCTTTCGGCAGAGGATGACCCCTGCAGGATTATGTTTTTCCCCTACTCTTTTTTGTCATCCATCTTTCTGAAGAACAGGTAGTAGGATATGACCGAAGACGCATACAGGGCACCACCGATATAGAACGGGACATCCACGGACATCTGTATCAGATAACCACCGATAAAAGCTCCGATCGAGTTGAAGCCGAGCCAGCTGACCATGGCAGCGGCATCCGCAACGGCTCTGTCCTCTTCGGGAATTATGTTCATCCTGAAGGATGTCAGTATCGCACCTGTCGAGTTCATCAATATGGCTCTGGCGAGGTAGATTATCGTGAATATATAGAGCCCATATGCCAGATAGGAGGTCGAAGGCACGAGAAGCATGAGTATCGTCGCAGACCCCTGAAGTGCGGTAACAACAATGACGCTGCCCTTTTTCTCTGCGAAATGAGGAAGCGCGATTATCACGAATATCATCAGAATCTGGTTAAGTGCGAATATGGAACCTATCGCCGTCGAACTTATCCCGAACCTTATCTGGAACTGGAGAGGCATGAAAGGCACGACTATTCCCGCACCGAGGCCGATAAGTATGTTGGGAATGGAGAATTTCATTATCAGCCTCAGAGACCTGGGCATGCTCTTTTCGGGTATGCTTTTTCGCACAGGCTCCTTTATCGACAGGGAAAGCAGCGCTCGTATCAGCATGAAAAAGGCACTCACTCCGATGACTATTCGATAGCCCATCACCGCATCGCCCATTCCTCGGAATAAGTCCGGCATATATCCTGCGAAAACCATAGCTAGCCCGCTCCCGATCATCATCGATATGCTCTGAAGTGAATAAAGGTATTTTCTCCGTGATGTCGTCGTCCTCTCCGCAAGTATGGAGGAGAATGCCGGAGAGAATATGGCCATTCCGGTCCCCATCAGCACGGCCGATGCGAATATCATGGATGCATCTACGGGAAATGTAAGTAGGGCCGCACCGAAGAATGAAAGGAATGAACCCACGATTATGGGCTTTTTCCTTCCGAAGAAATCCGAAAGGCGGCCTGCGGGTATGGCAATGAGCGCCTGAGATATTCCCTGAATGAAGAATACCGCGCCGTAGAACACAGGGCTGTATCCAAGTTCCGTGAGGTATAGAACCAGTATGAACCAGATTATGGAACCGCTTATGGAGCCGAACAATGCAATGTAAAGCAGTCGGTGAGCATCTTTACCAAAACCTCTGTATCGAGCGAGAAAACTGACGGGGATGCTGTTGCGTCTCCCTGTTTCGGGGAGTGGGTACGAGCCAATTTTCTTTTGCACCACCATGCAAGTGATACCCATTATTTAAAGAATACTCCCCTGCGAGAGGAGGTGTTTGGGCTTCTCAGTAATTCTTATATATTGTAGGCGTATTGCCCTCATATAATATTCCGGGATGCACGAGGTGTATGAATGAAATCGATAATCGAAGAAGCGCTCTCAAAGGGCTCCGAGCCCGCAAATGCCCTGAACTCAGCAGGTCTGATAAGTGATGACGACAAGGAACTGGAAGAGATACTCAAAAGCCTGAGGACGAAGATTGTGGTCATAGGATTGGGGGGTGCAGGCTCCAATACCATCGACCGGATGATGAGGGAAGGAATAACCGGTGTGGATATGGTGGCTGCAAATACCGATGCACAGCATCTTCTTACGATAAAGGCCCAGAAGAAGATATTGCTCGGAAAGAGGACGACGAGAGGACTGGGTGCCGGAGCGGTACCCGCCATCGGTGAAAAGGCCGCCAAAGAAGCGGAAGAGGAGTTGCGGAGCGTTATAAAAGGGGCGGACATGGTGTTTGTGACCTGTGGTCTCGGAGGAGGAAGCGGAACAGGCTCATCTAGTTTTGTCGCTCAACTCGCAAAGGAAGAGGGCGCACTCACAATAGCCGTAGTATCGACACCATTTGCCGCAGAAGGGCTTGCAAGACAGAAGAACGCTGCATGGGGGCTTGATAGGCTCAGAAGGGTGGCCGACACCGTCATAGTGATTCCGAATGACAAGCTCATAGAACTCGTACCCAGACTCCCGCTGGACAAGGCATTCAAAGTTGCGGATGAGATACTCATGCGCTCCATAACCGGAATAACCGAGATAATCACCAAGCCCGGCCTCGTCAATCTCGACTTCAACGACCTCAAGACAATAATGAAGGGAAGCGGAGTCGCCATGATCGGAATGGGTCAGTCGGAGGCGATGGGTGAGAATCGTGCGCTCGAAGCCATAGAGGAGGCGATAAACTCGCCTATGATAGAAGCGGACATAAGTGAGGCGACAGGGGTCCTGGTAAATGTCACCGGCGGCGCCGATATGACCGTTGCAGAGGCGCAGAGGGTCGCAGAGGAGATACAGAAACGCGTAAGCAAGAATGCCAGGATAATATGGGGCGCATCCGTGGACCCGACACTGGAACACAGCCTCAAGGTGATGGTCGTCATAACTGGCGTAAAATCGAAGCAGATTGTCGGTAAGAACGATATGCCCGTGAAATCCGATGTCATGGATGTAGTTTCGTAATATGGCCCGAATCTTCGACGGAAACAGCTTTGCCTCAGCCATCGAGAGAGATATGCTCAAGCGGCTGGAAGAGCTTGGAAAACCCTCATTAAACCTTCATTCGATTTTTATCGGAGATAATCGAGGTTCCGAGATATACATAAAAATGAAGCGCAACAGCCTGAAAAGGATAGGCGGGAGGCTCATGGTCCACAATTTTGAGGAGAGCGCTCCGCTTTCGGAGATTCTTTCCAAGATTCGGGAACTGAACGAGAGGAATGATGTGCATGGAATAATGATAGAACTCCCTCTTCCTCGGGGATTGGATACATACGCACTTCTTTCGGAAGTGACTCCCGAAAAGGATGTCGATGCTCAGAACCCTGTGAATGTCGGGAGGATACTGAAAGGCAACCCGCTTTTCGTCCCACCCACACCGATGGCGGTAATGATGATATTGAATGAATCAGGCATTGAGCTGAAGGGTTCCGAGGTTTGTATAATCAACCACAGCCCTTCCGTAGGGAGGCCTCTTGCCATGTTGCTTCTTGAAGAAAACGCAACTGTCCATGTTTGTCATGTCTTTACAAAGGATATCGGGAAACACAGCAGAGAATGCGATGCGATAATTGTTGCGGCAGGAGTTCCGGGACTTGTGAAAAAGGACATGGTAAAGGAGGGTGCGGTTGTGGTGGATGTCGGAATGAACAGGGTGAACGGAAAGGTCACGGGGGATGTGGATTTCGATGGCGTCAAGGAGAAGGCCCGCTTTATAACCCCTGTTCCCGGAGGTGTCGGCCCTGTAACGAGATATACTTTGCTCTCTAACCTGTTGAAGGCATACGAGATGATGAGATGAGGGTTTCATGCGAGATAAGGATGGAATACCCGGATGAGAGGACCGCGAGTGCCATATTCGAATCGGTGAAGACGGACAACGAGGGATTCGTGGAGTCGCAACTGGCCGGAAAACACATCATATTTACCGCATCGGCGGAGAGTGCAATGTCTCTTTCTCACACGATAAACGACCTTCTCGCATGCGTAAAGGCAGCGGAGAACAGCCTTCTATAACCGTTTTTTGGTTTTCACTTCCCCGTTTTTAGAAAGAGATTCGGTGGTCTTTCCCTCAAGTCTGTCCGCTCTGAGAGTATATTCTTCATAAACACGCTCATACAATTTCGCTTTTTCGTAATACTTCGCCGCTTCTTCCTTGAATTTCATCGCTTTTTCCCTGAGATTTTCCGCCTTGGCTTTATGATTGTCGGATTTTGCGATTATGGCTCTTCTCTTGGCCTCGTTCTTCTCAGCCCTCGCTTTAAGTTTTGCCGACTTTGCTCCTTCCTCTATCTTCGCCATTTCGCGGTCCATATCCACCTTTTCTTTCAGAGCCTCTATTTTTTCAGCGTACGATTCCGCTTTTTCCTTTTCCTTCTCGGCTTTGGCTATCAGTTTTTCCGCCTTTGCTTTCAGTTTGGTGTATTTCTCCATACTCTTGCTCTCATCCTTTTTCGCCTCAGCAGCAAGCTTTCTCAGAAGAGAGATATCTTTTGTTTCCTGAATCCTAAGTTTTTTTATGTGAGCATCTTCAATAGTAGAAGGTTCTTCATCCTCTTCGACTCTCATGTCCTCCTTTTTCTCCTCACCATCCTCAAGTATATCCTCGGACATTTTGTCGAAAATATCATCTTCATCCTCTTTCTCAAGTTTTTTCAATCTTGACGGGTCCTTTTTTACTACCATGAGTTCACCATGCATACATCGCATATGTGGATTTAAAGTTTTTTATGATATGTGCAAATCTCGGATAGAGGGCAGCCATTGCAGAAAGGTCTTGTCCTGCAGTGTCTTTTTCCGAGTTCCACTATAAGCGCATGATACTCGTTGTATATCCTGAAATCCCTTTGAACAGAGGATTCGAAAAGGGATTTGAGAGCCGCATAATCCCTCTCTCCGTATACACCGATGCGCTCCGCCATCCTGAATGTGTATGCATCGACAACGAAGGTCGGCATGTTGCCGGCATAGAGCATCATTGAATCGGCCGTTTCGTTTCCTATGCCTTTTATGGAAAGTAGTTCACTTCTCACATATTCTTCTTCTCCTGATAGAAGAGCAGTGACCCTGCCTCCGTAGTTGTCCAGCAAAAACCTTGAAAATATCTTCAGTCTTTCGGCCTTCTGTTTGAAATAACCTGATGAACGGATAATCTCATACAGTTTTTTGTTGGGTGTCGCAACGATTTTCTCCGGGTCCAGTATTCTTTCTTTCATCAGATTTTTCAGTGCTTTGAGGGCATTTTCCCATGATGCCTGCTGTGTCAGAATCGCACCGAAAGCTATCTCAAGCCTCTGCTTGTCCGTGCCTGGAAGTGAAAAATTCCCTGCATGGTATCCTGTGCCTCCGTCGGAGTATACCGGCCACCACCCTTGGGGGCCAAAATGGGAATACAGAAGAGAATAAGCGGTTTTCAGTTGAGTTTCTCCGGAAGTATCCTGCATGGTGTCGGGAGCTTCATCGAGGCCTTACGGAGAGCTTTCTTCGCAGCCTCTATATTGTGTTCTTCAACATATACTGTTATGAGCTTCTGGCCGGACTTTACCCTTGCAGCGGTTCCGACAGGCTTTCCGAAAGCCTTTCTCATTCCCTGCGAAACCCTGTCCGCACCTGCGCCCGTGGCCTGTTTGTTCTCTCTGAGCACATGATGAGGATAGGTCCTTATCTTCATACGGTAATTGGTTGTGCCGAGGGCCTTGCTTAGGTATCTGTTGGACGATATACGGGCAGCTTCCAGAGCAGTATGTCTTATCTGGCAGGCTTCTTCCGCTATGAGAGTCACACCTATCGGGAACTCTCTCGACTTGTTTCCGAAGTCAAAATGCATTATCCTAGGTGCGGGCACGCCGCCCATATACTCTCTTCTTGTGTATGCCGGTCCGGAAATCTTCGTGTACATTCTACCAGGTTTTCTTGCCATCAAATCACCTCGGCTTCCATCCCATTCCTATTCCGTATTTATACATTTTGTTCGGAACGCTCCGTTTCAATGATTTTTCCACCCGCTTTCTCAACTTTTTTTTCAAGGGCGGAGGCATACCGCTCACTCATATGAACATCCAGCTCTATTCCGCCTTCTCTTTTTACATCATGAACTATTCCATTGTCATACGCCCAGCTGACTATGCTCTCCGAATCGGGGGGAAGCCGGACTATAAGGTGCACTTCAGGCGCGAAGAAAGATTCCAGTGATGAAACCAGCTCTTCAAGACCTTCGCCTGTTTTTGCGGATATCGCCAAAGTTGTGTATTTATTGTCAGAGAATTCCCGGACTTTTTCCTCTATCTCTTTTTCATCAAGAGAATCGCATTTATTTAGTGCCAGAATAACAGGTATGCCCCCTATATCAGGAAAGATAACGCTTTCAGAGGCCTTTAATTTCTCTTTCATAATTTCTATGTTCTCGGAAGAATCCAGCACGAGTATAACCGCATCAGCCTGAAACACCTCTTCCAGCGTTGCTTTGAAGGCTTCTATCAGCCATGGCGGGAGGTCTTTTATGAATCCGACAGTGTCTGTGACGAGTATCCTATATGCCGAATCTATCCGTCTGGTAGTTGTTGAAAGGGTCGAGAACATCCGGTTTTCCACCAGTATCTCCTCTCCGGTAAGGGCATTGAGCAGGGTGCTTTTTCCCGCATTGGTATATCCGGCTATCGCAACCAGATAGAACCCTTTCCTCCGTCTCGCTCTTCTCTTGGCCTCTCTGTCCCTCATGATATCTTCCAGTTCCCTCTTTATTCGGGCTATCCTGCGCTTTATGAAGAGATAATAGTCGTCCACAGCATATTCCCCTCCTGCCATGAATCCGGGGTGCTCGCCTTTTTTCGCCGTGTGTATATACTCTTTGATGAACGGTATCTGGTAGTTCAAATCCGCAAGTTCAACCTGAAGTTTCGCCTCTCTGCTGTGGGCGTTTTTCATGAATATCTCTAGGATAACACCTATCCTGTCAAATACCCGTACTCCGAAGATCTTCTCCAGAAAATACAGTTGATTGGGGCGCAGTTCATGGTTTGCCACCACGGCATCGATATCATGTTCTTCCACCCATTCACGGACATCCTCTATCTTTCCGGGCCCTAGGAAGGTTCTGGGGTGGGGCCCCCTGTCCTGAAAGAAAACCCGTTCGACGCTCATTTCAAGTGTGTGGAGCAGTTCTTCCAGTTCCGCAAGGTTCTTTCCGGTAGTCAGAATTATGGATTTCAACAGAGGTGAATGGGAAAGGGATTTAATATTTTGGCAGAAAAAGGGAAAAATGGATTGGAGGTCAGTATGTGCCTATCTTTCCTTCGACCAGCATTTGGGTTATTTTGTCTATGTTCTCCAGCCAGTTGTCGACCACGCCTTCCACCTCTCCTTTGACCTTTGAGAGGGGAACACCGTCTGCCAGAATAAGGTTCGTACTTGCGAGCAGAGGGTCATCTATCGGGTGGCCTATCTGTGCGAGTATGCGCACCCTCGCCTCTTCGACATCTCCGCCGGTCGACTTTATGATGTCCTCGGCTATTTTCATTGACAGGAGGTTGTAGAGCTTACCGACATGTGTAACGGGGTTCTTTCCGGATGCCGCCTCCATACTCATTGGCCTGTGGGGTGTTATAAGCCCGTTCACCCGGTTACCTCTTCCAACGGACCCGTCATCGCCGTTCTCCATGCTCAGACCCGTGACCGTAAGATAATACACATCCTTCTCAGGCATATCAGCGGTGTTTATATGGAGCTCGAAATCCCTTCCGAGAACATCCATACCGTGGTTTTTGACCTTTTCATACAGGGATTCTTTGAGCGCCATATACTCTTTCGGGTCTGCAAGATACCTTCCGACCATTGCGATCGCTATGGTGAGTATTATTCTATCTTCGACTCTGGCGCCCATGACCTTGACATCTTCGCCCAGACCTTTCATCTCGAAGCGCAGTTTCCCGTTTATGTAGTGTTCGGTTTCAAGTACCAGTCTTTCAACATCCGAAAAAGGAGCATAACCCACTCCGAAGGAGGTATCATTCGCCAGAAATTTCTTAGTATCGTAAACTCCCCTGAGGTCGACAGAGCCCTGACCTATGCGGCAATCCACCATTATGTCCTCTTCAAGGTCTATGTTGGGGAAGTTATTCCTTATCTGTTCGTAGGCAGCCTTTATGGCTATCGTTCTGTAAGGTACACGCTTTCCGCCCACCATGGTCGTCGCCCTGCCGGAAAGGAGGATATATACCGGTTCCAGAACCACGCCTCCTCCGAACTCCGGTTTTGACTGCCCACCGACTATCTCAACCTGATCCGTGTTATGATGGAATATCGTACCGTACTCTTTGATATAAAATCTCGAAAGCTCACGCGAGACCGCCTCCGCTATCCCATCGGCAACGCTATCCGGATGCCCTATTCCCTTTCTTTCAACCATTTCATTGGGTGTCTTTGACACGGGAGGTTCTTCGATCCGGGAAACAACTATGTTCCTGCTCATGATATCACCTGCTAATATGCGCCTCAAACATCTCCCCATATCATATAAGTTTTGTCGCTTGAAACGCTACAAAAAGAATGGCAATCCTTTTATCACAGTGGAAAATGGGGGAAGAGGTGAAGAAATGAAGCCCTCACTTTCGAGAATAGTACAGCAGCAGATAAAGAGCCCGTCTCCCATAAGACAGATAATGAAGATGGCAGACCGTAAGAACATCATAAATATGGGGCTTGACCCGGACGATGTCATCTCTTTCGGCGGCGGATGGGTGAACCACAGAGCTCCCGAAGAGATGAGACAGGCATATCTGGACATACTGAACGATATTGAGAAGTTCCATGCGAGCGGGGCATACAGTGCGACTCCCGGAAGCATGCCGATGAGGGAAGCTCTGGCACGGATGGAGCATGAGTTATTCGGGATGGACATAGGCCCGGAGAACATTATCGTGGGACAGTCCAGCAGCCAGCTCACACACGATCTTTTTGTTACCCTTGCAGACCCAGGAGACGGAATAGTCCTCCTTGACCCGACCTATGCCAATTATTACGGCCAGCTCGTCTATTCACTGGGTGTGCGGAGCGCATCTCCGATAGTCCCCAAGGTGCACTATCTCCGTGCCATGGACACAGAGGCATGGAAATTCATGCCGGATGTGGGAGATGTCGTCGAGAGGTTCAAGACACTTTACTATGCGAAGAAGCCGAAGATGGTGCTATTTCCCGCCCCCGACAATCCTACCAGTCAGATGCCGCCGGATGAGTTCGCAAAGGCCGCATTGGACATGGTGACCGATCATGGCGGATATCTCATCCTCGATTTCGCATACAAGACGCAGGTATTCGGAAAGGAGCCGAACTATTTCTCGTGGTCTCCCAAGAATTATGAGAACCTCGTCGCAATACATTCCAATTCAAAGTGGGCGCGGGGCCTCGGAAGAAGGATGGGCTGGATAGAGGCATCCGAAGATGTCATCGCAGGAATGGAGCGGACACAGCAGATATCAATTCTATGTCCCGACACTCTCCACCAGATGGCAATAACCCAGTATATCAATCAGGCGCTCTCAGATGGATCTCTGAGACAATATATAGAGCAGACAAAGAAGGAATATCAGAATGCCGCAGAGGTCACTCTGAAAGCAATAGACGACAAGCTCGGAATGAGAAGACTGACACCGAAAGGCGGCCTTTACACGGTAATGGATGTGGGTATGGACGGCGACGAGTTCGTTCCGAATGTCCTGAAGAACACGGGAGTCCTTTTCATACCCGGAGGAGGCTTTGGCCGGTCACTCAAAAATGCGGTACGGATATCATATGGCCCTCTTGTCAACGATACGGAAAAGATAGTCGAGGGAATGGAAAGGGTCGCCAAATATCTCGGAACGGAATAAACCCGTTTTTTCTCTTTTTTGATGTGCCGGATGTTGAAAGTCTCGGTCACAAAACATCATATTTTTCTCGTTTTAGCAAACCCGCTGTTGCTTAAAAATTGCCGGTGTGGCCGGCATTGGGACAAAACTATCCGACCCCCCTCACACTGAAAACATTATGAAGGACACCTATAGCGAAAACAGCCATCTCTCTCCTGTCTTCTCTTCTCTGCCTTATCTTCCATCCGAATCGCCTTT